>OIWL01001493.1_pt1 | contig 24435 bp, 30 predicted proteins | sample 1587561 | NCBI WGS metagenome assembly OIWL01 (sample SAMEA3888903, study PRJEB22519) | human gut metagenome | biome: human gut; feature: human-associated habitat; material: faeces | place: Denmark | collected 2010 | reverse complement strand
GTGCCTTACGGTTTTATGGAAGTTTTGTTGCATATTTTTAAGTAACAATTGCTGTCCCCCGGCGGAACAAAGGGGAAGGAGCCGGGCGGAGCAAAGAGGAGGGGAACAGGCGGAGCAAAGGGGAAGGAGCCGGGAGGGCTGGCGCGGCGGGAATAAATGGAAAAGCGGGAAGCCTGGTGTTGAGAACGGGGCGGAAAAGGGCAGGCATGAAAGCAAATGCTGAAAGCGGGGTGAAGAAACGGGGCAGCCGCGAGGACGGGGCTGAGAACGGGACAGAAAGAGGGAGTCAGCCGTTCAGGTACCAGTATTTCTTTTTGCGTTCGGTCTGGAAGGCATAAGCGGCGGCGCGGAGCATCCGCATATACCCTTCGCGGTCGCGGACGGCGAAATCTTTGGGATACGGCTCGTCCAAAAGGCTGTGCACGTCGGTGCGGACGGCGACTTCGCGGGGGAAGAAATGGCGGCAGAACGCATAACGGGCGGCAGTCAGGTCGTCTGTATCGTAGCCGATGGTTTGCAGCAGCTCCTCTTCCGGGGCTTCGGGAGAGAGGCTTTTCAGGCTCGGCCAAAGGACGAGCTGGCGGGCATAAAGCTTTTGCCAGGGAAAGCCTGCGCCGGGGTCGGCTTTGCGTTTCGGCGCGATGTCGGAATGGCCGAGAATGTTCTCGCGGCGGATACGGTAAGCAAAAACCAACTGCCTTAAAAGCCGGCAGAGCGCGGAAATCTGGGCGGAAGAATAGTCCTGCGGCGTTTGCCCGAGGTTAAAAGATTCCAGTTCGATGCCGATGGAACAGCCGTTGAGGGATTTGCCTTCGCTGCCGAGCCAGCTGCTTTCGCCGGCATGATAGGCGACTTTGTCAGGGGGGCAGTTTTCGGTAATCTGACCGCGTTCGGAAACGATGTAATGGGTGCTCAGGCCGTATTTGTCCAGTATGTCCAGCTGCTTGTCGGGCGAGTAGGACGAGCAGTGGAGGATAATATAGCGGATATCTTCGGTACGGTCGCGGCAGTTTGCGGTGTGGGTGATGATGATTTTCTGAGCCATGGGGTTCTCCGGTCTGATTTTTATGCTTAATATAGCAGGCGAGGTTTAAAAAAAACTTTACAAACGGCGGTTTTTTGCTTATGAAAGGGGGAGATGTTTTTTTGTTAAGGAGTACAACAGATGAGAGCGGAATTTTATAACCTGATTAACGAAATCAAGGCGAGCGCCGAACTTTTGCGGAGGTCTCTTTGACTACGACAACGCGAAACAACGGCAGGAAGAACTGGCGGTTCTGACGGCGGACCCGGCGCTGTGGGACAATCAGGAAAAGGCACTGAAACTGACGGGAGAGAAAAATACGCTGGATGAGAATATTGCCTTTTATGAGGATTTGCTGGCGGATTTGCAGAATTCCGAGGAGATGGTCGAGATGGCGGAGGCCGAGGAAGACGAGGCGATGCTGGCGGAACTGTTTGCGCATCTGGAAGAACTGAAACAGGAGGCTAAGCGCCACGAACTGGAAGCGCTGCTTTCCGGCGAGCTGGACAAGAACGACGCTTATCTGGAAGTGCATGCCGGCTCGGGCGGAACCGAGGCGCAGGACTGGGCGGAAATGCTGCTCAGAATGTATTCGCGCTGGGCGGAAAAACACAAATACAAACTTTCGTATGTTGAAGAAACCGAGGGCGAAGTCGCGGGGCTGAAGTCGGCGACGGTCAAAATATCGGGACACAACGCCTACGGGTGGCTCAAAGGCGAGAGCGGCGTGCACCGGCTGGTGCGGATTTCGCCGTTTGACAGCAACGCGCGGCGGCATACGAGCTTTGCGTCAGTCAACGTATATCCGGTGGTTGACGACAGCATTCATATCGACATCAACCCGGCGGATTTGAAAATGGACACCTACCGTTCGTCCGGTGCGGGCGGGCAACACATCAACAAGACCGAATCGGCGGTGCGGATTACGCATATTCCGAGTGGGGTGGTGGTTTCGTGCCAGACCGAGCGTTCGCAGTTTGCCAACCGCGACCAGGCAATGAATATGCTGAAGGCAAAGCTGTATGAAATCGAACTGCATAAGAAAGAGGCAGCGGCGGAGCAGAAATGGGAAGAGCAGGGCGACAACGGCTGGGGGTATCAGATACGGTCGTACGTTTTGCAGCCGTACAAGATGATTAAAGACCTGCGCACCGGCGCGGAGACTTCGGACGACCGCGGCGTACTTGACGGGGATATCGATATGTTTCTGTCGGCGTATTTGTCGTCGAAGGCGTAGTACGGCGGGCGCGGTTTGCGGACGGTGCGACGTATGCGCAGGCGGAATCTGAGGTTGATTCAGGCATGGTGCGGCGTGCGCGCAGGCAGGGGTTTGGCCGGCGGAAGTGCTTATAGTCGGGCGAGGGGAAGCGGTACTGCGGCGGAATTGGCAGCGGCGGGGCGGCGTTGGGAAGTTATGCACATCGTCGTAGAAAAATGTTGCAAAAAAAAATCCGGTGTTTATAAAAGCAATGTTTGAGGTTCATAACTCATACGGGTTGCAGGTGTAATTCAATGGTAGAATGAGAGCTTCCCAAGCTTTTAATGCGGGTTCGATTCCCGTCACCTGCTCCATTTATTGAAACGCACCTTTTGAGGTGCTTTTTTGTTATATAAATCAAGCATTCCGTCAAGTCCGATTTTTGAAGTTTTGAAAACAGTAATTTTTCATTACTTATCGGACTTTCTATTTCCGGTGCTATACAGGTGCTACTTTTTATCATTTGACATAAACGAAAGTTATAACTATTCTACGCATAATTTTATATCATAGGGGAACTGTAATGAAGAAAAGTATCTTATTTGTTTTATGTCTTTTTCTAGTATCTTGTGGAGAAAAAGCAGAAGAAAAGGCTTTTTTGGATAGAAATATTAAAAGTTTTCTTGAATATGATGAAATAGCCGGAGTTACCGCGAAAATTAATTTATCAAATATTTTAACCAAAATGTCAGAGTTAAAACTGCATATTCAGGATTATAAATTCTCACAAGACTGTCAAAGAAGTGTTGAATACATTGTTGAAAATATGACAGTAGTGCAGGATATGTATAAAAATTTCAGTCTAAAGAATGATACCACTTTGGAGGAAATTCTAGCCTCAGGAAAAGCTAAGAAATTGATTAGAGAAGTACAGGAGCATAAAACTTGCAAGGATTTAATGATTATTGTTGATAAGCGTAAATTCATTGAAGAACAGAATAGTTTATTAAAAGAAGAAGTATCTAAAGAAAATCCAAACTTGGAGTTGGTGCAAAAGTATATAACAAATGGTGCGGATGTTAATACTAAAGACAAGAATGAAAATACAATTTTAATGAAAGCGGCTAAAAACAGTGAAAATCCGAAGGTCATAGAAGTATTAATTAAGGCGGGTGCAGATGTTAATGCTAAAGAGAAGTATGACGAAACGATTTTAATGTCGGTTATGAATAAAGATAAAAATCCAGAAGTTACAAAAGCGTCATTAAAAGCAAGTTTAATGGCATTAATTAAAGCCAGTATTAATGATAAAGGTAATGATGGATTTACAGCTTTAATGTATGCGGTGGTACATAACAAAAATCCAGAAGTTATAGAAACACTAATTAAAGCGGGGGCAGATGTTAATGATGAATTACTTGGTTTTACAGTTTTAATGCTTGCTATAGTGAATAATGAAAATCCTGAGGTTATAGAAGCTTTAACTAAAGCGGGGGCAGATGTTAATGTCAAAAACGACTATGGAAGTACAGTTTTAATGTATGCTGTGAGGAATAATAAAAATCCAGAAGTTATAGAAACACTAATTAAGGCAAATGCAGGCGTGACTGATGAGTTACTTGCGCTTGCTGCGTCGTATAATGAAAATCCTGAGGTTATAGAAGCTTTAATTAAAGCAGGAGTGGATGTTAATGCTAAAGATGAGAGTGGAAATACGGCTTTAATGGATGCTGCGTTGATTAATGAAAATCCTGAGGTTATAGAAGCTTTAACTAAAGCGGGTGCAGATGTTAATGCTAAAGATAAGTATGGAAATACGGCTTTAATAGATGCTGTGAGGAATAATAAAAATCCAGAAGTTATAGAAGCTTTAATTAAAGCGGGTGCAGATGTTAATGTTAAAGATGAGAGTGGAGATACGGTTTTAATAGATGCTGTGTGGAATAATGAAAATCCTGAGGTTATAGAAGCTTTAATTAAAGTGGGTGCAGATGTTAATGCTAAAAACAAATATGGTACAACAGTGTTAGATATTGCTAAAGATTCTGAAATTATTACGATATTAAAAAAATATGGAGCTAAAAGCGGTAGAAAGTGAAATATGTTACGATTGTCGTATAGGAGTTTTAAAAATGAAGGAATTTTTAGGGGATTTGAGCAGTAATAATTTTTGGTTAGCCCTCGCAGTTGCCATTATTGCACTTTTGCAATGGAGAACAAGTGAGAAACAAAGGAAACAAGACTTATTTGAAATTCGTTTTAAATTTTACCAAAGGTTAAAAGACGTATATTTCTCGTTGTACCGTAAAAAGGAAGCAGGAGGTAATCCATATTTAGAATCGGAAGATTTATTTCCATTGCTATCCGAAGCAAGGTTTTTGTTTGGAGAAGATGTAGCGCAAGCTATTTCTGATATGCAAGGTTTGGAACCTGATGATATAGATTTCGCTTTTGGGAAGCTCCCCGATGATATAGAAAAAGTTTTTGAAAAATATATGAAAGTAAAATAAAAGAGCGGCATTTGAATATGTCGCTCTTTTTAGTTATGAATTAACATAACGTTTTCCTTTCAACAATCTACCAATAATATGGATGTTGGTATTGATTGCGAATGTTTTGTTTTGCTTGATAGATTAGGCTTTCTGTCATAATGCAGTTTGCTGTAATTAAGCAAACATCATCAAAACTTTTAGCTTGAAAATAATCATAGCAAGTTTTTGCTCTTGATACCCAAGACAAAGCTGTCAGCAATCCGAACATATTTATTATCTCCTTTTTAGAATTTGGTTATTAAGGAAATTTCAAAAAATATCGTAAAGTATGATTTGAAGTATGTCAATATTTGTACAAGCGAATGATTTAATTTTTTTATTTTAGCTCAAAAGCAAATTTAACTTGTATTCCAATTCCTTAAAATCCTCATAATTTTTAGTCCGATAATTGCACAGTACCGTGCTCCAAATTCCATTTATCCTCTTAGGCGCATGGTTTTGCGATAAGCGTTTTGTGTGCTCAAGGGGATTTTTTGTGTCTGTTAAAAAAACGTAAAAATCAGAAAAAAGAATCGAGAGGAAAAAAACTTTAATTTGACCGAATCTGAACGAACACCCCAATATTTTAAAGATGATGGCACTCTAGAAAATAGCTCTGAGAAGGGCGGTTCGGTATAATTATTCATATCTTTTACTCCGGTAGAGAGTTTTATGCTTTCATCTTCTGCCGTTGAGTCTAAAAAGCAAGGGAAAAATAATCTTTTCCTTTATGAATTGTGCTTGGAAGTTTGGACAATTCAAGAAGGAAAGGAAAATTCTTTTTCGGGATGCGAGGAGATTATTTTTCGTAATAGAGGGAACTTTGAGGGGTTATTCTTCCAAAAAGCGGGCGATGACTTCATCCATAACAGATGACTGCGGCGTTTGGGGAGCGTGCTTTTTCCGGGAGGCGCCAGTCTGGTGTCGGGCAGACAGGGCTTGCGGTGACGGGGCGCCAGGGTGCGGGGCGGCGATTGGCTCCGTGCCATACCGGGATTGGCTGTGCAAGCCGGTGGAGGAATATGGCGATGACAATGCCGTACTGAACTCCGGCTGTGGCGGGAGCGTCCGGGCGGCGGACGGGCGGTTATCTACCAGCGTATTAAGGTCGGCGTTATATGCCTGATTGAGGATTTCCAAATCCGACAGGCCGGTATTCAGCATACGGGCAGCGGTTTGTTCGGCGACGCTGCGTACCAGCGTTTTGCGGAATTCGAGGTCAAGCTCCTGGTTCTTATGTTTTTCTTCACGATTGCGCTGCTCCTGCATTTTGCGTTCAAAACGCGAAAATTCGCTTTCGGGGGCGCCGCCGCGCTGATAGTCCGGCAGGGTCAGCAGGTTATTCTTATAATCCATCAGGGTACGGATGCCGTTATTGTCATACGCGCGATAAATGAGCCAGTCGGTAACAAGTTCTTCGGTAACGGCAAGCGGAACGATATGCGGCGGGATACGGTTGAATTTGACGACGGTGCGGCCTTCGGCGTCCTTGTCGGTGATGATGTTGGTTTCAAAAAACTTCCGGTCCCAGCTATAGGGGCAGGACGGGTCTATCAGGCGATAGGAAATCATCATGCCGGTCAGCGCGGTTTTCATCTCGCGCAGCGCTTCAAAACCAAGCTGAAACGGATTGCGGCGCACTTCGGGGCAGTGAATGGCGCGCTGACAGCAGAACAGGTGAAGCCGGTAAAGCTGGCGTTCGGTTTCCGGCGGAACGTCCGGATAAATCTTAAGCGGCATGCTGACGGCTTTTTCGACAAAGTCGCGCAGAAACATCCGTTTGCGCTGGCGGATGGCGGGGAGCATGGTCTTGTCGGCACGTTCAAGCGATTCTGCCATGCCGACGTCGGCGCGCATCTGTTCCCACAGCGCAGGCGGCAGGGCTTTGTCCACTTCTTCAAGCTTTTCCAACAGGAGAATTTCCGGTGATGTCCGTTCCGCGTAAGACATTTGTTTCAGCCCCTCTGATTATACCTTAATAAGAAATTTCAACTAAATAAGAGATTTTCAATGGTGCAGAGTGTAGCATATTTTGGGGGCCGAGTCAAGGGAAAGAACGGATTTTTTTTAGAATGCGGCGGGCGTGAAACGGCGATTGCGGGAGAGAGGAACGGCGCGGCAGGGACGGAGAAAGGCATAGCGGTGGACTGCAGGGCGTTCGGCGCGGCAGATTTTTGCAGATAACCTTTAAAATGACTTGAAAAAAAGGCGTCCGGCGTTTATTTTAGGTGAAGATTTAAGTTAATTTAAGGGATACTGCGAATGAATACGGAAAAACTGATTGCGGCGGCGGTTGTGGCGCTGGGATGCCTGGGAACCGGCGCGGACGGCAGTGCGCTGGCAGCGCAGACGAAAGCCGATTCCGAGGACGTCAAGAAGATAGAAAACTATCTTAATTCGATTAAGACGATGCGTGCCGATTTTGTGCAGATTGCCAGCAACGGCGAGAAGGTGGAAGGGCGGCTTTATATTGAAAAGCCCAATAAAATCCGCATGGAATACAATGCGCCGTCCAATGTGCTGATTGTCGGCAACGGCGATTATATCGTTTATTACGACAAGGAACTGGATCAGATTACGAACATTGATTATGAGGATATTCCGGCGGCGGCTATTCTGGCGAATACGGTCAAAATTGACGGGAAAGAGCTTAAGGTTACCAATTTTTATGAAGATCCGGGCGTTATGCGCGTCGGGCTGCAATACGCAAATGCCGGAGATTTGGGGCCGTTTACGCTGGTGTTTGCCAACAATCCGTTTGAACTTCGGCAGTGGAAAGTCGTAACGCCGCAGGCAATGGAGGTTTCTTTGTCGCTGTACGATACGGTTGTGGATGGAAAGCTGGACGAAGGGCTGTTCAAGTTCCGCAAGAGCGGGGAGAGCGGCGGGCGCGACAGGTTTAAACGCAAGTAGAACCGGCGGGGCTGCCCGGATATCCCGGAGCAGGTCGGACACTTCGGAACCGGACAGCCGGGAGAAGGAGCTCTGAGAACAGAATGGCTGAGAGCCGGAAACGGCAGGGAGCAGGAAGGCAGAGAGCCGAATGTCTGAGCTGGGAGCAGGAAGGCTGAGAGCCGAATATCCGGGAACCGGAAACGGCAGGAAAAAGGAAAAGGCGCACAGCGGGAAAGCGGTGCGTTTTTTTGTGGGCGGAAAAGGGAAAGCTTTACCGGCAGCTTTACAGCCCGTAGGTGCTTTTCAGGCCGGAAAGACCTTCGGGAGAGAGAATGAGCAGGATTATGTTTTGTCCGGCGGGAGAAGCGGCAGGCTGGACGAGCGTGCTTTGCGGCGCGGGCCAGGGACGGGCATTGCCGATTGCGGCTGCGGCGGCAGCGTCAGGGCGTAAAGTGTAGACATAGGCGGTGGGATCGGCGTATTCGGCAACGCCGTAGTAATTCCACATGACGGACGGATTCATGCCCGGAACATAGGAAATGCCGAGCAGATCGTCGCTGCCGTAATGATACGGCGTATGGTAAAAGCGGGGGCGGAATGCCGGAGAACCACCCTGCACCATAATATAGCGATGGCCGGGGCTGAAATCGGGCGATGCCATAAAGCGTGCGGCGGCACGGCGATAAAGTTTCATTTCGGCATCAAAGCCCAGTTTCCAGACTTTTTGCGCCTCAAACAGGCAGTTGACAGCGATGGCGGCTGCTGCGGCGGCGCCGAGGACGGCTAGGTTTTTGCAAAATACGGCGGCGCAGGGAATGGGGCGGGTGATGGCACAGGGAACGGGGGGGGTGATGGCACAGGGAGCGGCCGCAGAGGCGACAGGGGCTGCAGATGCGGCGTTTTTCAACGTGAGGGCGAACATGGCGGCGTACAGGTACATCAGCCCGAAAAAGTCGATACGGGGAGAAAATTCGGTTTCGGCGAGCGATGTGGAGATAAACAGCGTAACAAGCGGGGCATAAAAAACGGCGGCAAGGAGCAGAATAACAAAGATTTTGGCACCGGCGGAAAATGAGTATGGCATATCCGGCGTGTCGGAATTTGCGGCGGCGGTGTCTGCAACCGAGGCGGAAACCGTGGCGCCTGAGGCAGCAGATAAGGCAGCGGGGGCGTTGGTGCGAAACGGTGCGAATATGCGCAACAGGGCAGCGGCAATTCCGGCAAGGACAACAATTCCGGCGGCCGCTTTATATGCGGCGGGGATAAAAGGCAGGGTGGCAGAGAATTGGAGCAATGCATCGCGGCTGACGAGGAGAAATTTTGCGCCCCATTCGGCAAGCGGCGTGGTTTGCAGGTTGTAATAAGAAGCATTGACGGCACCAGTACGCGTCAGAGCCCAAAGGCAGAGCTTATAGCAAGCTGCGCCGAGGACAAGGTTAAACGCCGTCCAACGGAAACGGCGGCAGAGCGTTTTTAATACTGCGGGGAGGGAAAGAGGGAGCGGGGTGCCGGGCGTTGCGGCGGCGGGAGAAGGGATTTCAAACAAGGCGGCAAACAGCAGGCGGACGGAAAAAGCAACCGCAATCAGGTTGATGACAGGAGGATAGCCGCCGAGAGCCAGTGTTGTCAAAACGGCGGCGGAAACGGTGCGGCGGAGGGAAAAGCGCTCTTCCTTTTCACTGATGAGCAGGGAGCTGATGACAAACATATTCCAGCCTAAGACGGGAATAACGAGGAAGGCAAAATACATGAAAGACAGGACATACGGCGTTAATGCCGCGAACAGGGCAAACAAAACACAGGCGGTTTTTGTATGCGGCAGGCGCCAGTAGCGGGTGAGCATGGCGACGCCGAGGGCGAAGCCTGCGAAACCGAGGGTGTTGTTGATTACGGGAAGGATTTCGCCGCGGCTCAGCAGCGTTACGGGAACAAACTGGCTGAACCTGCCTTCAAACAATCCGGCGCCGAGGGAAATGCCGTGTTTCAGATATTTCCAGTCGTGGTCGCCAAACATAAAATGGGCGCCGTGAAACAGAAAGATAAGGTTCAGAGCCAGAAAAACGGCGGCGAATGCAAGCCAGAACGGACGGTCGGCCTGTTGCAGGCGGCGGACGACAATCCCCGGGAGATCGAAGTCGCGAAGGCGTTCGTACAGCGTGTGTCCGACGGGGGAAGGTACGGGAGTATGCGGAAGGTTCGCCGGAGAGAGTCCGACGGGGGAAGGCACGGGAGTATGCGGAAGGGTCGCCGGAGAGAGACTGGCGGGGGCCGGCTCGGGTGTATGCGTAAGGTTCGCCGGAGAGAGTCCGGCGGGGGAAACGGGGGCTGTTTTTTCTGTCATTTTCTTCATATTATGAGGGTAGGGCGCGGGGCTTTTTTAGTCAATCAAACAAAAAATATATGCACAATTTGTTTAATATATTGATTTTACGCGTAATATTTTTTCTTTCAGAACAGGGGTGAAAGTATTGACATCTATGACAAGGGGTGTTATAAAGTTGGTTATCGTGGAAGACTGTATATCAGAAAAGTTGAATCTGGTTGCAGATTATTTTTAAAGTTTAAATTTAAGTTGAATGTCATTGGAGCGTTTTGACGGCGGCAGGGTCGGCAGAGCGCTCTTTTTGTATGCGGGGCCCGCAGATGTGATGCGTGGGGGGAGCCAGTATACGACGGGGCGATATGTACTGTATGCAGGTGCGGGCGGTGTGGTATGATGTTTCGGCGTACAACGGGACGGTATGTGCGGGCGGCGAACGGTGGAATTAATGAGCGGCGGAGATAATGGCTACAGGAAAAAACAGTAAAAAGGCAACTCGGGCGGCAGTGCCCGACATCGTGTTTGAGGCGGTGCGGGAGGGGAATTCATTGTTTGCAGCCTGCCAGCGCGCGGGCATCAGCACCCGCGATTTTTATGCGGCGACGGCGGCGGACGAGACACTGCGTGAGGCATATCAGCTGGCGCAGGCGGACTATGCCGACCGGTGTACCGACGACATCAGGAAAATCGTGGCGGATCTGAAAATCGGGGAGATTGACAATTCCACGGCGAAGCTTCTGATTGAGACGGAAAAGTGGCTGGCGCAGAAATCCTGTCCCGAGCCGGTGTGGGACAAGATTGCAGGCGGCGAAAGCGACAGCGGGGACGGCGGCGTGGCGGAGATTGTGGTGAAATTTGTGTGAGGTCGGGTGCCGGACGGAAAAGGTGCCGGAATGGAGAAACCGGAATGAGCCGGGCGGAAGCGGTGCCGGACGGAAAAGCGGGGAGAGATGAGTGATGAAGGTTGAGCTGCCGAAAGCGTTTCAGGAACTGCTGACGGCAAAGGCGCGCTATAAAATGTTTTACGGCGGACGGGCTGGCGGCAAGTCGTTTGCGTTTGCGGACGCTCTGCTGACGCTGGCGACAAGCCGGAAGATGCTGATTGCGTGCGTGCGCGAGGTGCAGAACTCCATAAAGGATTCCGTTTACAAGCTGATTGCCGACCGGATTGCCTATTACCGCCTCGGCGATTACAGGCTGTATGACGACCGGATTGTCAACCTCAAGAACAAGTCCAAATTCATTTTTAAAGGGATTATGGAGCATAACGCGCAGAATATCAAATCGCTGGAGGGGGTGGATATCTGCTGGTGCGAGGAGGCGCAGAAGATTTCCGAGCGTGCGTGGCTGGTGCTTGACCCGACTATCCGCAAGCCGGGGTCGGAAATCTGGCTGTCGCTGAACCGCGAGGAGGAGGCCGACCCGGTATGGAAGGCGCTGGCACTGCATCCTGATGCGGATACAATCGTGCGCAAGGTCAACTATTACGACAATCCTTACTGTCCTGAGAATATGCGGCGGCTGGCGGCAAAGATGAAAGCCGAAAATTACGGCGAGTATCTGCACGTCTGGGAGGGAGAGCCGCGGCTGGCGGCGGACGATCACCTTATCGGGCGCGAGGAGGTTTACCGCGCGCTGGAAGCAAGAGTGGAAATTGCCGATGGGGCGGCGCCGCTTATCGTCGGGGTGGACGTGGCACGGTTCGGCGACGACAAGACAGCGCTTTGCTATCGGCGCGGGAGGCAGGTGTGCGCGGTTAAGACGTATCAGAAACTTGACGTGGTGCAGGTTGCCAATCTGGTCGGCGGGGTCATTGCCGCGGAGCATCCGGCACGCGTGTGTATTGATGTCGGCGGGTTGGGGGCTGGCGTGTTTGACGTCCTTGTCGCCAACGGGTTTGCCGAATGTATTACGGCGGTCAATTTCGGCGAGCGGGCGGATAATCCGGAGCGCTATGTCAACCGGCGGGCGGAAATGTGGGCGCGGGCGGCGGAATGGCTGAAGTCGCCGCTGCCAGTGTCGCTGCCCGACGTGCCGGGGCTGGTTGAAGATCTGACGGCACCGCTCAAGATGTTTGATGCGCTCGGCCGGCTGCAGCTTGAGGCCAAAGCCGACATCAAAAAACGCCTCGGACGGTCGACGGACGCGGCGGATGCCCTGGCGCTGACCTTTGCCATTCAGAACGCGGAATATCTGCTGAAGGCGGGAAGCGTACGGGACGGGGACTTTGTTGACGATTCAGTTTATCTTTAATTTTATATGCAAAGGAGTATGAAAAATGAGTTCAGTATTTTCCAAACCGAAAGTGGTGCAGATTGAGCCGGAGGAAGTCGAACCGGAGGTTGTCGACAATTCCGAGGAAGTGCAGGAACTGGAACGCAAGCGCAAAAAGAAAATGGGTGCGGTGTCGCAGCTTTTGTCGCACGATAATTCCTACGGTTCCGGCGGCAAGACCACGCTCGGCGCTTAACGACGCAGGGGGAGGGAGCCGTATGGAGATGCGGTGTGAGAGGCAGGCGATGGTGCGAGATTGTGCCGGGGCAACGGCGGGCGGTTTGGGGCGTATCGGGGTGGCGGAAAAACAGTTGCATTTTTTTCTTTTAGGAAATAGTATCTTTGTTACAGGTAGAACGGAGGTATTGTATATATGTATCAGTTTATGGCAGAAATGAGCCCGAGGCGGCAGAAAATGCTGTTTGCGGCGGGCGTTTATGTATTATGGTCGCTGGCTTATGGTTTGGCGGCGGCAATATTTTCGTTGCCTGATGAAGACATTTCGTTTTTTCTCTCTTTGGGGTTTATTGTCGCGGCGGCTTTTAACAAGGCGCCAAAGGCGGAAGCCCGGATGATTGAAACATATCCGAATGCTGCGGCGTACATATTCGCATTCGGTTCGGCCTTTTTCTGGTCAATACTGCTGATGACACCGGTGTTTTTGGATTTCATCATGATGTATTCTGACGGCGAGGGCTTTTTGCCGGCATTTTACGTATCTTTTGCTGGCTGGGGAAGCCTGTCGCTGCTGATTGGGTTTCCGATGCGGACGTTCCTGCTTATCCGCAGAGAGAAACGGGCGGGAGCAGAAACCGGCGGCCGATAAGCCGGGTGAAGAACGCAGAACGGGGAGACAGGAGCAGGTTTTCAGGCTGCCGGTTCGAAATCGAACCGGCTTTTTTATGAACGAGCGGCGGACGGTTTGGGGCGTATCGGGGTGGCGGAAAAACAATAAAATTGACAGGAAAACTGATGATTATGTTGGTGAGGAGGACTTTGTCGAGGACAATATCTTTGGAATTCAAGAGTTAAACAAGGTAGAAAAAGCATTGACAGCTACGCCGGCGATTATATACTGGAAAAAAATGTCTGCGAGTGGACTGATTATGATTATCAGTTTTTGCGAATGACGAAAGATTATGACCGTAATTGGGAAAAGAGAAAAAAAGTTTTGGAATATCTTAGTTATCAAAGAGGGCTGAAAAAGTTGAAATGAGCGGCGGCAGGAAAAAACGGTTTCAGGATTGGCGGAAAATGTTTCGAAATCGGAAAGAACGGTTTCGACCGGGGCGGCGGTGGCTGGCAATAGTGTTGCTGCCGGCAATTCCGGCAATGGCGGCGGGAGTGATGTCCGGCAATCGGGATATTTTTTGGGGGCAGCTGGCGGTTGAGTTTTATGCCCTTTTTTTGCTGACGGCAATATGCAGCAGGGATTTTGCGGAGGTGTATCAGAAGCTGGCTTGGGAAACGCCGAAGGAAAGCAGAGGGGCGAGGAAAGCGAAGCGGTGGCTTTGCGGTGCGGTTTATTACACTCTCTGGTGCGGGGCTTTGTTTATGATATACCTGCTGGGATAGGCGATGGCGAAAGGAATAGGAGACGGCGAAGGGAAGCGGCGATGAAACTGATGACGAGCGGGATAGGAAACCAACGAAGGGAAGCAGTGATGAAACTGATGGCGAGCGGGTTTGCCGATGCGGAGGAAAGGCGATGAGATTTGCGGCGAATGAATTTGCGATGTATGTTTTTACGGCGGACATATTGGCGGCTGGGGAGAAACTGTGATGAAAACAGAGAAAACAATTTTGGTCAAGTTTTGCGGCAGCGCGGTGCTGTTTCTGGCGGGAGCGTATTTTCTGCCGATGTGGACGGCATGGGGGATATGCGACAATACGGCGGGGGACGGCGTCTGCAGACAGGGGCTCCTGACCGGGATTTTTACGGCGGCGTATGTGGCGGCGTTTTTGGGACAGGCTTGGCTTAACGCGCGGCTGGCAAAGGCGGAAGAGCGACGCAGCTATCAGCGGCTGGCGCTGTTTTTGTGGTTGTATCTGGCTTTGTGCGGCACAGGCCTGGCCGTGAAAATTTTGGTTTGAAAAGGCCGAAAAGAAGGGGAACAGCGGCGGCAATTGCAGTGGCGGAAAGAGCGCGCAGGGACAACTTGAAAGGGAGCCGGAGCAAGAGCTGAGACAATTTGAAAGGGACTGGAGCGAGGGGCGGAACGGAGAGTTGGGAGCAGGTTTTCAGGCTGCCGGTTCGAAATCGAGCCGGCTTTTTTTATGAGTGAGCGGCGGTGATTCCGGTTTGGCGGGAGCCGCCGTTTTTATGGGTGTACGGGTGCAGCGGTTCCTGACCGGGAAACGCGGCGCCCTTTTTATTTTCGGAGGGTCTTTATGGGACAATTTAGTATGACGGACAAAGACGTGCCGTTCGGGACGGCAGGCGGGTTCGGCGGCGAAGCTACCGGCGGGTTCGGAAGCGAAGTTACCGGCGGGTTCGGCGGTACGGCTGGCGGCAATGGCATAGCGGACAAATTTCGGCAGCGGCACGGACGCGGCAGCGACGGGAACCGGAAGCCGGCAGTTACGGCCGAGGGCATTTTGAAACGGCTGGAGGCGATGAAAACCGAACGTGCCAAATGGGAGCCGATGTGGAACAAAGCGGCGGAAATGTGTTCGGTTGATTCCGAGCTGTTTGCGACCGACGAGCGCGGGCGGGTCAGGCAGGCGGTGTTTGACACGACCGGGCGCAACGCGCTTTCTTGTTTTGCCTCGAGCATGAAATCGGTGATTGTGCCGACGACAACGCGCTGGCACCGGTTGAAACCGGTCAATCCGAAACTGGACGACAACGCGGCGGTCAAAAAATATCTGGAACGGGCGACGGACCTTTTGTTCCGGATGCGCTATGCGGCGGCATCTAATTTTGCGGCGGAGAGCGACCTTTTGTTTAATCAGCTCGGCATCTACGGGCATGCGTTGTGGATGGTTGACGATGATATCGGCCGCGGCATCGTTTACCGCACCATCCCGGTTAAGGAAGTCTATATCAAGCGCGACGATTGCGGCAGGCTGGCGGCGGTGTTTCGCGAATACGAACTGACGGCGGCAGAGGCCGTAAGCAAGTTCGGCGACTCACTGCGCGGGGAAATCCGGCAGGCGGCGGAAAATACGCCGGAGAGAATGTTCAAATTCCTGCATGCGGTATACGAGCGCGACGACTGGCAGGCGGAAGAAGAAGATTTCGGCGGAATGAGATATGCGAGCGTGCATCTGGACATGGCTGCGAAACGTATTATCCGTACCGGCGGCTATCGTACCTGTCCGTATATGGCGCCGCGTTTTTTGGGGATTGCGGGAAGCTCGTACGGCGACAGTCCGGCTTTGCAGGCGTTTTATGATATGCTGACCGCCAATGAGATGGGCAAAACCATTTTACGCACCGGGCAGCTGCAGGCAAATCCGCCGATTTTGACGAGCATGGGGCTGATTGACGCCAATAAGCTCGGTTCGGCGGGAGCGGTTATCCGCGGCGGGCTGGACAGCCAGGGCAAACCGGCGGCGGTTTCAATGCAATACGGCAACAACCTGTCCATTACGGTGGAGATGCAGCGCGAAGTGCGGGCGGCGATTGAACGCGCGTTTCTGGTACCGCTGTTCCAGTCGCTGACGCAGACCAAGCAGATGACGGCGACCGAGGTGGAAAAGCGCGAGATGGAAAAATCCATGCTGCTGGCGCCGATGTGCGAACGCATCGCGGCGGAATGGCTGTCGGGGAACATTGAGCGCGAATTGGATATTCTGGGCATGTACGGTATGTTGGACGATGTGCCGGACGAGCTGATGTATGAAGGCTCTATTGCCATCCAGTTTGAAAGCCCGGCGGTGCATATGCAGCAGTCGGGAGCGATTGTCGGGCTGTATAAGACGATGGAAGCGGCGGCGGCGATGGCACAGAGCAATCCGGACGTGCTGAAGGTTTTTGATATGGAAGCTGCGCTGCGGAAAATCGCCGATTATTACGGGGTCGGTTCCGATGTGGTAAAAACGGCGGACGATATGGCAGCGATACAGCAGCAGGAAGCCTTGCAGGCCATATTGGCGCAGCAGGGAGGAAACGCAGCGGGTATCGGCGGCGCGGGCATGGTGGCGAGCGGCACGGGCATGATGGCGAGCGGCGCGGGCGGTGCGAACGGTATCGGTACGGGCGGCGTTGTTTTGTCCGGAGCAGGCGGTATCAGCGCGAGTACGGGCGGTTCTGCATTGTCCCGTGCCGGCGGTACCGGTGCGCGGACGGGAGGCAGCGCAGGACTGCGCGGCAAAAGGACTTAACGTAAACAATCGGGAGAAATTAAGATGTTTTTCAGAAAAATCAAACGCGAACATGAACTGGTGCGGGCATTTCAGAAACTTTTTCTGGGGCAGGGAGGCCGGCTGAAACCTGAAGCTGCGGTCGTTTTGGAATTTCTGCGCGACGAGGCGGGCGCCCGGGGAGAACTCGGCAACGGCGGCACACCGTATTTTTATGACGCGCAGAATCGTTTTGATCCGAACGCGGCGGCGTTTGTTCTCGGAAAACGGCGGATTTTTGATTTAATCGTCAAATATCTGGCACTGTCGGAAACCGAAGTCTTTGCGTTGTACACGAAACTGCAGCGCGACGGCGAGGACGTTAAGCGCGAACTGGAAGTCTGACAGCAACGGGGGCAATGGAGCTTTGGTATTGGGAGAGGCGGCGCTGTTGCGGGTTTGGGCGCAGTGCGGCGAAGATTTTTTTTCAAAACCGGGGCAAAAGGTATTGACATTGTGTCATAAGGGGAGTAGTATCCTGTCATACTAGACGAGAAGGCACCGGAGACGGTGCCTTTTGCGTTGGGCGGAGGCAGGACGTTCGCGGCGGATTTTTTTGTATACGGGAAACGAGAGGAGAGCGGATTATGTTTTTTGATTTTTGGGAAGCTGGTTCGTAAGTATGGTTCCGGGCAGGGAGCTGAGATTGATAATTATTATCATTCTCTTTTACAATGTGAATTGGCTAAAATAAGTCAGGAGAGTCAGCGTAACGGTATATTGCTTGGATATGCAAAAGAGGTTGCAGATTATGTAAAAAAGAGGAGTAACGGGCAGAATCGAAAAGTTATTTTGGAAGATTCGAGAAAAGATTTGCAAAATAATATGTATGGCAGTAAGCTGGGAGAGAGAAACAAAAATAAACCGTGTGAATGGTTATTGGATGACAAGCGGACAAGGAGAATGCGCGATGCGGGAATCAGATGAGGCCGGGCGGACGGCGGAACGGGCAATCGGGCAGGGCATCGTTCGGGAAAAAGAAACGGGAGGCTGGCTGCGGTTGTGGAGCGGAACGAAGAAGGCTGCGATTACGGTTTTGTGCCTTGCGGGCGTGTTGTTTCTGACAATTCTTTTATTGTATCGGATATTTGTTTCTCCATCTGAAGACAAATGCATTCAGGAGTGTATCGCGGCTGGAGAGCAGGAACGCGTTTGCATTTTTGATATTTGCGATTAGAACAGACGAAAGGGAATGTTATGGCAAAACAGAAAGCAAAACGGGGCGTTTATGCGATGGAGCGGGATGTTGGAACCACAGGGCGGGAATTAAATGAGGCCGGGCGGACGGCGGAACGGGCAACCGGGCAGGGCATCATTCGGGAAAAAGAAGCGGGAGTCCGGCTGCGGTTGTGGAACGGGACGAAGAAGGCTGCGATTACGGTTTTGTGCCTTGCGGGAGCATATTTCTTTTATATCGTATTTCAGCTTTGGAGGTATGCGGATTAGCCGTGCGGTAGTCGGGCGGTTTTAGCGTGCTGTATGGCTTTGGCGGAGATGCAAGCGGCGGTTACGGTTCCGGTGGTGAAGCAGACGGTGAAGTGTCCGAGTTCGGCGGATTTTTTTCAAAACCCAGGGCAAAAGGTATTGACATTGTGTCAGAGGGCGTTTATTATTCAGACATAATAGACAAGAAGGCACCGGAGACGGTGCCTTTTGCGTTGGGCGGAAGCAGGACGTTCGCGGCGGATTTTTTTGTATACGGGAAACGAGAGGAGAACGGATTATATTTTTTGATTTTTGGGAAGATGCAAAAGAGAATATGGTTCAAGCCGGTAAGGAGCGGATGCGAAAACTGGTCTTGAAATATGGTGAGAAACCGGATGAAGATGATATGGATGAAACTGACTGGTTTGAATATCAGGCGGTTAAAAAATATGAAGATGAAGTTACTGGAGAGATGAACAGAGGTGAATTTTTGTGCCAGCGAAAAGCAAATATTTATGATTTATCCCGCATTTTTGATAAAACAGCTGACGAGGCAAGACAAGTTTTCAATTTAGCAGCGAAGAAATCTGTTAATCTTCTTCCTGAAACGGTGAAACATGCATATTATGAAGCGGAAAGATTAACACCGATAAAAATGTCTGATGAAAATAAGCACCAGTATGTTAGTTGTGTTGGCGCTCAGGGAGGCGTATTTTCTGCATCAACAGTATTGGCTGGAGCTGCTTTGAAAGAGGGAAAGGATTTATATCGTAAGTTGAGTAACGGAAAGCTGCGTAAAATGTATGGAGGAATTGGGGGGGGTATAGGCGACAGTGTCAAAGATATAAAAAATAATCTCTACGGTTCAGGCTATGGGCTGATGTATCGGGAGAGGGGGCATGCGATGTTTTAAAGAAACATAAAATCAAATAATTTTATTTTCTTTTCAGATTTAATGTGATATAAAGAAAAAATAAAAACGTATGGTTTGCGAAAGGGCAAATGATGAAAACGGCGTGGCGTTTTTTGCGAGCCGCAGGCAAAACGGCGGCTGGGATTTTTTTTATACTATCGGTAATGCTTTCTGCTGCCGGCGCAGGATGGAGCCTGTTGAAAGGCGACAATGTTGCGGTATGTTTTTTTCTGGCAGCGGCGGTAGTGTTTTTGTATAGCCTGTTTTTGCTGTTTTCGGCGTGCGGGGGATGGCAGAAAGCGTTGAGTCCGACTGTTGCGGCGGTATTGTTTGCCGGAGGATTGGCTGCCGGCGGTAATGGCGGTTTGTCCGAAATTGAAGACTGGTGTTATGATATGGGAGTTTGTATTGGCGGACTGATAAGCGAAAAAGACTGTCTGGCGCACGGAGGCAAGTGGACTGCGGCGGACGGCGGCGCCTGTTATATGAACTGGTCGGTGGTTAAACCCAATTCCACCGAGTAGCGATGCCGGCTGCGACGGGCGGAAAACCGGGCAAAGCGGTCGGCAGGTGTGAAATGAGCGACGGTCGGGAAGCGGTGGCGGAAAACCGGGCAGAGCGGACAGCGGGTGCGAAATGAGCGACGGTCGGGAAGCGGTGGCGGAAAATCGGGAAGAGCGGACAGCGGGTGTGAAATAAGCGACGGTCGGGAAGTGATGGGAGGAAAACCGAACGTCCGGCTGCGGAACGGGGCAGGCGGGGGATTGAACGAAAAAATCCGGCGAGAGAAGGTCAGGACGGCAAAGGACGGTTCGAAAGAGCCGTTCTTTTTTTAATTTTATTTTTAACTTTAATCAGGGGAAAAAGAAATGGGAAATTTTAACAGGCCGGAGGGGCAGACGACCTCCGACAACTTTTTGAAGTCTGAAATCGAAAAAGACTTTTTGCGTGCACAATCCGGATGGGGGGAACTGTCCGAGGAAGAGCTGGCATATCTCGGCAAAAAGGGTTTGAAAACTCCTGCCGACCTGCTCAGGTCTTACCGCGAACTGGAAAGAGCCTATTCTTCCAAAGTGTCCCTGCCGAAGGACGGCGATAAAAAAGGCTTTGACAAGCTGTATTCCCGTTTGGGAATGCCGCACGACTGCACCGGGTTTGACATCTGTTTTGCCGACGAAGACAGGGAAGACGGCGAAGCGTTCAAACAGGTGTGTCTGGAAAACCATATCCTGCCGCAGTCGGCGCAGGCTTTGTATGACTGGTATGTCAAACACCGCGACGAACTGCTGGAGCGCGACGAACAGACCTGGCAGGAAAATTCGCAGCGCGAGCTTGAGGAAATGAAACGCGTCTGGGGAACGAGGGCACAACGCAATTTCGAACTGATGAAACGGGGGCTGCGCATGTTTTGCGACGATATGGCCCTGGTGCAGGAAATCGAGCGCGCCATCGGTACCCGGCGCCTGATGGAAACGTTTTGCAGGCTCGGCGAAGCAATTTGCGAGGACAACCCGGTCAGCTTCGGCAGGCGCCGCGGCGGCGACGACTGGGATATGGTGCAATATTTCAGGGAAATGTTTAACGATTACTGATATTTATTTGTTTTGAAAGGAATTTTTTATGTCTAGCACATTAAAAGAACTGGCGATTGCTTTGTCAAAAAAGCAGGAGCATTATGTGGACTATCTGACCAATGAGTCGCCGATTTTGGACAATATGCGTTTTGAAGCGTCGACCCACGGGTTGTGGAACGCGTATGAAGAAGTCAGCAAAATCGACGGCGCGGGTTTTGTGGATATCAATCAGCCGCTGCCGGAAATGGAAGTCGATTCAAGCTTGAAGAAGATCGACCTGTCCATTCTGGGCGGCGAGATTTTCGTTCCGGAAGACAAGGCGGCGGTTATTGGCGTTTCGGAATATTTTTCCAAAAAAATCCCGATTTTGCTTAAGCATGCCGGCGAGACCGCGGAAAAGAAAATCATTTACGACAACTTTATCCCGTATGCGGTCGGCAACGGCAAGGCCGTTTCCGCAGGGGCGGCGGACAAGTGCTACTCCATGGTGGCGGTGCGTTTTATCCCGGGCGAAGTAACCGGGCTTTATTCGGCGAAAAATATCAACCGCCACGGGATTTTGGATTCAACCCCGATTAACGGCGCGCAGCTTTATAAAAACGCCAACGGCCTTTTGGGCTACGGCGTGCGCATTAAAGGCTATATCGGCATGCAGCTGGCAAATCCGGATGCGGTGTCGGCGATTGTCAATATCTCGGCGGACAAGATTCCGACTGCGGAACAGATTGACAATATGCTGGTCGACGCCAAGGCGACGCCGGCTTCCACCTATATTTTCTGCCATCCGAAAGTGCTCTCGATGCTCAACAAATACAAGGGCAACGTTTTGCAGACGATGACGGGCGATATGGACGTCAACCGCAGTTTTGCGGCCTGGAACGGCATCCGCTTCATCACGTCGTACAACTTTAAGAACGGCGAAGAAGACGCGGTTAAGCTGGCGTAGTTTTCAGGGGACGGCGCGCTGTTTCCTGCTGCCGGCCGGGAGGAGCCTGCCGGTGGGAAGCAGTGTGCCGCATATATGAGTTTAAATCTTACAGGAGAATGATTGATGTTGAATAATATTTTGAAAGTTTATGGCGAAGACTTGGCAAGCGGTGCCCTGAACCAGGCGGCGATTGCGGCGGGCGATGCGGTGGCAGCCGGTTCCACGCAGGGGGCGCTTTGCGTCAACGCGTTTGCGGTCGGCGATGTGGCAACAACCGCGGCAGTGACGATTACGGTTAAGCACGGCGATACCGAAAACGGGTCGTTTGCCGATTTGCTGACGATGACGATTGATGCGGAAAAGAGCTTTGCCGACGGCGAACTGATGGCGACGGCAACGCTTCCGGCCGACGTGAAGGACTTTGTTACCGCGGCGGTGGCTTCGGCAACCGGCAACAGCGGCAGCATCCGCGTGACGCTCGGTTATCTGGCGCGCTAACCCGAACGGAGACGTACCGGCAGCGCGAGAACCGGCCGTCCGGGGCGGCGCGGAGATGTGGTACCGTCTGTCCGGGCATTACGGCACGGTGATGTGGTACCGGTCGTTTGCGGCGGTACGGCGGCGCAGGTGCGGTATTATTATGCAATTTATTATCAGGCCAATCCATAGTCCGAAGGGCAGGCGGAAACGTCTGCCCGATTACGGTGCGAACTGGGCAGTACGGGTAATATGGTTCAATGCGGATAATATGGCGCGAACAATGTGGTGCAAACAATATGGAGGAAAAATGTCAAAAGTGGAAATTATCAACCGGGCGCTGCTGAAACTCGGCGAGCCGCCGGTGTCGTCTTTAAACGATGCGGCGTTCGGCAAATCATACGAAACGATTTATGAAGATGTCAAAAACCTGCTGCTGTCGTCATATCCGTGGCGGTTTGCGGTAGGGGTCAAGCGTCTGGCGCGGAGCGAAAAAACGTATGGCGACAGGTTTATGTATCCGCTGCCGGCGGACTGTCTGCTGCTGCTTAAGGTTTTCGGGCAGGGAGCCAGAGATTTGACCGAGGCGCGCCCTTATGCGATGCAGGGATACGAACTGGCAGACAACTGTATTGTCAGCCCGCTGAAAGACGGGGTGGAAATTGAGTATGTCCGCGCGGTCGGGGATGATGCGGCGTTTCCCCCTTTGTTTAGGGAGGCGGCAGCCGCGAAAGTGGCGGCGGAACTGGCAATGCGCATCAAACATTCGCTTAACCTCAAACAGGCGCTGGAGAACGAATTTCTGACGCTGGTACGGCAGGCGCAGCTCAACAACGAGATAGCCAAAGACGCGGAACTTATTCCCGACAACAGCTGGGTTCTGGTTCGCGAGGCCTGGGGCGATTGACGGGGCGGCGGAAAATAATGGAATGTAAACTTATTTGGGGAGAGATGATATGGTGTGGCCAATTTAAACCGGAGCCGGAAAGGCTCTGGCAAAAAAGTATATTGTTAAGAAGTTAGTTTATGAAACTGTAGATTTTTTTTGCGGGAGAAGATGATTATGTTAAAAAAATATTTATGGGGTGAAGCCGCTTGAAGATAAGAAAGCGCTTGACATGTCTAATGAGCAAGATATAATTGATATATACTCGGACTATTTGCGGAGTGTGCCTGTAGATTTATGGACGGATATTGATTATCAAGGAATGAGAATGTCTCGGGGATATGATGCAAATACAGAGAAAAGGCACAAGGTGCAGGAGTATCTTGACTATAAGCAAAGGATGAACAAAATTGAAAATTTCCGTAAGAGGTGAGCGAGAAGAGAACGGGAAGCCTGTTCCTGAACGGAAGACGGGCAGGGTGGCAAATTGCGGGCGGGGCGAAACCAGTGCGGCTGCCCAGATGCCCGAGAGGGAGAAGACGGAAAAGGGCAAGTTGCGGAAGGTGAACGGAACCCTGATGTTAAAAATCGCCGGAGCTGCCGTGTTTTGTTTGGTTCTGGCGTGGCTGGCGTCTATGGATATATTGAAGGATGTGCATGAATGCGAGTGGGATGATACCATAACAGCGGAAGAAAAAGCCGTTTTGCGGATGCCCGGTTTTGGTATGACGATTTATCTGATCTTTCTGTTTCTCTTCGGGCTGGCGGCGGTTCTGACGGCATTCAGCGCAGGACGCTTTTATGTGCTGATGGTGCGCAGGCAGGCGCGGTGGAAATATTGTATGACGACGGCGCTGTGTTTTCTGCTGTGGTGCGGCGCGCTGCTGTTTTGGTTTGCAGCCGGTTCAATTTAGGGGGAATTCAGGATATGGGTAAAATCATAAAGGAAACTGCGGTTATATCGCAAGGCGCGCAGGGAGAGCCGCTGCTGCGGAAAAGACAACGGCTGCGGCTGATACTGCGGGCAGTGCTCTGGCTGGCGGGGGCGGCCGTGTTTTCCGCGGCGGGGTCATGGCTGATACTGGGAGGCGTTTACCGGGATATTCTGCCGTTTTATGCGGTAGCGTATGTTTTGGCGGCGCTGATGTATTTTCGCTGCTCGGGGCGGCTGACGGCGGATGATGCCGGAACGTGCATCGGGGCGGTTCGGCGGACGTTGTTCTTTATATGGCTGTACAGTGGGGTTTGCGGAATACCCTTTTTAATCGCGGGGCTGTTGTGAGGCGGCGTACAGGAGCGGCTTTGGAGAGAGGATACGCATAGGAGCGGCGCTGGGGCTGCTTTGGGGCGAAAGGCGGAAAAATTCTGCAAAAAAAATACGGGCGTGCCGGAGGGCGCGCTTTTTTTATGGGAAAATGCGGGAGAAGAGAGAAACGGGAGAAATGGGTTGGAGAGGCGGAATAGCGGGAGGCGGGCAGAGGAGAAATGGAGAGATGGCGGGCAGAGGAGAAATGGAGAGATGGCGGGCAGAGTGGAAATGGTGAGATGGCGGAAAGGTCATTTTTTGGTAAGAAACATTCAAGATGATAAGGGGAAATGCAGATGAGTATAAAACCGGCGAAAGTGCAGTTTAACGGCGGGGA
>OIWL01001492.1_pt1 | contig 24459 bp, 27 predicted proteins | sample 1587561 | NCBI WGS metagenome assembly OIWL01 (sample SAMEA3888903, study PRJEB22519) | human gut metagenome | biome: human gut; feature: human-associated habitat; material: faeces | place: Denmark | collected 2010 | reverse complement strand
GGCAGCCTACTTCCAGATAGTTGGTGGAGCGCTCAGCCAGTGCCTCGCGGATCTGAATCTTCAGCTGCTCCTGTTCAGCCTGTGCGGCCTCGATCAGTTGGGCGGCCTCCTTGTACTGTTCGACAAGGGTCAGTAAAATGTTGATGCTCATGTGTGTACCTCTCTTCAAATCGTTGGTGAATGGTCGGATGTGAGAACCGGTGTTCCCGATGGCATGAGTATATCAGTTAACCGACAGCGTGTCTATTCGCGAATTGAACAACGTTAACCGACATATATGACAAAAAATGTACACAATGTCAGTTAACCGATCATGCTATAATAGGTGTATATATGGCAACAAAAGAAGCACATAATCGAGCGAGCGTAGAGTATAACAAACGACAGGATAACATCATGATTCGACCCTCCAAGGAGATGGGCGCAATAATCCGCCAGTCTGCTGCAGCCGAAAACATGAGTGTGCAGAGGTATGTTTTGCAGACCCTCTACGCAAGAACCGGCGCAACAGGGGGCGGGGTGGTTAAAAATCCGGAGACGGGCTCCCTTTCCTTAGAACGGAGGAGTTGTCTTATCTCCCCAGACCGGGGAAAAATCTTGCGGGACATTCTGCGGGATATCGTGCTGAACACAGCTCTAGGCGAACGAAATGCGCTTTCAGACCTGCTGGTGCAGATTATAAATGAGAGCATAGAGCAAAATGCGGACAGCGTTTATCAGACGGTGACGGATTCGTTGCTGTAAAATCAGCCTCTGTCTTTCACAGAAATGTGATCGGCGGGGGCCTTTTTAGCACAAAAAATAACCTGACCTATGCAAAAGAGCACAAACCAGGCTGACAATGGATATGAAATTCTAAAATCACCTTAAAAAGAGAGTGCGCATGGTAAGAAACTCCGAACAGTTCATTCGATGTATTATTGGATCTCCTGTTCCAGCTCATCAAATAGCGCACAGGAAAAGAACTGACCAAGCGTGATATCAAGGCCATCACAGAGCTTTTTAATGGTGGCGATGGATACACGCTGACGGGATGGATCGAGCATACTGTATACCGTAGATGGTGTTACACCGGCGCGGGTCGCTAACTCGTTGGGACGTATCCCACGCTGGTCGCAGAGCTGTTCAAAGCGTTTGGCAACGGCATCTTTTACAGTCATGATGAAGTTCACCTCAACATGATAGTACAGAAGTTTGTGTAGTTTTGTATACGCAGTTGCGTAGATTACGAGAATGTTTTATAATACAAGGGGATACGCGATTGCGTAATGATAAAAGATGCATCTGCCGAAAAATAAAAAAAGTATCCCCCACAGTGAAAATGGAGGATACCGATCTTTTGACGTTGTTGTCGGAATTCTCTTCTTATTTTATCATGGTTATATCTGGGATTCAATAGGTATCTCAACAAATATATCCCATTTGACCTTAGAAAACACCTCATAAGCCAAAACTTTCTTGCACCTTGCCCAGTTCTGCATGAAAAATCCAGCTAAAAAAGAGGGTGGACAAAATAAGTGGTCAGATGGGTGTCTAAGCTATAAGGAGGAGACAGCAATGGCACGACGGGGAGAAAATATTCGCAAACGCAAGGATAGCCGGTGGGAAGGCCGGTACATCAAAGCTCGTACATCGGAAGGCAAAATTCAGTGGGGCTATGTCTACGGAACGGTCTATGCAGAGGTCAAACGAGTGCTGATTCAGAAGAAAGCAGAGGCTGGTTTCTACAATCTGAAAAGAACTGACCTGACCTTTGAAGCGCTGGCCGAGGTGTGGCTGCACTCCCTGCGGAGCAGTATAAAAGAATCCACTTATGCGCATTATTCGTACACGCTGCACAAGTATCTTCTCCCTGTTTTGAGTAAAGTGCCCGTTACTTCCCTTGACGAAAGCTTTCTGGAACAGGCCATGAAGCAGATTATTGCGCCGATAGATGCCGCTCACAAGCCATTGGGAAACTCCTCTGCACGGGAATGTCTCTCGATGCTGCGTCGTATCTGCAAGTATGCTACACATTTGCGTTTGATCCGTCCGATGGGACTGGAAGTAGCGCTGCCAAAAGCCATCGACAAAATTTCTACGCCTCTCTCCCCGACGGAACAGCAGCGGCTTTATCAATATGTACAGGAGAACCCCACACCTCGAAAGATCGGCTTAATGCTGGGGCTGGAATTGGGTCTGCGTATTGGTGAGATCTGCGGCTTGCAATGGGGCGACTTTGACCTGAAACTCGGCACATTGAAGATCAGTCGGACGGTCTGCCGAATTTCCTGCGGAAACGGGCATACAAAGGTGGTCATCCAAGCACCGAAAACCCGCACCTCCCGCCGAGAAATTCCAATCCCGAAACAGCTACTTATGATGCTGAAAAAGCTGCGCGAAAACACCAGCAATGCTACATGGTTTCTATCTGGCAACGAGTCTAAGCCCACCGAACCCCGTTGCTACCGGAAAAGCATCAAAGCGTATCTAAAGCAGGCGGCGGTCCGGCAAGTACGCCCACACGCGCTGCGTCATACTTTTGCTACCACCTGTTTACAGGCGGGGTGCGATGTAAAGACCCTCAGCGAATTGTTGGGACACGCCAATGCTAACATCACCTTGCAGCGCTATGTGCATTCTGACCTGACCCGAAAGCGTCGGGAGATGAACCGGATATTCTCCCATCAGGTGTCTATAAAGAGTAGAAAGGCGCTGAATCTGATGGAATAATGCTCGATTTCGGCCACTGTCTTTCATTTTCACTGTTGAGGATACCCCTTTATCGCGGGAAGGGGTGAACAGAGTGTCGTTGCGTCTGTTTGAGCACAACGAAAAAGCATATCATGCGGCAGTTCGGATGATGGAGCAGTACGGCAAGGCTGCGATTATCCACCCGACTGGTACCGGAAAAAGCTATATTGCGTTCAAGCTGATCGAGGACAACTCGGAGAAGATCGTGATCTGGCTTTCTCCCAGTGAATACATCTTTAAAACCCAGCTGGAAAGCCTGAAAAGGAACGACCCGGATTTTCCATTGACAAACGTTCACTTTTACACCTATGCCAAACTGATGTGCTGTACACAGGCACAGCTGGACGCAATAGCGGCGCAGAAGCCCGCCTATATTATACTCGATGAATTCCACCGTGCCGGTGCAGAATGCTGGGGCGAAAGCGCGGTGGCTCTATTAAAGTTATGCCCGGATGCAAAACTTCTGGGCTTAACAGCGACAAACATACGATATCTGGACAATAACCGCGACATGGCAGAAGAGCTTTTCGACAGCCGTGTTGCGAGCGACATGACCCTTGGCGAAGCAGTCGTCAGGGGTATTTTGCCTACCCCGAAGTATGTGACCACCGTTTACCAGTACCAGAAAGCCCTCGCAAAGTACCAAGCGCGGGTGGACAACCTGCGGACACCGGGCATTCAGGACGTGAATCAGAAATATCTGGACGCCCTGCGCCGTGCATTGGAGCAAGCGGACGGTCTGGATAGGGTCTTTGCTCATCATATCACAAATAAATCGGGCAAGTACATTGTGTTCTGTGCCAATAAAGAACACATGGACGAGATGGTGTCCCATGTGCCGGAGTGGTTCGCGGGAGTGAACCCGGATGTGGTGGTGTATGAGGCTTACTCGGATGATCCGAACACCGACAAAGCCTTTGCGGACTTTAAGACGGACACGAGCGACCGCCTGAAGCTGTTGTTTTGCATCGATATGCTCAACGAGGGCGTCCATGTGGAGGGCATTTCTGGGGTGATTCTGTTCCGACCAACGATTTCGCCCATCATCTACAAGCAGCAGATCGGACGCGCCCTGACCGCCGGAGATACCGCAACCCCGCTGATTTTGGATGTGGTCAACAACTTCGAGGGCTTGACCAGCATTTCCGGTCTGCAAAGCGAGATGCAAGAGGCTGTTCATCGGCTCTATGCCAACGGCGAGGGCGATAAAATCGTGACCGAGCGGTTCGAGGTCATCGAGCAGGTGCATGACTGCCGGGTGCTGTTTGAGCAGTTACAAGCAAGTCTTTCGTCCAGTTGGGAGCATTACTTCTCCGAAGCCAGCATCTACTACGCGGAGCACGGCAACCTGAATGTTCCGAAACTGTATACGATGCCCGGCGGTCTGAGTCTCGGCGTGTGGTTGGTCACGCAGCGTCGTGTGCGTGAGGGACAGATTCAAGGCAATCTGACAGAGCAGCAGATCGCACGGCTGGACAGCATCGGCATGGTCTGGGGCAATCGGAAGGAAATTGCGTGGCAGCATGGATTTGAGATTGCGAAGAAATACCACGACACCTACGGAAATCTGATGGTGCCCGGCAAATACACCGACCCGGACGGTTACCCCTTGGGACAGTGGATCATCAAGACCCGGCAGCAGAAGCTGAATGGCCGTTTGAAGGAAGAACGCATCACGCAGCTTGAAGAGATTGGCATGGTGTGGAGCGTTTTTGATGCCAAGTGGGAAAAGGCTTATGCGCTGGCTGCGGTTTATTACGAGGAAAACGGCAACCTGAATATCCCGCGTTCCTATGTAACAGCAGCTGGTGAACGGCTGGGACAATGGGTTGCAAGCCAGCAATGGGCGTACCCGAAAGGAAAGCTGACAGACGAACAGGTCGAGCGGCTCAACCGAATCGGGATGTACTGGGGCAACCGCAACGATCGCCAGTGGAACGAAGGATATCAGGAAGCAAAGCGCTATTTTGATGCCCACGGAGACCTGAATGTCCCGGCTGATTATGTGTCACCGGGCGGTTACAACCTCGGAAATTGGGTCAAGCGGCAGCGGTACGCACGGCTGAATCCTGAAAAAAGCTGCGCTGTTCTGACAGAGGAGCGGATTGCAAAGCTGGATGCCATCGGGATGCAGTGGGAGAAAAGCAATCTGAAGCACCTATCTCAGCAAGCGGTACGAGTCGAAATAGTTGCGGCAAAAGCGGGTTGAAACAAGAAATTTAGAAACGAACACGAACTTATGTGAGGAAAAAATGGCTACGAATACGACTGGAATTGAGAAGAAAGTTGAAATTGACCGAAAAGAAAATCTGCACGACCATCGGCTGTATTGGTTCGTCCGCCGTGCGCAGGATGTGATTTTGTCCACTGCTGCTTTGGTGGTGCTGTCACCGTTGATGCTGGGCACGGCCATTGCAATTGTGGTGGATGATCCATCGGCTGGCCCGATTTTCTCGCAGGAACGCATTGGACGCGACGGAAAACCCTTCAAGTTCTATAAGTTCCGCTCCATGTGCCCCAACGCAGAGGCAAAACTGGACGACCTTCTGGACAAGAACGAGATGGATGGCCCTGTGTTCAAGATCAAGGACGACCCGCGCATTACCCGTGTGGGCAAATTTATCCGCAAGACCAGCATCGATGAGTTGCCGCAGCTGTGGAACATTCTGAAGGGCGATATGAGCATCGTTGGCCCCCGCCCGGCACTTCCTCGCGAGGTGGAGCAGTACGGCGACTACGAAAAGCAGCGTCTGTATGTAACTCCCGGACTGAGCTGCTATTGGCAGATCGCCCCGCACCGCAATGACCTCTCCTTTGAGGAGTGGATGGATCTGGACGTGAAGTATGTCAAGGAGCGCAGCTTCTGGGTGGATTGGAAGATTATTTTTAAAACGTTCAAGGTGTGTTTGCTGGGGCATGGGGAGTAAGGATCAACATTCGAAGGTACTGTGTAAAGAAAGTGCTAACCTTGATAGCAACGCTGGACGTGAAGGCTGTATACGCCGATGTGGATTTTGCCGTCATTGCTAAACTTTCAGTGGCGGCATGATGGTCTACGGTGGCGTATAAAACTCATGCAAAATACCCCTACGACGAGTCTGTTTTATTGCAGAGAAAAGACGGACATGATAACTGCATTTTTCCGGGAAATTAGAGGTAGAGGGTGGTAGATGATTGTTCATATTGTAACAAAGAAACAGCATGAGCTTGTACAGTTTTAACAAAGTAAGTTGGTGCGAAGGTTATGACAATAAGGGTCAGCACTTTGAAAAATAGAGAAGTGTGACTGCGAGTTATGACAATAAGACTTAACACTTTGTTGGTGAGCTGGTATGAAGGTGTCTGCCATAAAGTTTCAGTTGAGGAAAAATAGGTGAGTAGACCATGACAGGTCTACATAAAAGTTTCAGTGGTGGTCGGAAAAGTGGACTGCAATATGGCTGCGGAAGATACCCACTGTGAGAAAAATGATAACTACAGTGCGGTAGATCATCCGATATGGATGATGAACATACTGTTCTAAATAGATAAAGCCCGCCGGTGTTCTGCATCGGCGGTTAGATGAAAAAACTTGTGAGAGGAATATAGCGGAATGTCAAATAAGAAGAATCTCCTGATTTATGCTCATTACTATATTCCAGATACTGCGTCAACGGGGCAGATTCTCCGTGAACTGGCGGAGGGTATGCTGGATAAATTCAATATCACGGTCATCTGCGTGGTGCCGAGTTACTTAGGAACTATCGAAGAAAAATACAAGACGCAGAAATATTACGAAGAAGAAATCAACGGCGTAAAAGTTTTAAGGATAAGAGTGCCGGAATTCAGTAAGACCAACAAGAAGAGCCGTGTAAAAAACATAGTTTCCTATTTCTTTGGAGCAATGGACGCAACCTTTAAGGTTGGCAAGATGGACTATGTGTTTTCCATTTCCCAGCCTCCGATTCTGGGCGGGGAGTGTGAAATAATATGGACAACCAGAGAAAAGCCTGATTTCATGCGGGTTTACGCGGCTTGACCTTTTCACCTCAACCTGTTTCTGCCTGTCATGGTGCGTTACGGCCAGCGTGATTTCAGGTGCTAATGGCTTCTGGTTGCGCTCTATACTTAACCCACCACAGCGAAAGCTGATAGAGCAGAAAACAGAATAAGGAGGTACGAAGGCAAGCCTGCGTATAGATTGCTGATGCAATCTGTATACAGGCTTGTTGTCGTGCAATAAAATGAGCAGGGGAATCAACAAGGGAGATTACTTTTAAATTTGGGAGGAGAAATTAAATGAAAATCTTGATTACGGGCGCAAATGGTTACCTCGGACAGGGCGTTGTGAAGGCACTCCTTGATAATGGACACAGTGTTGTAGCTGCGGATTTCAAAACTACTTATGTTGACGAACGCGCAGAAAAAATAGACTGTGATTTGTTTTCGGTAGAAGACCCTTATACATATTTTGGAAAGCCTGATGTCCTTCTTCATCTGGCTTGGAGAGATGGTTTTGTCCACTACTCGGAGAATCATATCGCAGATTTGCCGAAGCATTACCATTTCTTGAAGCAAATGGTTGATGCGGGTATCGCTAAGATTAGCGTCATGGGCACAATGCACGAGATTGGCTTCTTTGAGGGCAGTATCAATGAAAATACCCCCTGCCATCCCATGAGTCTTTATGGCATTGGTAAGGATGCACTTCGTAATTGTGTAGCGATGATGACTAACGGTAAACACACGAACTGGCAGTGGCTGCGTGGCTATTACATCGTAGGCCATTCTGAGTTTGGCTGCTCTATTTTCTCTAAAATCACGGCAGCAGAAAAAGAAGGCAAAACGGAGTTTCCGTTTACAATGGGGCAGAATCAATTTGATTTTATTGACTATGATGATTTTTGTGCGCAGGTTGCGGCGGCAGTTGGGCAAGATGAAATCAATGGAATTATTAACATCTGCTCTGGTAAGCCGGAAAAACTTGCAGATCGTGTTGAACGGTTTATTAAGGAAAATGGCTATGGTATCAAGCTGAAATATGGTGCGTTCCCAGATCGTCCGTATGATTCTAAAGCCGTTTGGGGAGATAACAAAAAAATCACCCAAATTATAAACGAGAAGAAATATAAGGCATAAAGGTTGGAGAACGCCCATTATGAAGCGCAAATTGCTTTTAATAATGCCAAATTTCTTTGACTATCCGCAGGCCATCTGTGAAGAGTTGGAGAACATGGGGTATGAGGTTGATTGTTTTGATGACCGTCCTAGTACAAATGGAATGGTAAAGGCAATCATCCGTGTTAATAAGAATTTAATTGGACAGTATATAAACCGATATTTTGAAAAGGTTATGAAGACTGTCCGTGCAAAAAAATATGATGTGGTCTTTTTGATTTCGGGACAGTCGTTATCATTTAGTGAAGGCATGATTCAACAAATCAAAGATGAACAGCCACAGGCAAAGTATGTACTTTATCAATGGGATTCGCTAAAGAACTTTCCGTATATTGAAAAGATTGAACCGTATTTTGATAAGTGCTATTCATTTGACAAAAACGATGTGGCAACGCATGAGAATTTGAAATTTCTTCCGCTGTTCTATACTCGGAGATATGAAAATATAGGAAATAGCAAAAAAAAGGAGTTTCAGTACGATTTCTGCTTTGTAGGTACTGCTCACCCCAAAAAATATAAGTTCATTCAGATGATGACCCGGCAGTTGAAAGAGGTATATCCGAATCAATTTGTATACTATTTCTTTCCGTCGCGGATAGTCTTTTTCTACCGCAAGCTTATGAATCCAGAATTGCGTCATGCGCATTATAGTGAATTTCATTTTGACCCACTTGCTGGTAAAGAGATGGATCGGGTCTTTGCAAATTCAAAGTGCGTCTTGGATTCTGCACAGGCAGGTCAAATTGGATTGACGATTCGTGTACTGGAAGCACTTGGAGCAAAGAAAAAGTTGATTACAACCAATGAAGATGTTGTAAACTATGATTTTTATAGAGAAGAAAATATATATGTTTACAATGGAACATTCGACTATACATCAAGATTTTTCAAAGACCCGTATCGGGAAGTTGATCCATCAATATATGAACAATATTCGTTGAGAAATTGGCTGACAGAGATACTAAGATAAGGAGAGTTTGATGCATCCAATTAAATACTTATGGGCTGCTAGAGCAGTCGTTTATAAAATGACTTTTGGAAGAGTTGGAAATATGACCTATATTGGGCATCCGACTTTCATTGAAGGAAGAAAAAATATTTATATTGGAAATCGTGTAAGAATTTTTCCGGGTATCCGTATGGAAGCTATTGGAAATGGAACAATTAAAATAGGGGATAACACTGCGATTGAGCAAAATGTCCATATTACATCCGAGGGGGGGACACATTGGCAACGATGTGACAATTGTTGCCAATGTGTGCATTACCAATATTGATCACCAGTATGAGGACATTGATAAATCTGTTTTAAATCAGGGAATAAAAGTAACCGATACAAAAATTGGCGATGGGTGCTTTATTGGATTTGGTGCGGTGATACAAGCGGGAACGACACTCGGAACCCATTGTATTGTTGGGGCAAATGCAGTGGTACGCGGAAATTTTCCTGACTATTCTGTAATCGTGGGTGTGCCGGCAAGGATTGTAAAAAGATACAATGCGAAAACAGGACAGTGGGAAAAATGAAGACCTGATCGGTTGCTAGAGAGGAAAAATATGCAACCAATCAAATATTTATGGGCGATACGAGCAATTTTTTACAAATTGTCATTTTCCCACGTCGGCAAATTATCATATATTGGCAAACCACTGTATATAACAGGAGCAAAAAAAATATCGGTTGGCGATAAGGTGAGAATATATCCGGGAATTCGGATGGAAGCACTCGATGGTGGTGAAATTTATATCGGGAATAATATTGCTGTGGAGCAAAATGTTCATATTATTTCTGGAGAGCGAATCTTGAATATCGGAGATGACACTACAATTTCTGCAAATGTTTTTATTTCAAATGTGGATCATGAATATAAAGACATAGATAAAAGTGTTATGGAACAGCCGCTACAGTTTAAAGAAACGCAAATAGGAAAAAGCTGTTTTATTGGATATGGTGCAGTAATTTTACCGGGAACTAGACTCGGAAATCATTGTATTGTCGGAGCAAATGCAGTTGTTCGAGGCAGTTATCCAGATAATTGTGTAATTGCAGGAAATCCAGCGAGAATTATAAAAGAATATGATTTGGAAACAGAATTTTGGAAGAATAGTTGAGGTGAAAAAATGGCAGATTTAACAGCAATTATCTTAACCAGAAATGAAGAAGACTACATTGCTGCATGCATTGAATCTATTAAGCCTGTTGCAAAAAGAATTGTTGTCGTTGACAGTTTTAGTGATGATAAAACTGTTAGTATTGCACAAGAAGCAGGAGCAGAAGTACATCAGCACGAGTTTTACAATTATGCGAAGCAGTATATGTATGCAGTTGAAATTGCAGACGTAAAAACGACATGGATTTTGCGTATTGATGCAGATGAAAGACTGACTAAAGAATCTGCAGCAGAATTGGAAAAACTGTGTAATGAGAATGAAAATACGGATGTTTCTGGTATTGTATTGCGATTCTATAATATGTTCCTTGGTAAGCCGATGATGCACGGGGGAATGTACCCGTGGAAGAAGCTAAGCGTCTATAAAGCGGGAATTGGCAATATTGAAGATCGTAATATGGACGAGCATATTATTTTAAAATCAGGAACAACTGTAGAAGCAAAAATTGATTCTAAGCACTTAGCCTTCCGAGGATTGACATTCTTCACAAATAAATGTAACTGGTACAGCACTCGTGAAGCAATGGACTACTTTGAACAAAAGAATGTATCGACGGAAAACGCAGACTTCAAAACTAGACTTAAAATGAAAGTCTACTATAAGCTGCCCCTAGGATTCCGTTCGTGGTTGTACTATGCTTACCGATATTATATTCGACTAGGATTTTTGGATGGTAAAGAAGGACAGATTTTTGCATTTCTTCATGCTTACTGGTATAGGTTCCTTGTCGATGCAAAAATTTATGAACACGAGAAAATGGGAACGGAATTTAAGCCGACAGGCGCATTGAAGTAAAGGAACATGAGTGATGAAACACGCATACTTAATTACGGCTCACAAGGAAACAAGGGTTTTACAAACGCTTCTGATGTTGATTGACGCGCCTTGTAATGATATTTATATACATATTGATGCCAAAACAAAAAACTTTGACTTTAATAAAGTGAAAACTTTCGTACAAAAATCAAAGTTGATATTTACAGATAGAGTCAAAGTCTATTGGGGTGACTACTCGCAGATCAAATCTGAACTTGTATTGTTAAAAGCTGCAATCGGGGGGGGTATGACTATTACCATCTAATATCTGGACAAGACTTGCCCATTAAGTCTATTTCAGAAATAAATAAGTTCTTTGAAAATAATAGCGGTAAGGAGTTTATTAGCTTAGGAAATGCCGCAAATCCGATTAAACCAGCTGACAAAGGAGGGGTATTTAGCTTATATAGCCGATTATCCTTATATCATTTTGGAATAAAAGGGTGGAGAAAAAATAAGCTCTTGAAAGGATTAGAATATATTTCAATTCTTACTCAAAGAAAATTAAAGGTAAATAGAATTGCCAAACTAAATGTTCCAGTATATTACGGATCAAATTGGTTTAGCATTACGCACGATTGCGCAAAGTATGTAATTGAACAAGAAGATTACATTGAAGAATTGTTTGGAAAGCACACAAGGTGTGCAGATGAATTATTCTTGCAAACAGTGGTCATGAACTCAAATTTGAAAAGTAGAGTGACAGGATATAATTTAAGACATATTGATTTTAATCGTGGTAGACCATATACATGGCATGAAGAAGATTTAAGAGAATTACTAAATTCAAAGGATCTATTTGCACGAAAGTTCAATGAGGATGTAGATGGAATTATCATAGAAAAACTCTTTCAGACACTCAAAAATAGCTGATTGCGTTGGTTGTGGAGGAAAACATGAATAAGGTACTGAAACAAATTCAATCAATTTGGAAAAGGCGAGGAACGAAAGTGAGTCCTCTAGCTGTTTTGCATAATGTAAAGTATGATAAAACAAGTTCTATCCGCAGTTTGGTAAAGATGGAACGAGCGGCAATTGGAAAATGCTCTTCGATTGGTACGCTCTCTGCAGCATATGATTGCGAAATTGGAAAGTTCTGCTCGATTGCACGAGAGTGTTATATCGGTGGAGCGTCACATCCATTGGATTGGGTTTCAACATCAGGTTGTTTCTATTTAAAATCTAATTTTACAGGCGTATGTTACCATGAGGCCGATTATCATTGGCACACACAAACGAAGATAGGAAATGATGTATGGCTTGGAATTCGCACTATCATCCGGGGGGGTAACCATCGGAGATGGTGCGGTAATTGGCGCGGGCAGTATCGTGACAAAAGATGTTGGCCCTTATGAAATCTGGGCTGGAAATCCAGCAAGATTTATTAGAAAAAGATTTGATGATGAAACAATAGAGAAGCTTTTAGAAGCGCAATGGTGGGATTGGGATGAAACAAAGCTTGCCGAGATGGGACAGTATTTTTCGGATACTGAAAAATTCTTGACCATGTTGAATAAGGATAGATAATATGTTGAACGTTTTTTTTATACTGGGTGGTTTAGGAATAGAAGGTGTGAGCACAATTGCACTTTCTTATTTAGAAGCAATCGATAAAAATGCGGTAAATTTATCATTGGTTATTGCTGGTCCAGCTGATTCTGGAATGTTGAGCAGAGCTCAGAAAATTGGGATTTCCATATTTAAGTTGCCATATCGAAAAGCGGAACCGGGATCATATTACATACAACTGTATAAACTTTTAAAAAAAGAAAAGCCAGAGATTGTTCATATTCATGGAAATAGTGCGACGATGGCATTGGATCTTTTTGTTGCAGCGTTAGCGGGAGTCCCTGTAAGACTTCCGCACTGCCATAACACAACATGTGACAATGAAAATATTAATGCATTGTTAAAACCGTTGCTTTATTTTACAATGAGTGAGGGATTGGCATGCGGAGAAGATGCTGGAAAATGGTTATATGGGAAAAGAACATTTAAGGTCTTAAAGAATGGAAGAAATCTAAAGAATTATGAATATAATGAAGCAATAAGAAAACAATATAGAGCGCAACTTGGTTTAACTAACAGCGAGACTGCGATAGGACATGTTGGAACGTTTACAGATCAGAAGAACCAGATTTTTTTGATTGAGGTATTACGCGAAATTAATGATAGTGGTTTCAAATTATTCCTATATGGAGATGGTCCGCTGAAATCCAAATGCGAAGATTACGCAAAGGAAGTTGGAATCGAAAAACAAGTTTTTTTTATGGGAAATGTCAATGACATTGGAGCCCAGCTTAATGCAATGGACATTATGACACTTCCGTCAAAATTTGAAGGTCTGCCTCTTGTTACTATAGAATGGCAAACTAATGGATTGCCATGTTTGATTTCGAGTCTGGTGACTAGAGAATGTAAGATTATGGATAATGTTAGATTTGAAGATATAACGGAAGAAGAAAGAACTACATGGGTTCAAATTATTCGTGGAAAATATCTACAAAGGGATTTGAGTGTAAATAATACCAGTATATATAACCGAATGACAGCTGCTGGATTTAATATTTATGAGAACGCAAAATGGCTTGTTGTAGAATATAATAGACTTTACAGAGATAATGGCCAAAGGAGATGAAACACAATGGAGAGGTATGTAAACAAGATATCAGTTGTTGTGCCAATTTACAATGTAGAAAACTATCTTAGACAGTGCATTGAATCTCTTTTGGCTCAAACATTCACTCCTTATGAGGTAATTTTAGTAGACGATGGTTCGACTGATGGTTCGGGAAAAATTGCTGATGAATATGCGGAAAAATACAATTTAATTCGAGTTATACACAAAGACAATGCTGGTCTCGGATATGCCCGTAATACTGGAATAGAGCATGCAAAAGGCGATTGGGTCGTTTTTTTGGATTCAGATGATTATTTTGGAAAAAAATTGTTGGAGCATTTAGTCGTGGCGCAGAATAAATATGGAGCAGAATTGGTCATAGGCGGCTATGAACGTGTGGATGAAAGCGGAAAAATAGTTGGAGGAGTGAAATATAGCGAAGCCGTTTATAATGAGACTGAAATAAAAAAGGATTTAATACCACGTTTGTTAGGGAGCGCACCAGACAAATCAGATAGTATTAGTATGTCAGCATGTAACGCATTATTTTCTATGGACATAATACGGAGAGATACTATACGCTTCCCATCGGAACGTGTTGTAATATCCGAAGATCTTTTCTTTGATTTTGATTATTATATGAATTCGAAGAGCATTGCACTTATTACTGAAACGGAATATAAGTATCGTGTTACAAGCGGTTCACTTACGAGAAAGTATCGAAATAATCGGTATGATCTGTGCAAAGTGCTGTATGTAGATATGATGAGTAGAATTAGAAGCAATCATCTTCCAAAAGAGTGCGAGCTTAGATTGATGAGATCGATGTTTAATTATTGGAGAATGTGTTTTTCACAAGAGAAAAAAAGTATCTCAGGAAAAACTTTGAAAGCAAGGGTGGACTCTATCAGAAAAATCTGTGAAGATAGCGTGACAGTCGAGATAGTAAACGAATACCCTGTAAAAAAATTGGGAACGGCTCAGAGGGCTTTTTTAGGTATGGTAAAACACAGATTGGCTTTAACGCTACTATTTTTTGTTGAAAACAGCTCTTTGATATAAGGTGATGTGATGGTTATTGGAATAGTAAAAGTTGAAAGAATAATTGCAACTCTACTACTTGCTATTGCGTTTTGTCCGTATATTGGTAGCACAGCAATGAGCGCATGGATAAGCTATGGCTGTGTGGCAGTGATAATTGGATGTGCAATTGTGAAACTTATTTCAACAAAAAAAATAGCAAAGGAGCTACACGTTGTTCTCTGGGGAAACTTGACGATAAAAATTATTATCTATTTGTACTCGTTGTGCTTGGCGATTTTTGGCATAATTAGTGCTTCGCAACTTGGAACTAATTTGCAGACTTATATTAACAGCGTAGCAGCAGTATGCTATTTTTATTTATTTGGCGACAAAGCATATAGAAGTAGTCTGGTAGCATTTATTGTTGCCTCTGTAGTAACAGTGCTGTCTCAAATGCCATATGGCAACATCAAAGTTCATGATTTGTCATTAGCAGGAGGATTTATATTTATAAACTTTTTCTGCCTTGGAGAAAGAATAACGAAAAAAAATATTAAGTATTTGATTGTTACAATTGCTGTTCTTCTGATTTCGTCTAAATCAATTTCCGTTTTATCATTGGGAGTTGTCTCAATTATCTCGTTTGTATATGGTAAGCTGGGGAAAAAAGAAAAAAAGAGGTTGTTGAAATTTTGCGGATTGTCATTTGTTTTCGTAATTTATCTCTATGTGGCTCTGGTCATCGATGGTAAATTTTTCGACATAATTGAGTCATTGGGAATCTTTACGTCGGGTCGTATATATTATTATAGAGTTGCCGAGGAACTGGCTAGCTTTTCAGTAACATTCATTGGCTATGGTAGAAATGCTCTTTCGCACCTTTTTGCGACAAAATACTCATATATGAGGGTTGGCAATATTCATAGTGATATTTTGAGAATGTATGTTGAATGTGGCTTCTGCATCTTTGCGCTATGGATTTATAATTACTTTTCTTATTTTCCGAGAAAATTAGAAAAGATATCGGGAACACGTGTAGTATTTTCCTATATGCTTTGCTCGTTTTATTTGTTTATGACCTATATGACAGATAACACAGAGCTCTATACTGTTACGCAATTCTTTTATATCATGATTATCCTAGAATGTATCAGAAAAGAAAAAATTAAAACTAAAAGTCAGGAGAAGCAATCAAATGAGCAGAAAGTTGTATATATGTAGCACAGTATACCAATTAGTGGTGGCTGTTCACATAAAAATGACGATACATTCAAAGTCTGATGCGGATATAATTTTGACTGATGAAATGCCTAATGTAAGTACCATTGCAGCTAAACTTAATTCAAAGAAAATTTTTATGAGCATCGTTGTTGTGCATGGAAAGGAATCGGCATTATCAAAGGGAAAACTTGCGTATATTCCATTCGCTTATCGGCATAGATTGAAAGACTTATCAGAATTATTTGGTGGTGAAGACCCATATTCTACGCAGTATGACGAGATATTATTTGCTAATATAGGTGGATTAAACTATAGAATTGCGTCATCAATAGCAGATTATAATCGTCAGGCAGAAGTGTCCATGTTTGAGGAGGGAGTGTCATCGTATTCCAAATTGTATGGACAAGTTTTTAATGAGCAAAAAAATATAAAAAATCGCATTTGCTATAAGACCCTATATAAAACATCTAGGTTTTATTTTTTCGATGTTCGACTCCCAGTGTGGAAATGGAAAATGAAGTTTATTTGCATTCCACCCATTGAATTGAATAAGAATAAAATATGTAGAGTACTAAATGACATATTTGGATACGAAAAGTTAAAGGACAGGTATTCAGAGAAGGTGATTTTTTTTGAGGAATCATATGTTACGGACGGAATCAAGGTTGACGATGTAGAGCTTGTAGAAGAACTTGCTCGAACATACGGGAAGGAAAATATACTTGTAAAGACACATCCTAGAGATACGGTAAATCGATTTGCACATTTAGGATATAAGACCAATAGAGATAAATCGATTCCATGGGAAGTTGTTGCGCTAAATATGGATTTGAAAGACAAAATCTTGGTTTCTATGACTTCAACAGCAGTGGTTAACTCAATGATTTTATTGCATTCCCCGTGTAAAATATTGCTTGATTATGAGAATATGCCACAGTCTAATGAAAGAGTCAAATCAACCATTGAAGTAATAGAAAATATAAAAAATGTTTACCCTGACGCAATTTCCTGATTTTTACTGTAATGCGTTATAATAATTGTGAGTAGGGTAGCAAATTAAGAGATTTTAATTGCTGATTAAAATAAATGTAAGGAGTATATATAATGAAAACAGTTGCCATCGTTCCTATGAAATTGAATAATCGTCGTCTCCCACAGAAAAATACGAAGAGCTTTACGAATGGTAAACCGCTTTGCCATTACATCCTCTCTACTTTGTTGACAGTTGAAGGTGTAGATGAGGTTTACGTTTATTGCAGCAATCCTGATATTCGGGAGTTTATTCCTGCGAGCGTAAAGTTTCTGCAGCGTTCAACCAGTTTGGATCAAGATACGACAAAAATGAATGAAGTACTGCATTGCTTTGCGAACGAAGTGCCTGCAGATATTTATGTGATGACACACACGACAGCACCTTTTATAAAGAAAGAATCGATTCAGAAAGGTTTGGAAGCTGTCAAGAGTGGAGAATACGATTCTTCCTTTGCTGCTAAAAAGTTACAGGATTTTCTGTGGAAAGATGGAAAACCGTTCAATTATGAACTAAATAATATTCCCAGAACGCAAGACTTGCCGGCATTGTATGAGGAAACAAGTGGTTTCTATATCTATAGAAACACAGTGATGACAGAGCTTAACCGCCGAATTGGAGATAAGCCGTACATTGTTGAGGTCGGCGAAATTGAAAGTGTAGATATTGATGAAGCAGAAGACTTTATGATTGCGGATGCAATCTATAACTATGAGCTTCAAAAGAAGTAAGATTGTTTTTGTGGAGAAAGTATAATGAACAAAATACAGGTATTAGATTGTACACTTAGAGATGGTGGTTACTGCAATAAATGCAGATTTGGTTTTGAGAATGAGAAAAAAATCGTTCATGGCCTTGTAGAGGCAAATGTCGACATTATTGAGTGCGGCTTCCTTATGAATACCGTAGAATATGATGAGGATGTCACTAGATTTACCTCGCTTGATGAAGTCGCTAAAATCATTCCGAAAGACAAAGAGGGCAAAACATTTGTGATGCTTACTGACTATGGCAAGTATCGGCCGGAAGACTTGCCAGAGTACGATGGAGCATCAGTGGATGGTTTGCGTGTAGCTTTTCACAAGAAAGATCGTGTAGTTGCGTTGGAAGAATGCAAAGAAATAAAAAATAAGGGCTATAAGGTCTTTGTTCAGGCAATGGTTTCACTGAGCTATGCGGATGAAGAATTCCTTGATTTAATCCGTCGAGTGAATGAATTAGAGCCGTATGCATTTTATATTGTAGATAGCTTTGGAATGATGAAACGTAAAGATCTGACGAGGCTTTTTTATTTGGTTGAGCATAATCTGAATGAGAAAATTAAAATCGGTTTTCATTCACATAACAATATGCAGCTGGCCTATTCGAATGCTCAAAGCTTAGTTGACCTGCATTCTGATAGAGAACTCATCATTGATTCCTCTGTATATGGAATGGGGCGAGGCGCGGGCAACTTAAACACAGAGCTATTCGTACAGTATTTGAATGATAATGCAGATGGAAATTACGATATTAAACCGCTTTTATCTATTATTGACGAAATTTTGAATGAATTTTATCAGAGAAATTACTGGGGATACTCATTGCCCAATTATTTATCTGCCGCACATAATGCTCATCCCAATTATGCAGGGTATTTGGATGACAAAAAGACCTTGACTGTCGAAAATATGAATGAAATTTTTGATATGATGGATGAAGACAAAAAGGTCTCGTATGATAAGGACTACATCGAACAGCTTTATTTAAGATATATGGCAACCGGAAAGTCGCAGGAAGAGCATAAGGCAGAAATGCAGGAAAAAATCAAAGGGAAAACAATTCTGCTGATTGCACCGGGAAAGAGCTCGATAGAAGAAAAGCAAAAAATAGCAACCTTTATAGACGAAGATGTTGTGACGATAAGTGTCAATTATAACTATCCGCTCGTAAATACTGATTATATATTTCTCAGTAATTTGAGACGTTTTCGAGAATTGGAGACTTCGAGCAGAAAAAAGTGTATTGTTACATCGAATATTCCGGCAGACAATGTATATATTCAAACAAAATATCGCGATTTGCTGTGTGACATTGAGGCGGTAAAAGACAATGCTGGTTTGATGGCAATTAAATACTTCGCACAGATGGGTGCAAAGAAAATTTATTTGGCAGGATTTGATGGATATTCCCATGATGAAAAGGAAAATTATGGAGAATCCACAATGGCCTTTGTTACAAGAGCAGCAGTTCTTGATGCAATGAACGTGGGCATGACGGAAATGCTGAAAAAGTACAGCAGTATAGTCGAGCTGAAATTCCTGACAGAACAGCATTACGTGAAAATTTAAGGAGGCGATGAATATGAAGGTACTTTCATTTGGCGAAATCCTTTTAAGATTGGCATCTCCTGGATATACTAAATTGTTTCAGAAGGACAGTTTAGATGCTACATTCTGCGGCGGTGAAGCAAACGTTGCAGTGTCGCTAGCTAACTATGGTGTACAATCTGAGTTCTTGACAGTTGTTCCTAATAATGCTGTAGGGTATGCATCATTAAACTCATTGCGTTACTTCGGTGTTAATATCGAAAAGTCTTTTTTTAAGAATGGTCGAATGGGACTTTACTATCTTGAAAAAGGTGCATCGCAGCGTCCCTCGAAGGTAATTTACGATCGAGCATTTTCAGCAATTGCTTTAGCTGATCCGAGCGACTTTGATTGGGATTCTTTGTTCGATGGGGTGACTTGGTTCCATTGGACAGGCATCAATCCTGCTTTGTCTGATAATATGATTCAGATTTGTGAGCAGGGTTGTAGGAAAGCCAAGGAAAAAGGAATTACAATCTCTTGTGACTTAAACTATAGAAAAAATCTTTGGAGCCCTGAAAAGGCTCAAAAGATAATGAGTAGCCTTATTCAGTATGTGGACGTATGCATTGCAAACGAAGAAGATGCTGACAAAGTTCTTGGCATCAAGGCACCAAATAATAATGTTGAATTAGGACAGCTGAATAAAAGCGGATATGAGTACGTGGCAAAGGAAATCTGTAACAGATTTGGCTGTAAGAAGGTGGCCATTACATTAAGAGAAAGCATCAATGCAAGCCATAATGGGTGGAGCGGGATGCTATATGATCGATCTGGAACTGTAAATTATTCTGCACATTATGACGTTGATATTGTAGACCGAGTGGGTGGTGGAGATAGCTTTACTGGTGCAATAATCTATAGCTTGATTACAGGGAAAAGCGATAAGAGTGCCATAGAATTCGCGGTTGCTGCAAGTTGTTTAAAACAATCTATCGAAGGGGATTACAATCGAGTAACAGTGAATGATGTTGAAAATTTGGTAAATAATGGAGGTAACGGACGGGTTGAAAGATGAATAAATTACGAGAAAAATATCAACAGATTTCTCCACCGGTTAAGGCATCAGTATGGTTTACACTTTGTAGTGTGTTTCAAAAGGGTATTTCATTTATTACAACGCCAATATTTACTAGAATATTGACAACTGAACAATATGGAACGTTCTCTGTATATAATTCATGGTATTCAATTATTTCGGTTTTTGCAACATTAAACCTTTCGGCTGGTGTATACAATAATTGTATGACAAAATATCCGAACCAGAAAAAGGAAATTACATCTACATTTCAAGGACTTTCAACTACAGTAACATGTCTTTTATTTGTCGTGTATCTTTCATCTATGGATTTCTGGAACAACATATTTCAGCTATCATCTATATTCGTGGTAACGATGTTTTTGGAATTGCTATTTGTTCCGGCATATTCTTTCTGGACCGTGGGCAAACGGTATGAATTCAAGTATGTTGGAATCGTAATTGTGACCGCGATTATCGCACTTGGAAGCCCCGCAGTAGGATTATTAGCGGTTTTATCAACAGATTACAAAGCAGAAGCAAGAGTTGTCGCGGATGCGTTAGTGCAAGTGTGCGTTGGTATATCCTTTTATGTGTATAACTTTAAACAAGGAAAACGTTTCTTTTCAAGAGAATATTGGACGTATGCATTAAAGTTTAATCTTCCGCTGATTCCACATTATTTGTCAATGACAATATTGAATCAAGCGGACCGCATTATGATAGGAAGAATGATATCAAATGGTGCAGCTGCTATATATAGTATTGCATATTCTGTATCTTCGATTATGAATATTGTTACGCAAGCAATTAACGCATCATTTATTCCGTATACATATAAAGCACTTAAAACAAAGAACTATGATGGAATAGAAAATAATGCGAATTTTCTACTTGTCTTTGTTGGAACGATTAGTTTTGCTGCAATGGCCTTTGGGCCTGAGATTATTTGGATAGTAGGCGGCGATCAATATTATGATGCAATTTGGGTTATTCCACCAATAGCGGCATCCATATATTTCTCTTTTTTGTATCCGCTTTTTGCCAACGTAGAATTCTACTATGAGAAGACAGTTGGAGTAATGATTGCTTCATGTACCGGTGCAGTCAGCAATATCTTACTCAACTATTTTTTTATAAAAAGATTTGGATATTATGCGGCAGGATATACTACTCTTGCCTGCTATATCCTCTTCTCTTTTGCGCATTACTATTTTCAAAAAAGAATACTCAGAGAAAAAATCTCGAAAAAATTTGAAATATATAATATGAGATTAATTATATGTATTTCGCTTTTTGAAGTTGTAGGAATGATAGGAATGACGTTGACTTATAAAAATACAGGCATTCGCTATTCTATTATTGCGGCAATTTTTGTATTACTTTTTTTGAAGAGAAACGATATTATTGTTCGCATTGAGAAAATCAAAAACGACAAATAAATAGATGATAGAAGCGAGAATCAGAAATTGATTCGTCTATTTTGCTGTCATATTTTATATTTACAAATAAGGATAATAGATGTTAAAATACTTTTAAACAGACGGCTTCCGTGGTGAAGCCGGAATTACTTTAACAGCTGATTACGCCTACAAGGTAGGGTGCTTTCTTGGCCGGTATTATCAGCTATGCCAAGACTGTCGTTGGCGACAAGTATGTTTATGAGTACATGGCAAAAAAACGGCTGCCGTATTGGCGGCGAGCAGAGCGGTCATATCATCTTCTCTAAGTATGCAAGCACCGGTGATGGCATCTTGACCAGCCTCAAGATGATGGAAGTCATGCTGGCGAAGAAGATGCCCATGAGCAAGCTGGCTGAGCCGCTGAAGATCTATCCACAGGTTCTGGAGAATGTCTGCGTCACCGATAAAAAGGCGGCACAGAACAATGAGGCTGTGCAAACAGCAGTAAAGAAAGTGGCGTGAATCTGGCACGGAGCCTGTGGTGTATGTGATGGTGGAAGCCCACGATACTTGTCAGAAATATGCTTCCGAAGTTGTCAATGTGATTCGTGATAGAGGATATGGTCTGTAAATTGAAAATAGCCTACCAGAAAATAAGTATTTATTAAGCGTAATATTGAAACAGCCTTATCAGAGTGCTATACTAAAATTACTATAATTTTCTGGAGGTTATTTATTATGCCCAGAACGAAAGGTAGCAAGAATAAGCCCAAAACTGTGACTGCTGATTTTGCGACGCAGATTGCAGAAAAGCAGTCCGCAAAGGAAGCACTCTCTGCCGAGATCGCATCTATCGCTGCCAATATTGATTCTTTGAAAACTGACCTGAAAGAGAAGAAAGTATCACTGAAAGCCATTGACAGGGATATTGTCAAGCTGGAGGGAAAAAAGGCGAAGGCAGATGCCAAAGCTGCAGAAGAAGCGAAAAAGACAGAAGCGGAATCCGTTCTGAAAAAGCTGCTTGCCGAAGGCATGAGTGCCGATGAAATTCTTGCAAAACTGAAATAACAGGAAAAACCCGTGATGGACAGTGCATAGCGCACCGTTCATTACGGGTTTTAGGGTTATAAGAACATAAGTTTATCCAGCGGCAACATCAAACTGAAAATGTACCGGAAAGTTGAACTTTTTGATAAACGCATGGTGCTGGGCGTGATAGTGCTGTAGATCGTATCCCAGATGATACAGCTCAAGAAGTTTTACCAGCACCAGATTGAGGTGGATTCCCTTGGCAGCGGCAATCTGAGCAGCATCCAACCCACGCTTCGTCATTTGATAGACTTCATCACTGTCCAGCATCAGGTGGGATGTGAAAGCGTTGTGCTCATAAAGAAGGATGTGCTTATCCTTAATGGTCAGAAACTTGTTCAGGGTATGCAAGTCCATGAGCAGCTGATGCTCAAGATAATGTCCGAGGGCATAGCCGCACACCATCTGCTTCGTCTGTTTGTCCAGCTGGCGATTGATAAGAATCAAAGGCTTATCAAAATAGAGGGAAAGTAAACCCAACATATCTTTAATGCGGGATGTTTCACTGATGTCCAGACTGCAACTGCGCGCGATCTGTTTGATGTTGCGAGTTCCGACATTTTGGACAAATTCGTTGGCAGCTTGGTGAATAAATGCAGAATCCATAATGTGATCTCCTTCCGGGGATGGCATAGTGAATGGAACAGTGGTTTACAGGTTCATTATTCGTTCCTTTTCTCGTTTTTGTTCTCGGTACTTAAAATAGGCTTTGTGCATTTCATACATGATGCCGTCCATATCCTGCGGGGTCAACTCTCCGCTGGCAAATAGCTCAGTAAGCTCAAATGCGAGATGCTGGGCTTCTATTTTACCCTTTTTTCCGTAGGCTTCGGCGGCACGTTCGATAAATAAAGACTGATCCGGCTGTAAATAGGTCAGAGGTACATGAAATATATCGGCCATCTTTTCAAGCATTTCAATACTGCGAGGGTAGCGGCCATCACGCTCCCATCCGATGATCGTTCGTTTGTTGATACCCAGACATTGCGCCAATTCGTCCTGTGTTAAAGAATGTTTCTTTCGTAGATCGCGAACTTTCTCTCCAAATTTCATGTTTGTAACCTTTCTATGGAGTAGTTATCGTGCTGTAACGATGTGCAATTGAATTTGTAAATATTCAGCCTGTAAGATGCAACGAATTTTCACATTTTCCTCTTGACACAGCGATATTACTTGCTTATAATATATGCTATATTCTATCATCTTTTGAATTATTATACCGTAAAAATTGTGAATATGCAAGCTGAAAAAGGTGAAAAAAGAGCGGAAGTTCAAAAGGTGAAGTTGAATAAAAGAAAAGAAAAAACTTAAACCAACACAAAGGAGGCCGTGATGTGCCATAATAACTCGTGATGAATTCAGTTGCCCTAAATTCATACGAGCAGGGACACGACCAACTGGATTCAGAGGATGAATACATACAGGAGGTTCTAGTATGAACAAATTGTTTTCCTGCCGCTTCAACATGGACACCAACCGGGTGGAAGCCCGGTTCGAGGATGGCATCACCGTTGCCATTGACCGCATCGCCATAGAGGACGAATATGGCAACACCCCGGCACAGCGATCAGAGCTGGTCTGGCTGCTCTATAACAAGCCTTTGGAGTATGCACAGATGGTGCTGGGTGGTGAGATGGCGCATTATCTGTCGCTTGGTTGCGACCATGGCAGACTGGAAGATTAACAAACAATACCGCAGCATAAAAAATCCCCGGTAGGTACTATGCCCCAGAAAGCACAGTATCTACCGGGGCTTCCTTATCTTTACACCCCAGAATAAGCCGAGAAGCCGCCGTCCACCGGCAGGCAGATGCCGGTGATGAAACCGG
>OIWL01001481.1_pt1 | contig 24634 bp, 16 predicted proteins | sample 1587561 | NCBI WGS metagenome assembly OIWL01 (sample SAMEA3888903, study PRJEB22519) | human gut metagenome | biome: human gut; feature: human-associated habitat; material: faeces | place: Denmark | collected 2010 | reverse complement strand
CTGCTCCTGCCGAAGAATGGATTGCAGGTGGTGTGCCTATCACAATGATGATGAATATGGAACGTCGTCATGGCGAAATGAAACCGGTTATCCAGAAAGCTCTCGTGAAACTGGATGGTGCTCCTTTCAAAACATTTGCCGCTATGCGCGACCAGTGGGCTATGACTACGGATTATGTATATCCGGGTCCTATCCAGTACTTTGGTCCTACTGAAGTCTGTGATCAGCCTACCAAGACTTTGCAGCTTGAACAAGCTAAATAAGAAGTTAGAAACTGATAGTTAGTAGTTGGAATCTATACAGCAGTATTAGCATGCTGTATAGATTCTGGCTGCTAAATTCTAAGTTAGTAACACGATACTGGTATGCTACATAGATTTCAGTTATTAGATTTTAGCTACTAAATTATAAGTTAGTAGTAAATACTAATACTCTGCATAGGTCCTAACTACTGACTACTGACTTCTAACTACTGATATGACTACTTCCCGCAAACCTATACCTCGTAAAACCTCTACTGCTGCTGCGCGTCGTACCCCTATGGATGCTGTCGCTTCGTGTAGTACCCGTCGTCGTACTCCCTCAAAAACAAAAAAAACAGTCCATACTGCCATGCCCTCCTGGCTGCGCAATGTACTTGCTATCTTTATTATTGCTATCTTTTCCGGGGCATTTTATTATTTCTTTATACGTCCTTATGCTTACCGTTGGAAACCTTGTTACGGTCTGAAAGCGTATGGTATTTGTGTGCCTTGTTGTTATGATGTACATGGCATTGATGTTTCCCATTATCAGGGTGATATAGATTGGCTTGAACTGATGCAGAGCCGTCTGACAGATTATCCTATTGAGTTTGTTTTTATGAAAGCTACCGAAGGCGGAGATCATGGTGATGATACTTTTGCCCGTAATTTTTCGGAAGCGGGAAAGCATGGATTTATTCGCGGAGCTTATCATTTCTTCTCTCCGAAGACTGATCCGCTAAAACAGGCCGATTTCTTTATTCGTACCGTGAAACTTGCTCCGGGCGATCTTCCTCCAGTGCTGGATGTGGAGGTGACCGGGAAAAAGACAAAGAAGGAATTACAGCAAAATATAAAGCGCTGGCTCGACAGGGTGGAGGCGCACTATGGTGTGAAACCGATCCTTTATACTTCTTACAAATTTAAAACTCGCTATCTGGATGATTCAATTTTCAATACATATCCTTACTGGATTGCTCACTATTATGTGGATTCTGTGAAGTATGAAGGTAAATGGCACTTTTGGCAGCATTCTGATGTTGGCACTGTGCCTGGGATTGATGAAGATGTGGACTTGAATGTATTTAACGGTTCGCTGGAAGAACTGAAGAAGATGACGATAAAATAATGTGCCAATGTGCTGATATGCCAATGTGCCAATTTATAATGTGTTAATATGCAATTAAATAATGTGCCAATTAGCTTTGTGCAAATACTGCGCAGCTAATTGGCACATTGGCACATTAGCACATTATTAATCTGACAGCTGCCCAACGGTTCTTTTCTTTATGATGAACAAAGCTCAGTCCGTTTCGTTCTGCCTCTTCGCGGATTACGGGGATGTCATCTACATAAAATCCACTCATATATAGTTCCGAACCCGGATGCATGCAGGCGATATATTGCTTCATATCATTCAACAGAATATTGCGGTTGATGTTGGCAATGACTATATCGAACGGCCCTTTACCCGCCAATGCAGCAGCATCGCCCTGTTCTACGGTGATGTCCGTTACCTGGTTTAGTTCAATGTTTTCAATGGAGTTGCGTACGCACCATTCGTCGATGTCAATAGCAGTGCAGGGAGCAGCACCACGCATGCGGGCAAGGATAGCAAGTATGGAAGTTCCGCACCCCATATCGAGCAATGATTTACCTTGCAGTTCGCTATCCAGTAATTCGCCAATAATAAGGCTGGTGGTTTCATGATGTCCTGTGCCGAATGCCATTTGTGGGTTGATTACAATATCGTATTCCGCCTTGGGCACATCTGTATGGAAGGTACTGTGAATCACGCAACGGTCTCCGATTACTATTGGCTGGAAGAAGTTTTTCTCCCATTCCTCGTTCCAGTTCTTATCCTCTGCCTCTACATAGCTGTAAGTAATTCGCGTATCGGGCAAAGGAAAATCAGCAAGCGCGTTTTTTATTGTTTCTTCATTGCAAAGACTTTGCTGGATATATGCTGATAATCCTCCTTCGCGCTCTACAAAACTTTCAAATCCTGCCTCACCCAGGACAGCGGCCAGTACATCGTTGACTGTTTCGGTACAAGGGTTGGTGTTAAAAGTGAATTCAAAGTACTTCATGTGTATTCTGTTTTTATTTGCAAAGGTAATTAAAATACCAATTGCCTGGTATAATATCCGAAAAAGCCCGGGCAATTGCACTAAAATTCCCTTATATCCATATAAAAATGGATTTATTTAGATCAGACGATTTACGATTGGGATTACTTTGTCTCTAACAGCACTGAAACAGGCTTTTAAAAGAGTAACTTCAATCGTATATCGTCTAATCGTAAATAAATTCATGTCCATACATTATTGGATCATAACTTTTTGGCGAACAGTGTCTGTAACTACGATGTAGATTCCGCTTTCCGGCAGGGTAACTGTACCTGTTTCGCTGGCGATGAGTGTTCCGTCAATGGTATATACCTGCAACAATGTTTCTGCGTTGTCGGTAGTAATGATACGTCCCTTGATTTGCAGAACGGACACGGTTGTTTTCTCAATACCTGTCACCTCGTGTTTAGAATAGATGTAGAGGGTGACAATACCGTTTTCGTCTTTCTTGTTCAGCAATCCGTCGTTGTTGTAGCTATATGTCACTTCTGATCTCTTCTCTGTATCCTGATACTGTGTATAGGCAACGATTCTCTTCTGGTCATCGTAGGTGTATACGCTTCTTTCCATCTCTCTGTCACCTACCTGGAATGTTACGGTGATGTTGTTGCCTTCTTGCTCGAATCCGTACTTTTGTTGCGGTATCCAGCTATCGTTTTCCCAGTAGTAGGAGGATATGAGAGAAATCTTCGGACTTTCCATCACCTCTTCTATCTCGATAGGATCGTTGTAACGTTCGGGGTCGGGCAGTGTGAGCTGGATGCTGATTGTAGCCACTTCCTCTTTGTTTCCATAAACTACAACTCCATTCTCGTAGGATTGGTTTATGGTTTCTTTGATTTGATCCTTCAGGAGATGAGAACGGAAGTAGCTTGGTACTGTACTGAATTCACCGTTGCTGTTTACAAAGTAATCTGTTATTTCGGCATATTCCGTCTCTTTGGTTCCAAACTGGTATTTGTATATTGACTTATTTCCCTGCCAGTTATTGCTATCATCGCGGTAGAGGTAGGAACTCAGGATAGTTCTGCCGAATGAATCATATTCCTCACGGTCTTCTTCATTCAGTTGCCATGCATCATCCGTCGGGTATTTTCTGTAGAAAGTAGAACGTATGTTTTTGTTTTGGGCATTATATTCGTATTCAGATTTTATGTTGTACAACAATGTGCCGTTCTCATGCTTGCATGTTCCTGTACTTGCAATAAGGTTTCCCTTATCGTCAAACGTTCCTTCTTCTTCGTTGATTACAAAGACATACTCACCGTCAATACGTTCTTCATCAATTTCTTTTGAGTAACCCTTTGTGGCTACCCCTTGTGCATTACGTTCTATCTTTCCATACTCAGTTTCTACCCATTCACCGTCTTCCCAGTCAGAAGAAGAATAGGTGAGTAACGGACCTTCAAAGTCTTCCTCTTCGCTGTCGGGATCGTAGGCTTCGGTTCCCCAGTATGTATACTCTTCTTTGTATGAGTATTCAAATTTTCCGTTCGTATACTCCTCGACCACTGTAGAGGTGAGGCGGTTGTATGCATCATATACATTGGTTTCTTTTTCTCCATGGATGATGCTACCATCGGGATTGTATGCGTAACGTTCTTCGAACAAGCTGCGTTTTGCTTCATTGTGGAGGATGGTCAGAGTTTCGGTCATCCACCAGTCGTTTTTATTTGAGTCCCATTGATAGGAGGTTCTTGTATTTTTCAAGCCTTCTTTTATCGTTTCATACTTTGTTCCACTGCCATGTTCACCCCATGATCCGTTCCAGAATAACGTGAATACCTGGTCTCCTTCATTATCATATCTGAATTCTCTCCAGTCTCTTAGGATACCTCGTTCGTCGTATAATTTGTAGAGGGTTTCGCGCTTTTCTGCATCGTAACCTTTTTCATAGTCGGCCACCAATGTTTGCTCGGGTCCTCCTATTCTGTAGTATTTGTAGATGGTGTTTCCACCTTCATAGCTGATGGTAACTTTGGATATTTCTCTGCCATCATTTAATATAGTACGTCCAGTACAGCGTTGTTGGTCGTCATACGTGTATATTCTTTTATAGACATTATCCAGTCGCCATTCATTGTTGTACCAATGGTAGAGTTTTTCTTCGTCACGTTTGCCGTCGGGCGAATAGGTGTATGTGCGTCTCTCCGATCCTTCGATGACAGCTTCATCCAGAAGGTTGACGCTTGCCCTTTCGATGGTTTCGCGCATGTTTTCCAGTTTATGGCGTGCGATGCTGGTATTCACCTGTGTTTCCACCATTTTTTGATACTCTTTTTGCTTTTCTGTTTCTGCTTGTCTGGTTTGCTTTGTTTTGATAGATGTTTTGTTCTCTATTCCATATTTTTTATTTAGAATAGAATGAATTTGTTGTGCCGATATTGTCACGGAAAACAGTGACAAACCCATTAATAGTAGTCCTTTTTTCATAATCTGTCTTTTAGAAGTTTATTTATGAAGAACAAAAGTATATATATTTTTTGAAATTGAAAGCGAAATGAGTTTTTAATTTAAACGGTTGTTCTGCCTCGTAAAGATTACTATGGTAAAAGGAGGATAAACAGGGTGTTCGTAGCCCACGCCTTGCCTGCTTGGAGACTACGCCTTGCCTGCTTGGAGCCCACGCCTTGCCTACATACAGGCTACGCTCCGGTTACATGCCACCTTCATGGTTAACTTTTCTTCTCTCGGAAACAATTCCCTGCATCCTTCTGTTTTTTATTCATTGAGGTAAAGTATTAAAGGTTTTTATCAGCTTCTTAATCTTTTATAAATAGGGATTTCCCTATTATTGTTTGGGGAAAATCTTCCGAAAAGCAACAATACCTTGCTTATCTTTGTAATGTGAATGAAAGGATTAAAAAATAAACCCATAAACCACAGAGATATGAAAAAGATTGTTTTTTTATTGTTGATTGCCTTGTGTCTCCCTATAGGTTTGATGGCACAGAGCTATGACGATGACCTCTACTTCATACCTTCCAAAGAGAAGGAAGAGCCGGCACCAGAGAAGAAGGAACCGGTGAGGAGACAGGCCACGACGAATATTTATACGTCTCCGGGGACAACAGTTGTTGTTCAGGACCGCAAAGGAAATACCCGAGATGTGGACGAGTATAACCGCCGCTACGATGCACGTGAAAACGACTTCGAGATGGAGGATGACACCTTATATATTAAAGAGAAATCACGCCCGGATCTGGATGGCGAATGGGTGAACGGTGAGTTCAACGGTTCGCAGGACGATTACGAATATGCAGAACGCATCATCCGTTTCCGTAATCCGCGTTTTGCTGTAAGTATCAGTAGCCCGTTCTATTGGGACATTGTTTACGGAAGCAATTCATGGGACTGGAACGTATATACTGACGGCTTGTATGCCTATGCGTTCCCTACGTTCAGCAATCCGATGTGGTGGGATTGGCGCTATAATTCCTACGGTCCCGGTTGGGGTTGGGGATGGTCACGTCCCTATTACGGTTGGGGCGGATATTATGGCGGCTGGTACGGTGGTTGGTATGGTGGTGGCTATTGGGGTGGTCACTGGGGACATCACCATCATTATCCTGGGTATTATCCGGGTTGGGGTGGCGGAGGTCACTACTGGAGCAATAACAGTTATACCAATCGTCGGTCTTATGGAAACAGCGACCGGTATTCATCGGGTACTTCCCGTCGTACATATACCTCAGGAGATGCCTCCCGTCGCCCAAGTGCAGGTGGAACGAGCACTTCCCGTCGTACCAATGCTTCGTCTTCAAGCAGGGTTGTAGGAACACGTACCTCCGCCAGCAGTCGTCCGGGAGTAAGTACGGACAGGGGAGAAGCAAGCTCTTCACGTCGTTCTACCTACACACGTCCGAGCAGTACGCGCAGTACTTATAATAGTAGCTCGCGGACTGAGGTAAGCCGTCCTTCCAGCAGCTCTTCCTCCAGACCGAGCAGTAGTAGCAGTAGCCGTCCGAGTTCTACTTACAACAGAGGTAGCTCAACGCAGCCTTCCAGCCGTAGCAGCTATTCAAGCGGAAGTTCACGTTCGTCGTCTACTCCTTCTTCCAGCAGAAGTTATTCTCCCAGTAGCAGCAGTAGTTCGCGCTCCAGCGCAGGTTCATATAGTGGTGGTAGTTCCTCCCGTTCCAGTGGTGGCGGTGGTTCCAGCCGTAGCAGTAGTAGCCGGAGATAACCGTAGTATTAACTTAAAAGGTAAGGATTATGAAAAAGATAATGATTATAGCGGCTGCCGCCCTGCTTGCAGGCAGTGCAAAGGCACAGACCATATACGATGCTGCTAAGTTTACTGGCAAGGATTTAAATGGAACCGCCCGTTTTGTCGGTATGGGTGGCGCAATGAGTGCTTTAGGAGGAGATATATCCACTATCGGAACAAATCCGGCTGGTATCGGAATCTATCGGAGCAACGATGTGATGACCTCTTTCAGCTTCTCAGCCTATGGGATGGAGAGCACATACAAGGGACTTGACAATGTTTATAATTCAAAATGGGATAAGAACCGTGGAGGATTTGATAATATAGGTTTTGTGTTTTCTTCAAAGATAGGTAATCAGACGCCTCTGCGGTATGTGAACTTCGGATTCAACTATCACAAATCGAAGTCGTTCTATAAGAATATGGGCATGGAGGGGTTGCTGAACACAGCGCCTGGCGATGGAATTGTAACCCAAACCTACCAGATGGCTAATCAGGCGAATGGAGTGAAAGACAGCAAATATTTTGAAGGTCGTGAAGCTTTTCGCGATCAGGATTTGGGCTGGCTTTCCGTATTGGGCTCTCAAGGTCATCTAATAATTGAAGATGGAAAAGACCAATGGGGTGGAAACCTCTACAGACCGATGACTACCGATATCCCCTATGCTAAGTTTCACTCGGAGGAAAGAGGCGGAATTGATCAATATGACTTCAACGTATCGTTCAACGTCAATGACCGTTTCTATTTCGGAATGACAATAGGTGCTTATGACGTAGACTATAAGAAGTACTCTTCTTATGACGAGAACTATGGCGAGACAGGATATTTGCTGGAAAGCTGGAACAAGATTGGCGGTAGTGGATTTGACTTTAAGCTGGGAGCCATTGTACGTCCCATCGAATCCTCTCCTCTGCGTTTCGGTGTGTCTGTGCACTCTCCTACATTCTATAAACTTACGCTGACCACAAGCTCTCGTATGGTATCCGATGTCTTTTTGGGTGATAAACTGACTCGGACCACCATTGATACCTATGACTTGGTGGGTGATATGAACCGTGAGTATAGTTTCCGTACACCGTGGACTTATAATTTCAGTCTCGGATATACAGTGGGCAGTAGCCTGGCTATCGGTGCGGAGTATGAATATGAAAATTATTCAACGATGCGCTTCAACTACCCCGAAGGTGATGCAATGACTTGGGAAAATGACCAGACCAGTATGCTGAAAGGAGTTAGTACGGTTCGCGTAGGGGCAGAGTATAAGGTGATTCCGCAATTTGCTTTCCGTTTGGGATACAATTACAGCACTTCTGCCTTTAAGGAGGATGCTTTCAAGAACTTGCCTTATAATTCAATAAGTACAGATACCGATTTTGCCAATGCCCAGGCGCTTAGCAATTATACCATCGGTATCGGTTATCGTGGCAGCCTGCTTTATGCAGATCTCGCATATAAATACAGTACTTATAAAGAGAAGTTCTATGCCTTTGAAGATATATATCTTAACAAGACGGACGTTACCAACACTCGCAGCCAGGTACTCTTTACCATCGGCATGCGTTTCTAAAAAAAGAAGAGTTTCAATTGCAATTATAACTTTTGTGTGTGAAAAAGATCCCCGGAGAAATGCAGTACTCCGGGGATTCTTGTTTTATATAGCGTATACTTCTATGTTGCAACGCTTTATGTTACCATTTAGGAAAGATAATATTACGAGTCCTAAAGTACGTATTTAACAATGCCTTAAAATGCATTTTAACGCTCCCTTAAAATGCATAGTTTACATCTGAACTATGCATTCTTTGTCAGGCATAGTACGTATGATTCTCAGCGAATGTTAATAGGATTAATCAATACTCCACTTTATCTTCCTTCTCCGCCCACTCTTCAAAAGCCTTGATAGCTTCATTGTGGAGCAGTACCTCCGAAGGCAATTTCCGGTCTGCGGGCTTCAACTCCAGTTCGTCATAAATAAATGAGTCGTCGAACCCTATATTCTTCGCATCCGTTTTGTTATTGCCATAATACATTTTATCCAGTCGTGCCCAATAGATAGCTCCCAGACACATCGGGCAGGGTTCACACGAAGTATATATTTCGTAACCGCTTAGGTTGAATGTACCAAGCTGGGCAGCAGCAGCACGGATAGCGCTGACTTCCGCATGGGCTGTAGGGTCGCAAGAGGCAGTTACGCGGTTTACTCCGGTAGCAATAATCTCTCCGTCTTTGGCAATAACAGCACCAAACGGGCCACCACCATTAGCGACATTTTCTTTTGAAAGCTCAATGGCTTTCCGCATTAATTCTTCCTTAGTCATATCTTTTAAGATTTGGTTTTAAGGCAAAGGTAATCATTCAGACAATTCCCGGCAACCAAGTTCTTCTTTTATTTGTTGTTATATCATATTTTATTTAAAAACAATCAGCGTATGAAATTTGATATAGCAATCATTGGCGGAGGTCCCGCCGGATATACCGCTGCCGAGCGTGCAGGGGCCAACGGTCTGAGAACCGTACTGTTTGAGAAAAAAGCAATGGGGGGTGTATGCCTTAACGAAGGATGTATTCCAACCAAAACGTTATTGTACTCCGCCAAAGTGCTGGATAATATAAAAGGAGCATCCAAGTATGGTGTTTCCGTCTCCGGGCTTCCCGCGTTTGATATGGAAAAGATTATCAGCCGCAAAGACAAGACAGTGAAGAAGCTGACGGGAGGAGTGACAATGACGGTAACTTCCTACGGAGTAACGATTGTGGAGCATGAAGCCCTCATAGTGGGGGAAGGACGGGCGAATACACATTAGCAGTGAGGGCGAATCGTATGAGGTGACCTATCTGATGGTTTGTACGGGCTCTGATACGGTGATTCCTCCGATAAAGGGGCTTACGGATGTAGATTACTGGACTTCAAAAGAAGCCCTGGAGTCAACGCAGCTCCCCCGGTCACTCGTCATCATTGGTGGTGGTGTAATCGGTATGGAGTTCGCCTCTTTCTTCAACAGTATGGGTGTGCGGGTAGCAGTGATCGAGATGATGCCCGAAATTCTGGGTGCGATGGATAAAGAAACCAGCGCCATGCTCCGGGCAGACTATACGAAACGGGGTGTTAATTTCTATCTGAATACAAAAGTGATTGAAGTAGGTAAGGCAGGAGTTACAGTAGAGAGAGACGGGAAAACAACCGTGCTTGAGGCAGATAAGATATTAGTCAGCGTGGGACGTAAAGCAAATATAGGCCAGGTGGGGCTTGATAAACTGAACATCGAGCTACACCGTAGTGGAGTGAAAGTAAATGAGCACATGCAAACCTCTCACCCGCATGTATATGCTTGTGGTGATATTACAGGCCATTCGATGCTGGCACATACCGCCATCCGTGAGAGTGAGGTGGCTATTAATCACATCTTAGGCGTAGAAGATAAGATGAGCTACGACTACGTTCCCGTAGTAGTTTATACCAATCCCGAACTTGCGGGGGTGGGGAAGACGGAAGAAGAGCTGATTGCCGGAGGGGTGAGTTACCGGGTACAGAAGTTACCAATGGTCTACTCCGGGCGTTTTATTGCCGAGAATGAATTGGGAAATGGGCTTTGCAAACTGATTCTTGATGAAGATGAGCATATCATCGGTTGTCACTTGTTGGGGAATCCGGCTTCGGAACTAATTGTGGTGGCAGGTATTGCCATCGAGCACGGATATACGGTAGAAGAGTTTAAGAAGAGTGTATTTCCTCACCCCACGGTGGGAGAGATTTTCCATGAAACCCTTTTTGCCTGATGTTCTGCATAGACAACCGCTGTACGGATATCTATTTCAATCTGGCAGCAGAAGAATATCTGTTGAAGCAGAAGCGTGAGAACTATTTCATGCTTTGGCAGGCAACTCCTACGGTGGTTATCGGCAAACATCAGCGTGTGGAGGCAGAAGTGGATACGGACTACACGCAGCAGTATGGTGTGAGGATTGCCCGCCGTTTCTCCGGTGGAGGTGCAGTTTATCACGATACGGGAAATGTCAACCTCACTTTCATAGAGACTGCTACTCAGCCCGACTTCAACTATTATCTGCAACAGACCATTGATTTTCTGGCAACAGTAGGGATTACTGCCAGTGCGGACAGTCGCTTAGGGGTGTATATCGACGGGCAGAAGATATCCGGTAGTGCGCAGTGTATCCACAAAAACAGAGTGATGTATCACTGCACACTCCTCTTTTCTACAAACATCGAGGCATTGAATGCCTCGCTCAATGGCAGGTCGGAGCCGGAAGTACTGGCTCCCGGTTCTCACATAGTGCGCGCCGTGCCGTCAGTAAAAAGTGAAGTGACCAATGTGTGCAGGCATTTGCAACAGCCTCCGGATATGCGACGCTTTCTACGGCTCCTGTTTCATTACTTTTTGAGTGAGAATGAAGAGAATCCTATTTATCGTTTTACCCGTAATGATATAGAAGCTATTGAACGGCTGAAGCGTGGGAAGTATGCTACGGAAGCGTGGATTTGGGGGAATTGACAGGGGACAATGGACAATTGACAGTGGACAATTGACAGTGGACAGTTATTGTGCGGGGTGATAACAACTATAAACTATTAACTCGGAACTTTCTAATCCGGAAGGTTGTTTAAGCTATATAAGTCAATAATAATTAAAAGAGTAAGTTATATGCCAAAGTTTGAAATAAAGATGCCCAAATTGGGTGAGAGTGTCACTGAAGGTACCATTATATCCTGGTCGGTACAAGTAGGCGACGTCGTTCAGGAAGACGATGTGTTGTTTGAGGTAAATACTGCCAAAGTGAGTGCCGAAGTTCCGTCTCCGGTAGCCGGTAAGGTGGTAGAGATATTGTTTAAAGAAGGCGATACAGTGCCGGTAGGAACTGTAGTAGCCCTTGTAGATATGGGGGGAGAAGGCGAAGGCGAACAGGAAGAAACCGAAACAGAGCAACCTGCAAGCGGAATACCCACTTCTGACTCTCCACAGGAGAAAGTAGTGAAAGCGGAAGAAGAGCGTTGGTACTCACCCGTTGTGTTACAGTTGGCACGGGAGGCAAAAATTCAGAGGGAAGAACTGGATACCATTCCCGGTACAGGTTATGAGGGGCGGTTGAGTAAGAAAGATATCAAAGATTACATTGCCCGGAAGAAGAGTGGTAGTCCTGCTGCACCTAAAGTTACTGTTCAGCAAGCAGCCGCTATATCCAAAGAGGCTCCGGTGAATACAGCTCCGGCTACTTCGCCTGTATCTGCTGCTGCCACTGCTCCGGTTGCACCGGTTGTCTCGCCTGCTCCGGTAGCCGGGTCCACTTCGGATGTGGAAGTGAAGCCTATGGATTTTGTCCGTAAGATTATCGCCGATCATATGGTAATGTCGAAGAAAGTTTCTCCACACGTAACCAATGTAGTCGAAGTTGATGTGACCCAGCTGGTTCATTGGCGTGAGAAGAATAAAGATGCGTTCTTCCGTCGGGAGGGTGTGAAGCTGACTTATATGCCTGTCATAACAGAGGCGGTGGCTAAAGCATTGGTTGCTTATCCGCAGGTGAATGTATCTGTTGACGGTTACAATATACTGTTTAAGAAGCACATCAATATCGGGGTTGCCGTATCGCTGAATGACGGTAATCTGATTGTACCTGTCATCCATGATGCCGACCGCCTGAACCTGAACGGACTGGCACTGAGCATAAACTCACTGGCACTTAAAGCCCGCAATAATAAGCTGACTCCTGACGAGATTAGTGGCGGAACATTTACAATCACCAACTACGGTACATTTAAGATGCTTTTTGGTACTCCGGTAATCAATCAGCCGGAGGTCGCTATCCTAGGTGTGGGGAGTATTGAGAAGAAGCCGGTTGTAAAAGAAACTCCCGAAGGAGATGTGATCGCTATCCGGCACAAAATGTACCTGTCTCTCTCTTATGACCACCGGGTAGTAGATGGCTCATTAGGGGGTAACTTCCTCCGTTTTATTGCAGACTATTTAGAGCGTTTCACCTCAGAATAGTGCTCCTGTAGCGCTTCTGGACAGCTTTTTGGGGATGCTGTTATGACACACCTGTGTCACCGGTCATGACACACCTGTGTCACCAGTCATGACACACCTGTGTCACCAGTCATGACACACTGATGTCACCGAGCATGACATCACGATGTCACCAGGCATGACATCACGATGTCACCGGGCATGACATCACGATGTCACAACACCCCCTCCCGAAGCCTCCCTCGAAGTATCCCCTAAATGTCAAATAAAAATACACATCGATAACCCCATTAATATACAATCATCGCCTGCCGCACCTCCCCGTGCGGGAAGCACAAAGAACTATTTATGAAGAAATATGATATTAAGACTACTGACGAAGCCACGCTTCGTAAGTGGTATCATCTGATGACCCTGGGACGTGCCCTTGACGAGAAAACGCCGTCTTATTTATTACAATCTCTGGGTTGGTCTTTCCATGCCCCTTATGCGGGGCATGATGGCATTCAGTTAGCTATCGGGCAGGTTTTCACCAAAGGAGAAGATTTTCTTTTCCCATACTACCGCGATATGCTTACCGCTCTTTCTGCCGGAATGAGCGTAGAGGAACTGATTCTAAACGGCATTTCCAAAGCTACCGACCCCGGTAGTGGTGGTCGTCACATGTCCAATCACTTCGCCAAACCGGAGTGGCACATTGAAAATGTCTCTTCTGCCACCGGTACACACGACTTGCATGCCGCAGGCGTAGCCCGGGCTATGGTTTACTACGGCCACCGGGGTGTTGCGATCACTTCGCATGGTGAATCGGCCTCCTCCGAGGGCTTTGTTTACGAAGCTGTCAATGGGGCCAGTCTTGAGCGCCTGCCTGTTATCTTTGTATGGCAGGACAATGGTTATGGTATCTCTGTTCCGAAAGATGAGCAGACTGCCAACCGTAAAGTTGCCGATAACTTCTCCGGCTTTAAGAATCTGAAAATCATTCATTGTAACGGCAAAGACGTGTTCGACTCTATGAATGCGATGACCGAAGCCCGTGAGTTTGCCATTGCCAATCGCACCCCGGTGATTGTGCATGCCAATTGTGTCCGTATCGGTTCGCATTCCAATTCGGACAAGCATACCCTTTACCGCGATGAGAACGAACTTACCTATGTGAAAGACGCCGATCCGCTGATGAAATTCCGCCGGATGTTGCTCCGTTACAAACGACTGTCGGAAGAGGATTTGCAAAAGATAGAAGCCGAAGCGAAAAAAGAGCTTAGTGCTGCCAATCGCAAAGCACTTGCTGCTCCCGATCCCGATCCGAAGTCGATTTTTGACTTTGTACTGCCGGAACCTTATGAACCGAAGAAGTACCCGGATGGAACTCACAATGAGGTAGAAGGAGAGAAGGCTTTTATGGTGACTGCTATTAATGAAACACTGAAGTCTGAGTTCAGGCGCAATCCCGATACCTTTATCTGGGGACAGGATGTGGCAAACAAAGAAAAAGGAGGCGTATTTAATGTCACCAAAGGCATGCAACAGGAGTTTGGCGATGCCCGTGTATTCAGTGCACCGATTGCCGAAGATTATATCGTAGGTACAGCCAATGGTATGTGTCGCTTCGACCCGAAGATACATGTTGTGATAGAGGGTGCTGAGTTTGCCGATTATTTCTGGCCGGCCGTAGAGCAGTACGTAGAGTGTACACACGAGTACTGGCGAAGCAACGGAAAATTTGTTCCCAATATCACCCTGAGATTAGCTTCGGGTGGTTATATCGGTGGCGGACTGTATCACTCCCAAAACATAGAAGGAGCTCTTACCACCCTTCCCGGAGCGCGGATTGTGTGTCCTTCTTTTGCCGATGATGCGGCCGGACTGCTTCGTACAAGTATGCGTTCGCGGGGATTCACTTTGTTTATTGAACCGAAAGCTCTGTACAATTCAGTAGAAGCCTCAGCCATTGTGCCCGAAGATTTTGAGGTACCTTTTGGTAAGGCCCGTATCCGTCGTGAAGGTTCCGATCTGAGTATTATCACTTATGGCAATACCACCCATTTTTGCCTTAACGTAGCCGAACGCCTGGCGAAGGAAAACGGATGGGAAGTGGAAGTGATCGACCTTCGTTCACTGATCCCGTTAGACAAAGAGACTATCTTTAAATCGGTAAAGAAAACCAGCAAGGCATTGGTGGTGCACGAAGATAAAGTCTTTTCGGGCTTTGGTGCCGAGGTAGCTGCTACTCTTGGGACAGAGATGTTCAGGCATCTTGATGCTCCTATTCGTCGCGTAGGTTCCACATTTACACCGGTTGGGTTTCATCCGGCACTGGAACGTGCTATTTTGCCCGATGAAGAAAAGATATATGCAGCAGCAAAAGAGTTATTGGAATATTAAGAAAGATAGATTGATAAATAATCGTTCATCATTATATGATACTGTTATTGAAACGCAGAAACTCACAGATTCACGCAAAGCATATCATCGCTCAAGTATAGCGCAGCCATTTAATCTGCGATCATTTGCGTTTCAATAAAACACTATCATTGTATGAACTAAATTTGAAGTACTACTTAGATAAAAATAAATAACAAATCGTTTTAAATTAAAAATAACATGAAGAAAAACTTCTTTTTAAATGGACTATTTGCAACAGCAATGGTCGGATTGACATTGACAGCCTGCTCAGATGATGAACAGGGTAATGGAGCAGGTACTGTAGGCAAAGGTGAATATGTAATCGCAGCCTCTGTCACAGCCTCCGGAAATACAACTAACGTTCTGCTGACTTCCGAAACTTTAAACGGAGGAACTGTTTCTACTATAAATAATGGCCTTGTGAACGATGGAGCAACCCAATGGGTATTTTATAAAGACCAATATCTGTATGGGCTGACATACAATCAGGGAAATGCCGGCACAACCCGGTCGTATTTCATGAATGCCAACTATGAGGTACAGGCACGCTCAGGAGAATATGCCGTCAAGAGATTTACCACCTACGGTATCTATGACAAGTATATCATGACTTCTTCCACCGGCGACGGACCTACGGAATATGCTGATGAGAATGGATATTTGCCAAAGATGTTTTTGTTGTCTTATCTGGATGTAGCAGCCGAAACATATACTACCAATAATACCCAGAATAAAGCATACATGTCAGAAAATTTTTTGGGTAATGGCGAATTTGTAACACTTGCAGGTATCCTGGAACATAACAATAAAATCTATAGTGCTGCAGTTCCAATGGGTTTGAGCCAATATGGTGGAAAAGCCAACGAGGGGCAATGGATATTGCCGGGTAACGAAGATCTGGTAAAAACTGAAGATGGTGGTTCGAACAGTAGCAGCTATAAAAAAGGAGAACTACAGTGGACACAATACCCTAACGAATGCTGGGTAGCCATTTTTGATGACGAGACGCTTACAACCAAGAAGCTTATCAAAACAGAACAGATCAGTTATGCCTGTGGCCGTATGAAGTCTCAGTACTACCAGACTATCTGGAGCGCAGATAACGGCGATATCTATGTATTCTCCCCCAGCTATGCCAAGACAATGAGCGATGCCCGTCAACGTACTACACTGGATGCCGGAGTGGTACGTATCAAAGCCGGAACAGAAGAATTTGATCCGAACTACTATTATAGCATTGAAGCACAGAGTGGCGGGAAGTCTTTCCTCCGTTGCTGGCACCTCACAGGAGATTATTTCCTGATGTTGATGTACGACCGTCCTTTAAGTGAAGAAGATTTTGTTGCCAACCAACTGGCTATTTACAAAGGAACAACCGGAAAACTTACTTATGTAGATGGCCTGCCATCAGCTGATCAGATCTCTGGTTTCGGTAATACCCCGTATACAGAAAACGGTTTCACTTATATCACAGTTACAACTACTACCGGCCATCCTGCTATCTACAAGATTGACCCGACAAATGCTACCGCAACAATGGGTATAGCAGTAGAAGCAACACAAGTCAGCGGTGTTGGTAGATTGAAAGTAAAATAAATAGTAGCATAAAATAGACAGATTGAAGAGCCTGCAAGCCTTATGTGTTGCAGGCTCCTTTCATGACCTCACTAAAGAAGATATATGAAGAAGATATTTCGCCAAATACATCTCTGGCTTTCTATTCCTTTCGGCTTAATCATTACTGTCATCTGCTTCTCCGGAGCAGCTTTAGTTTTCGAAAATGAAATTATGGAATTGTGCCGGCACGACTTTTATTATGTCAGTAAGGTAGAAGAGACTCCCCTACCCGCCGGAGAACTGGCACAGAAAGTAGCAGCAACTCTGCCTGATAGTATATCAGTGACGGGGATCAGCATTTCATCCGATCCGGCAAAAGCATATCAGGTCAACCTCTCCAAACCCAGACGAGCGTCTGTATATATTGATCAGTATACAGGTGAAATAAAAGGAAAATATGAACGTGCCCCGTTTTTTACGACCATGTTCAAGCTACACAGATGGTTGCTGGATAGCATGAAACCAGATGGAGGTATCTTTTGGGGTAAGATGATTGTTGGCGTCAGCACGTTGATGTTTATCTTTGTGCTGATATCCGGAATTATTATCTGGATTCCACGTAGTGCCAAAGCTCTGAAAAACAGCTTCAAGATTTCAGTTAATAAAGGCTGGAAAAGATTCTGGTACGATTTGCATATAGCAGGAGGACTATACACATTCATTTTCTTATTAGCGTTGTCTCTCACCGGACTGACATGGTCTTTCTCCTGGTATCGCACAGGATTCTTTAAAGTATTCGGAGTAGAAATGCAAGAGAAGAGAGATATGATAGAGAAAGAAAGAAGTGAGAAGGAAGGAGAGAACAGAAAAGGAAGAAACCAGAGAAAAGGCGAAACACAATCCCTTCTCCCTTCTCAATTCTCCCCTCTCCCTTCTCCTTATGCCTTGTGGCAAAAAGTATACGAACAACTGAAAGTTCAAAATCCCGATTATAAACAAATCACTGTATCAAACGGTACAGCAAACGTCTCTTTCAACCGCTTCGGTAATCAACGTGCATCAGACCGTTACAGTTTTAATCCGAGAAATGGAGAAATAACTGAGACTACACTTTATAAAGACCTGGATAATTCCAGCAAGATACGTGGATGGATTTTCTCTGTACATGTTGGTAGCTGGGGAGGTATGTTTACCCGGATTCTGAGTTTTATAGCTTCACTGTTAGGTGCCACCTTGCCCCTGACAGGATATTATCTATGGATAAAAAAAGAAATAGCCCGCTCGGCAAGGAAAAAAAGAAAAAGAGGTTGATATTCGTTATAAATCAAGCAATTACATAAAAACAAGAATCCATACACCATCTTAATATTTCCTCTGAAAGGATCTTTATAATTGCTTTTTTGGTAACTATACATTTATCGAATGAAGCATAGCTATTATGTATCGAAGAAATCATTGGGAATAATAAATTAACAACATTAACAGCGTTTCTTAATCACAAATTTTAGCCTGACAAGAGTACGTACTTTTTATAGATAAGAGTACGTACTCTTCTTATATAAAAGTACGTATTTAACACACACTTAAATACGTACTTTTACAGCATAAAGAACACATTATTTAACTACACTGTCATTCAACAAATTACATTCACGTTTACTCTTTACCATCCATAACCTTCAACGACGATTATCAGTCAATAAGTACTGTTTTGATAACTGAGAACGAATAGAAAAAACTGTTCGAAAATAAATATTTATCAAAAAGAACCTGATGAATGACAATTAATTACTATGTTTGCAACCATAAGTTAATGAAAAACAGAAACAATTGTATGCAACCCACAGTAAATAAAACACCACGTATTGAAGTAATAGATGCCTTGAGAGGATTTGCCGTAATGGCAATTTTATTGGTACACAGTTTAGAACATTTTATATTCCCGGTCTATCCGACCGATTCACCCGAATGGCTGAACATTCTTGATAACGGAACACTTAATGTAGTATTCTCACTCTTTGCCGGAAAGTCTTACGCAATATTTGCTTTACTTTTCGGATTTACATTTTATATCCAATGCCACAATCAAGAGAAGAAGGGAAAAGATTTTGGCTATCGCTTTCTTTGGAGGTTAGTATTATTAGTTGGTTTTGCTACCATAAACGCCGCATTCTTTCCTGCGGGAGATGTATTACTGCTTTTTTCTGTTGTGGGGATTGTATTGTTCTTAGTGCGGAAATGGAGTGATAAAGCTATTCTGATCACAGCAATCTTTTTCTTGTTACAACCCATTGAGTGGTACCATTATCTGATGAGTTTATTCGATCCGTCATACACGTTGCCCGATTTGGGTGTGGGTGCAATGTATCAGGAAGTGGCCGAATATACTAAAGCAGGTAACTTCTGGAATTTCATTGCAGGTAATGTCACTCTGGGACAAAAAGCCAGTCTGTTTTGGGCTATCGGAGCAGGACGTTTTCTGCAAACAGCCGGACTTTTCTTAATGGGCCTGTACATCGGCAGAAAAGAGTTGTTCGTAACCACCGACTCGCATCTTCGTTTTTGGATTAAGACGCTCATTGTTGCTGCCATATGTTTTGCCCCCCTCTATTCACTAAAAGAGTTGATTATGCAAAGCGAAAGTGACATAGTCAAACAGACAGTCGGTACTGCTTTTGATATGTGGCAAAAGTTTGCATTTACGTTTGTCCTGGTTGCGTCCTTTGTGATCCTGTATCAAAAAGAAAAATTCAGAAAGGCGGTAACAAACCTTCGTTTTTATGGAAAAATGAGTCTTACCAATTATATCAGCCAATCTATCATGGGAGCTATCATTTATTTTCCATTCGGATTTTACCTGGCTCCTTACTGTGGCTATACAGTCAGTCTGATTATCGGTATTGTCCTTTTCTTACTGCAAGTCCGGTTCTGTAAATGGTGGCTATCCAAACATAAACAAGGACCTTTGGAAAGTGTCTGGCATAAGTGGACATGGTTGTTGGCTGAAAAGTAATGAATATATTTCACCACAGAGTTTCACAAGTTATTTGTTTAAGTAGTTAATTCATACTATAACAGCATTTTATTAAAACACAAATGATCGCAGATTAACGCAAATTAAGAGACTGTTGTTCTTTCTCTTTATATTCTTTGCGAAAATCTGCGATCATCTGCGTTTCAATAATTAATCATCGCTTGTCGTACCTCCCCGTGCAGGAAGCATCCGAAAGCCTACAAATTCGGATTGGCATCGATCTCAGCTTTCGGGATAGCATACAGATAGTTGATACTGTTTGGCACAAATGCATCTCCTCCGGAGAATGTAAGGAACCAATGTCCTAACGGAGTACGTTTGGCAAATCCTCCTCCTTCCTGCCAGGCATCTACTTGCTGCGCCTGCTCTTCAACGGAAAGTGCAACACGCTTCACAGACTGTTGTGTACGTAAGATATCAGTAATACTGAAACCCTCTCCCCAAAGTTCACGACGACGCTCCATCAGGATCTCATTGACAACATCGTCCTGTGATTTACCTGTTAAATCATAGTCATCCAATCCGCGGGCATGGCGCAATTCATTTAATGGTATTACCGCTTTCTCCGGGAAGCCTTCACGGGCAAGAGCCTCAGCCTCTATCAGAAGCATCTCGGAGGCACGCATCAACACGATATCGGCAGTATCATCTGCACGCATATGGAACTTTTTATAACCTAAATATCCCTCACGCATCCACTGGAATAATCCCAAACGAATATCTCCTTCGGAGAATGTATCCCTGAAATGAGGATCGGCCATGAAACTACTGTAAGCACCTACATAGGTTGCGTCCAGGTAATAAAAGTTATAGGAAGCATCGGATTGTGCAAGTGTCTGCGGATGCCCCCAGATCCATTCTTTATTAGATACATTGTTGAATCCTTCGTATTCGGCAGTCGTTGTCATCAGCGAATATCCCTGACGGGCAGCGACGGCTGCCTTTGCTGCCTCCTCCCATTGTCCGGTCAACAGATAGGCACGGGCAAGCAGCCCATTGACAACATTGGTATTCGGCTTGAATTTCTGCCCATCCCCTTTGCGGGTATAGTTCTTTAAATAACTCTGTGCCAGGTTAAGATCATCAAAAACGCGTTGATACACCTGGGCTACAGTAGATTTCGCTTTAGGCACCGTTTCACTTGTAGTGGGCTCTGTATAGATAGGTACACAGGGAGCAGTGGGATCTTTCAGGTAAGTGAACTGATAGTGTTGCGCCAGATGAAGGTAACAAAACGCCCGCAAAGCAAGTGCCTGTCCTTTTGCCTGAAAAAATTCTTCCGAATCACCATCAATAGCAATGGCGGTGTTACAGTTATCAATCGTTTTATAAATGAGATACCAGGCAAAAGAGGTTCGGCTATTGTTCGGTATTGCTATATCATTGAACTGATAAGATGAATTAAACCCATAAGCAGGGCGGGAAACGACATCATCCGCCATCATATCGTCCTGGCACTGAAGAGCACGATAACCAATATTGGCATAGGTTGTGCCATATTCAAACAGATTATACCAGGCACCATTAAACAATCGTTCGGCATTACCGGGTACTCCAACCTCATCGGAACTAACAGAGTCCGTAGGTTCTTTATCAAGAAAGTCACCACTACATCCCGCCAATAAAAGCAGGAAGGCCATATAAGGATAGATATATTTTTTCATAAACTATAAATTAGTTAGTAGTAAGTAGTTAGTAGTTGGGAGTTGGGAGTTAGAATCCTAAAACGTTACATTCACTCCTCCCGAGAAAGTTCTCATTGCAGGATAACGATAATAGGTCAGTCCGGTAATGCCTTGTTCCGGATCGAGCCCCTGATTACGATGAATAGTAAACAAGTTATCGCTTTGTACAAAAACCTGTACATTACTCAACGACGCCCGGTTGACGAGTTGTTTCGGTAATGTGTAAGAGAGGGTAAGGTTCTTCAGCCTCATATAGGAATTGTTCTGCAAGAAACGTGTAGAGTAGGAAGTCCAGTTATTGGAAGTAGTACCCAATGCCGGAACATCCGTATATCGATTTTCCGGTGTCCAGCGATCTAATATCTCTTTTGACCATGAACGACCTTCGGCACTACCATTGTGCAGAATCATAGTGATATCACGATTCATGATATACCCACCTACGCTATAGGCAAAGATCGCCGAAAGCTCGATGCCTTTATAAGAGAATGCTGTATTGAAACCACCATATATCTTGGGCAAAGATGACTTATTGACATAATAATCAGTAGCATCTTTATACACATTCGTTGTCCCGCGACCTATCACATTTTCATCCTTATCGAGTATATCCATATACCACAACGGATCTCCGTTTTCCGGGTCTACCCCAGCCCATTCCTTCGTATAGAAATCATAGACGGAACGCCCCTCTTTTAGCTTGTTCACCCCTACCGGAGGCATGTCTTTCAAAGGTAGTTCGGTGACTACGTTCTTGTAATGTGTCAGGTTGAAACCAAGTTTCCACATGAAATCCTCTGTATGGATCACCGTACCATTCAGCGTCAGTTCAATACCGGTATTTTTCAGTGCCCCCACATTCTCATCAACCGAACTATATCCCATAGAAGGAGCTACAGGGCGTGAATAGAGCAAATCTTTGGAACGGCGCTGGAAGAAATCGAACGAACCGGATACACGGTTGTTCCATAAAGAGAAGTCCACCCCCACATTGAAGTTGAGATTGGTCTCCCACTTCAGCTTCGGAGTGGCAATGCGATCGGATACAAGTGCATTCTCCCCTAAATTGGATACAATGGTATAAAGCCCTTTGCTGGCATAGTAAGTACCTAAGTTATCATTTCCCTGTGCTCCGTAACTGGCTTTTAAAGTCAAAGCTGAAAGCCAATCGGAAGTAGAAACCATGAAGTCTTCACGATCGATACGCCAGGAAGCTCCTACCGACCAGAAATTACCCCAACGGGTCTCCGGTGCAAAACGGGAAGAACCGTCACGGCGGTAAGAGGCGGAGAAGAAGTATTTATCCTGGTAATCATACAGGAACTGAGAGAAATAACCCACCAGGGCATAATCAATCCGGTAACCGGAACCTCCGGTGAGTTGCGAACCAACTACCAGTTCGGGCATATTAGGTAACGCCATTTTCGTACGGGAAGCAGAAAGTTCATCATAACGGTAAGAATAGGCTTCCTGTCCAACAAGTATATTGAAGTGGTGCTCACCAATCGTCTTATCATAAGTCGCAATATTGTTCCACGTCCAGGAGAAAGTACGGGTGTTGACACGACTTGAGCCACCTCCGGTAGTGACCGAAGGACCGATAAGGGAATTTGTGAAATCGAGTGAATTGTAATTGATAAGGTCGAAGTTAAAACTCGTCTTGAACTTCAAACCTGGAATAAAGGTAACTTCCAGAAAAGTACGTCCCGAAAACTCATCTTTCATCCGTTCGGACTTATCAAGCGGAAGAGTAGCGGGCAGGTTCCAGTTTGCCATAGAACCGGAAGGACGATAGGGCCCGAAATCAGGAACAGGACTTCCGTCTTTATAAATGATACTTCCATCATTGGGGTTTACCTCGTAAATGGGATAGAAACCGGGCATCGTACGCCCTGCATTGATAACATTACTGGTTTTGGTATCCGAAGACACCGGATAGTTCTGCATGGAATGCGCAAAACTCATGTTAACACCACCTTTCAGCCAGGAGGTCATTTCACTGGTGATATTGGAACGCAGGTTGAAACGCTGATATCCGGATTCGAGGGCAATACCCTTATCATTCAGATAACCGGCAGAGAAGAAATACTGATTCTTCTGTCCGCCTCCGGATACATTGAGATTAAGCTCCGTACGCAAGGCTTGCTGTTCCATAGCATCACTCCAATCAAAATCCCACAGAGGGGTAGCACCGTCTACAAGTTTACCATCCGTGCCTACAGGTTGTGAATAATTGGGTCCATAGGGGTTAGGACCATCCCCCATAAGTTTGGTTACCAGATCTTTTGAAGCCTGTGCGGCAGCTGTAGCAGGAGTATAGTTCTGCGTATCCTTGGCATATTGATTGCGCAAGGCTTCCCAATAGAGTTGGAAATAATCATTTGTGCCTATACGGTCATAATCACGTACGGCGCGATTGGAACCACCGAAGGAGGCTTTTACATTGACGGTTGTTTTAGAGTCTGTTTGCCCCTGTTTAGTGGTGATAATAATGACTCCATTGGCACCACGCGAACCGTAAAGAGCAGCCGAAGCAGCATCTTTCAGCACTGTCATGGAGGCAATATCATCCGGATTGATAGCGTTGACGGAACCATCAAAAGGCACACCATCCACTACATAAAGCGGTGCACTGGAAGCATTGATAGACCCGATACCACGGATACGTATCTCGGCATCTGTACCGGGTTGCCCGCTGGAAGCACTTGCCTGCACACCGGAAACAGTACCTTCAAGAGCACGCGAAACACTGGCTACCTGTAGTTTGGCTATCTCATCTCCTTTTACAGTAGAAGCGGCTCCGGTAAAGCTATACTTTTTGGCTGTGGCATAAGCTACTACCATGACTTCGTCCAGTTCCTTACTGTCGGATTCAAGAGTAACATCAATGGTACTCCGTCCGTTCACAGGCTTCTCTGCCGTCTTTAACCCTACAAAACGGAAAACAAGTATCCCATCGGCAGGAGCAGATATAGAATATTTTCCATCGATATCGGTAATGGTACCGGTAGTGGCACCTTTTACCTGTACGGAAACACCGGGTAATGGTTCTCCGTCGGATATTACGGTACCCGAAATACGTTTCTCCTGTTGTACGGCCGCCTGCAACGATACAGATACAACAAAGGCCAAAAACGCTACTAATAGACGTAGATTGATTCTCATATTTTCTTGTGGTTTAGGATTTATTTACGTGAGGTATCTAACATCACATAGCCTTGTTTTGTTTAAGATACGAAACAAAATTTAAAGGAAGATTGCACAAACGGGAAGGAAGTATTAATTTCGCGAATAATGAGGTTAGAAGTCAGTAGTTAGTAGTCAGAATCTATGCAGCATATCAGCGTTGTCATTCCGAAAGGATTCTAACTACTTACTACTAAATT
>OIWL01001472.1_pt1 | contig 24742 bp, 21 predicted proteins | sample 1587561 | NCBI WGS metagenome assembly OIWL01 (sample SAMEA3888903, study PRJEB22519) | human gut metagenome | biome: human gut; feature: human-associated habitat; material: faeces | place: Denmark | collected 2010 | reverse complement strand
TTCGCCGTTCGCCGAATGCATAAATGCATTCTTCTCACTTGCGCTCATTATATCATGATATTCCATATGCTATCAGACACGATTGGTTTCAGAAACATGGAAACCCAAAGCGTAACTGCCAGAATCAGGACAGGTTCATATCGTACCAAAATTCCTTTCGAATCCACTGATTTTAAAGAGAACGGAAAAGAAAATCTTCTGCTTATTTCATATCCTATCACAGTTCCTGCCGTATTGGTGATCAGATCATCAATATCCGTAAGCCGGAATGTAAATATCTGTAATAGTTCAATCCCCAGTGATACCGCGAGTCCCATGAAAAACATGGTTTTGAAAGACCGGTAATTCTTCCAGACCGCAGGTACAAAAAATCCCATCGGTATAAATAAAATGATATTCAAAATCGTATTTTTCATATATGCAAACGGACTATTTACAATGTCTGCAAACGGTATCAGATTCAGACCAAAATCCATCTGAAATATCCCAACGGTAGGAACACCCACAACTGAAAACAAAGCAATCGCATAAAATGCAAATATCAGTTTTACACAAAATGGTTTAAATTCCCATTTCCTGTAGATTGTACACTGCAAAATAGCCAAAGCAGGAATCACAAAAATAGCAGCTGAGACACAATCTATCCCGATTGATAATAAACGCATCATTGACGTTTCCCCCTAAATATCCTGATCCTGCATATAAATTTATCATATTACTGCCCGTAATCCCATTGATATTCTATTAAGATTGATGAAGAATTGATGAACTTTTTCTGACATTTTTTCACTACGGAACAGGCAGAAAATCATATAATTTTTCTGCCGCTGCCGACATCGGCGCACGCTCGTTTGAGACAATGCAAAACTCGCGTTCCGGTATCGCCCTGTCAAATTTCAATACGAATAATTCCCCGCTTTCGATATATTTTTCTGCGAAATCCGACACGACACTGGCAACACCGAGGTTGCGCACTGCAAACTGAATGAGCATATCGCTCGTCGCAAGTTCAAATTCCGGCCGGACAAATGTGCCGCGCTCTGCCAGATAATCCTCCACATATTTTCTTGTGGAAGTGCTGCCCTCTAAGCACATGACCGGAAGATTTTCAAGCTCTTTATAGCTTAATTTTCCACCTTTTAAATACTCAAACTTTTTTCCCGCCACAAAGACATCCTGAATTTTGCGGACAGGTGTCATTTTAAAATCATATTTATTGTTCACCGGGGTACTGATGATCCCAAAATCAATTTTTCCGTCCTGTAAATGTTTCAACGTCTTCGGTGTCGGGGCATTCGTCACGGTCACCTTGATCTGTGGAAATGCATCATGGAACGCTTCTAAATAAGGAAGCAGATAAAACTGCAATGTCATGTCACTAGCCCCCACACAGATTTCTCCGGCATCTAAGTTTAACATCTCTGAGAGTTTTTTCTCCCCGGTAAGGATTGTCTCATATCCTTTTCTCACATATTCTGCAAGCAGTCCGCCTTCTTTTGTCAAGCGCACGCCTTTGGATGTCCGCACAAAGAGAGCACAGGAAAGATCACTTTCTAAATGCTTGACTGCCTGGCTGACTGCCGGCTGTGAGATGGAAAGTGCCTCTGCTGCGAGGGAGATACTGTTGTATTTGGATACATAATAAAAAATTTTGTAGTATTCGAGGTTTGTCTGCATTATTTTACTCCGTGATTTTACTGTGACTTGCAAATAATTGCTTTCTTATTATAACAGTTTCCCACGAAAAAATCTTTTCTTTTGCGAAAACAAAAAATTTATATTTTTTCGCAAAAATAAACATTGTCTTTTTGCGGTCCATGCCTTATACTAAGTTGCTGAAACGTAAAGAATATGCGTGTTGAGGCTAAAAAACACGGACAGATTTTTAACTATTTTATAAATCAAGGAGTACAGATTATGACAAAAGACATGACAATGGGAAGCCCGCTCAGAATGATCTTACTTTTTTCCGTTCCGGTTTTACTGGGAAATATTTTTCAGCAGTTTTATAACATGGTGGATACGATCATTGTCGGGCAGTATCTTGGTGAGGATGCTCTGGCTGCGGTAGGCTCTACCGGATGTCTGATGTTCCTTGTATTAGGATTTGCAAATGGTATTGCGCAGGGATTTGGCGTTATGGTCTCCCACGCCTTCGGTGCAAAAGATTTCAAGCTGTTAAAGCATTATGTCGCACTCTCCCTGATACTGACTGCCATTGTATCGTTACTTCTGACTATCCCTACGGTGGCAGCTTCCAGACAGTTTCTTATTTTAATGAAAACACCGGACAATATCTTAGGACTCGCAGACTCTTATATTAAAGTCATTTTCGCAGGTATCCTGCTCACGATGTCCTACAACGTTGCCGCCGGTATTTTAAGAGGGATCGGCGACAGCAAAACACCGCTGTATTTCCTGATTCTCTCTTCCTTTTTAAATATTGTGCTCGACCTGTTTTTGATCGTCGTCGTAAAACTTGGAACCGCAGGCGCTGCCTATGCAACGATCATTGCGCAGGGTGTCTCCGCACTGCTTTGCTTTATTTATATGTTCCGCAAATTCGACATTTTAAAAACCAGCCGGGAAGATTACTATCTCGACGGATACGGTGTGTTCAATATGCTTTCCATCGGTATTCCGATGGCGCTCAACTATTCCATCACCGCTATCGGAACCATGATCCTGCAGGGTGCAGTCAATATTTTCGGTTCCAGTGTTGTGGCTGCCTTCACTGCCGCCTCCAAAGTGGAAAACCTCTCCACCCAGACCATGCCGACACTCGGCACTGCGATTGCCACCTACTGCGGTCAGAACCTCGGCGCAGGAAAATACAAACGTATCTACGAGGGAATGCGCAAAGGATTTTTCATCTGCATTTTTATCTCGCTTGCTGCCTCTGCCATCTGCGTATTCGGCGGACGTTTTATTGTGAGCTGGTTTGTGAGCAATCCTTCTGAAGAAATTTTCGACTATGCCATGCAGTATCTGAACACCATCAGTTTCTTCATGCTGCCGCTCGCATGGATTTTCCTTTACCGGAACGCCCTGCAGGGCTTAAACCGCGGACTTGTTCCAATGTTAAGCGGTGTTGTGGAAATGGTGTGCCGTATTATCGTGATCGCCGTCACCTTAAATCCGTTCGGTTACTGGGCAGTCCGTCTGGCAAGCCCGATCACATGGCTGTTCACCGGAATCCTTCTGATCGTAACGTATTTTATCTGGGAAAAACAGAGCCGGAAAAAACATTCCGGTTCATCGGACTAAAATTTCAGTTTTCCACCCCACTTCTGAACAGTCTCCACAAGCTGTATCAGATACCGGAACACCGGCTCCGTGATGACTGCGAACACGATCATGAGCATTGCACATTTTCCTGTGACCGCCGTGATCGCAAACAGTTCACTGAAAAACAGCATACAAAATAACCAGCCGATGACCATCGCTGCGATCAGGATCGCATGCGGTGTTGTCATCGGTTTTGCTATATGATAAAGGATCATGAAGCCGACAACTGCGATCAGGATCGTGCACGACGTGGAAACGCACTCTTTTTCCACTCCGAACTCCCTGCAGAAAATCACCAGACCGCTCACCACGATAAAATCTGTAATCCCAGCCGGAAGCGCCTGGATCAGGACATTGGTAAGAAAATGCCCATGGATCTGATTCCGGTTCTGCTCCAGCGCCAGAAAAAATGACGGAATCCCGATCGTAAAAACACTGATGAGCGACACCTGCGATGGCTCCAGCGGATAATCAATCAGAAACAGCATGGAAAATACGGCTAAGAGCATGGAGAAAATGTTCTTGACCAGATAAAGGCTGGCAGTGCGCCCGATGTTGTTCACCACCCGCCGCCCTTCCATGACAACCGCCGGCATTTTATTGAAATCGTTATCGAGCAGCACAAGCTGTGCCACATGCGAAGCCGCCTCACTGCCTGATGCCATCGCAATGCTGCAGTCTGCATCTTTTAACGCAAGAATATCGTTCACGCCGTCTCCGGTCATTGCCACGGTCTTTCCCCGCTCTTTTAATGCCTGCACCAGAAGACGTTTCTGCTCCGGTGTCACCCTGCCGAACACCGTGTATTTTTTTGCTGCCTTCCGCACTGCCTCCGCTGTTTTCAACGTTGCTGCGTCCACCTGTTTTTCCGCATGGCGGATTCCCGCTTTCTTTGCAATCTCCGATACCGTGACCGGATTGTCCCCGGAGATCACTTTCACTTCCACTCCCCGCTTGGAAAAGTAACGGAATGTATCCATTGCCCCCTCACGAATTGCATTGTTGAGCAGGATAAATGCAATGGGAGTTGCATTTTCTGTCAGTTCTTTTCCATCCAGATTCCCCTCATACTCTGCAAATACAAGCACACGATATCCCTTTTCCAGAAATACTTCGATTGTTCCCTGAACAGCCGCATAATCCTGCCGCAGCACAAATTCCGGTGCGCCGACCACATAAGCTTTTCCTGCCAGAACCACTCCGCTGTATTTTGTGGCAGACGAAAACGGGACGATTTTTTCTGCACTGTTTTCCATCGGCTCCGTAAAATACTGCTGCAATGCCTCCATCGTTGCATTGTCGCACGGCAGGGCACGCACACAGTCAGAGAGCAGCTTTGCAATTTTATTTTTGTCTTCCGATTGCTGGTCTGCTTCCTGTTCTTTCGCTGCAAGGTTCTGGTCTTTTGCAAGGATAAACTGTGCCACTTCCATTTCCGGCACGGTAATGGTTCCGGTCTTATCCACACACAGTACATTTACCCGCGCCAGTGTCTCGATACATTTCATGTCATGGATCAGTACCTTTTGTTTTCCAAGCCTCATCACCGACACCACCATCGCCACACTTGCAAGAAGGTACAGGCCTTCCGGGATCATTCCGAGAATAGCCGCCACCATGCCCGTCACACTATCTTTCATCGTTGCCCCGGAAAAAAAGTATTGCTGTAAAAACAGGATCGCCCCGATCGGCAAGATGATCACGCCCACGGTCTGCACAAGGCGGTTCAACGCCCGGATCATCTCCGACTGCTCGCCCTCTTTTGTCTGTGTTGCCTGTAACATCAGTCCTGAAATATAAGAATCTTTTCCCACTTTTTCGAGTTTTGCCAGGCACTCTCCCGATATCACAAAACTCCCCGAGAAAAGCGGATCTCCCTCTTTTTTTATAATCTCATCGGCCTCCCCTGTAATCAAAGCCTCATTGACCGTGATATTGCCGGATAACACCAGTGCGTCCGCCGGGATCTGTCCACCCGCCGAAAGCGTTATCACATCATCCTGCACCAGTTCATCCGCCAAAACCTCCTGCTCACTTCCATCCCGCCGGACCGTAATTTTCGGTGTGTTTAATATTGTAAGATCATCCAGGATTTTTTTGGAACGCAGCTCCTGGATGATTCCGATCAACATATTTGCAATAATTATAGGTAAAAAAGTAAGATCCCGAAAGGACCCCACCACGATCAGAAGAATCGTAATGATCAAAAAAATAAGATTATAATAAGTTACAACATTTGAGCGGATGATCTGTGCCACTGTCTTTGTGGAAGAATCTACGCTTTCATTCGACAACCCTGCCTTTTTCCGAAATTCCACTTCAGCAGTGGACAGTCCACTCATATTCTGGCACATTCTGCATCTCTCCATCTCACTTTATGATGCTTTAGTATGCCCTGTTTTTTATTAAACTATTTGAACAATCGCTAATTGTTCTTTATTTTGCTTTTAATGCCCAGACAGCTTTGATCTGGCTTCTGATTTTTCCATAGTCCCATTTCTGACCACTGCGGTATAAAGAAAACGGATCGTTAATGGAAAATCCTTCATCATCATAATCATAGAGCAGGATAAAATGTCCCCCTGTAGTGAAATCTCCCTGCCGCACGGAGCAGATCACGATGTCTCCCTGATCTAAGTGCTGTTTGATCTCAGTCTGGCTGATATTGATCTGCTCGGAGCGGACACCATAAGCTGCCGCCCCTTCTGTCATAAGCGACCACATCGTTCCTGTGCCGGACATATAGTAACCTTCCTGCATGGCGAATTTTGCGATTGCAGCCGGAGTTGCCTCCTCGTTTCCAGTCAGCGCAACTACTGCCATCGCCAGTGTTGTCGGACCGCATCCGCTGATCGCGACATTGCTGTCATCCCCATATGCAAGGCAGCCCCAGCGTTTATCCCACTGTAAAAAGAGCGGATATTCTTCCTGTAACTCTTTCTCTGTCAGTTCTGCTTTATCATAATCCCTTGTATTCCCTTTGTAATCAGCTACAAATGCGATCATTTCCGGATTATTTGCCAGATTGATCAGTAATTTTTCCGGATATTTCTCTGCATTTTCCACGATCTGTGCGTAGCGTTCATCTGACGCTTCCATCTGTTCTAACTGTCTGATTGCCTGATTTAAGGAATAATCTACCGGTTTTGATAACACAACCTGTGGAATCTCCGCAAACGGATCATTCGTTTCTTCGCTGTCTGCCGGTTCTTCGACAGTTTCTGTAGCAGACTGTTCCTCTTTTTCCGTTCCACCTGCTGTTGTTCCATTATCTACGTTATTTGTAATTTGATTTTCTTTTTTCTCTTCACCGGAGTTATCCTGCGCTGATGCCAGCACTTCTTCTGTTTTTCCAAGTTTGATCTCAGGAAAATATCTTCCACAGACACATCCCAGTAAAAAAGATGTCAAAAGCATTACACTCAAAACGATTTTTCTTTTCCGTACAAGCTTTTTCTGTCTCAGTCTTCTTTCGTCTAATTCTGTCTGATTCTGTATCTGGCGCTGATTCTGCTCCTTCATCTATCGGTAACCTCTCTCGTATTTCTTTCTTGCGTAGCGTGTTCTATTATATACATAAACCCTGCAATTTTGCTACCCTCTTCATAAAATATTAATAAAACTTTGGGTTTTCTTTGGAATACTTACAGAAAAAAACAGGTGCCAAATGTATGATCCATTCAGCACCTGCCCTGTCCTGTCTGTTTTTATTTGTTGCTGAGATATTCGTGAATACCCTTAGCTGCTGCTTTACCGGCACCCATCGCAAGGATAACAGTTGCTGCACCTGTCACAGCGTCACCACCGGCATAAACACCTTCTTTGGAAGTTGCACCGGTCTCTTCTTCCGCAATAATGCATTTTCTGCGGTTGATATCAAGACCTTTTGTAGTGGATGAGATCAGAGGGTTTGGAGAAGTACCAAGTGACATGATCACAGTATCTGCCTCGATCTCATATTCAGAGCCCGGAATCTCAACCGGACTTCTTCTTCCGGAAGCATCCGGTTCGCCAAGTTCCATTTTGATCACTTTTGCACCCTTTACACAACCGTTTTCATCCACTAATAATTCGGTTGGATTCTGGAGAAGATCAAAGATGATACCCTCCTCTTTTGCGTGGTGTACTTCCTCTTTACGTGCCGGAAGTTCTTCCTCACCACGACGATATACGATATGTACCTCTGCGCCAAGTCTTCTTGCTGTTCTTGCAGCGTCCATTGCCACGTTACCACCGCCGACTACAATAACTTTCTTACCAGCTTTGATCGGTGTATCGTAATTGTCTAAGAACGCTTTCATAAGGTTATTTCTTGTTAAGAACTCATTGGCTGAGAATACACCCATTGCCTGCTCACCAGGAATACCCATAAATCTTGGAAGTCCTGCACCGGAACCAATGAAAACTGCCTCAAAGCCCTCGTTGTCCATCAACTCATCAATTGTAACGGATTTACCGATGACAACGTTGGTCTCAATCTTAACCCCTAATGCTTTCACGTTTTCCACTTCAGCGGCAACAACCTTCTGCTTTGGAAGACGGAATTCAGGGATACCATAAACTAACACACCACCTGCCTGATGTAATGCTTCGAAAATCGTCACATCATAACCAAGCTTTGCAAGATCTCCTGCACAGGTAAGACCTGCCGGGCCTGAGCCGATCACTGCTACTTTATGTCCATTTAACTTTTCTGCCTTTTTCGGTTTAATGCCATGTTCTCTTGCCCAGTCCGCAACAAAACGCTCTAATTTACCGATCGCTACAGGCTCTCCTTTGATTCCACGGATACATTTTCCCTCACACTGTGTCTCCTGTGGACATACACGGCCACAGACTGCCGGAAGTGCGGAAGACTCACTGATCACATGATAAGCAGCCTCAAAATTACCTTCTTTTACTTCTGCGATAAATCCCGGAATATTGATAGATACCGGACATCCTTTCATACACTGTGCATTTTTACAGTTTAAGCAACGGGCAGCTTCTGCCATTGCTTCTTCTTCATTATATCCCAAACATACTTCTTCAAAGTTCGCTGCACGAACGGCTGGCTCCTGCTCACGAACCGGAACTCTAGTTAATACGTCCATTTTTTCCTCCTGATTCTATGTAACTGACCAGACAGCATTCTCTCTGATCTGACAAATTTCTGATTTTTAACTGTTACAATTGCCACATCCGCCGTGATGTGATGCACCTTCCTGTAATTTCAACATTGCTCTTCCCTCTTCGGTCTTGTACTGAGCCTGTCTTCTCATCGCCTGATCAAAATCAACCAGATGTCCGTCGAACTCCGGTCCGTCTACACATGCAAATTTCACTTCATCGCCGACAACCAGACGACATGCACCACACATTCCGGTTCCGTCTACCATGATCGGATTCATGGAAACAACCGTTGGAATTCCTAATTCTTTTGTCAGTTTGCAGACAAATTTCATCATGATCATTGGTCCGATTGCCACACAGTGGTCATAACGGTTACCATTATCCCAGAGTTCCTGCAGCTGTGCAGTACCGGTTCCCTTGAAACCGTACGAGCCATCATCCGTTGTCACATAAAGGTTTGTGGCAACTTTTTTCATCTCATCCTCTAAGATCAGTAAATCTTTGTTACGGGAACCCATGATAACATCACAATCAACGCCGTGCTCATGCAGCCATTTTACCTGAGGATAAACCGGAGCTGTACCAACACCACCTGCAACAAATAAAATTTTCTTTTTCTTTAATTCTTCGATATCTTCATGGATCAGATCCGATGGGCATCCCAGAGGTCCAACGAAATCTTCAAAAGCATCCCCTTCCTGTAAGCTTACCATACGCTCTGTGGAAGCTCCTACGGTCTGGAATACGATCGTGATCGTTCCCTCTTCCCTGTCGTAATCACAAATGGTAAGTGGAATACGTTCACCTTCCTCATCAATTTTTACAATCACAAACTGTCCCGGTTCGCAATACTGCGCAACACGAGGAGCCTTGACATCCATAAGATAGATCTTGTCTGCCAGTTTTTCTCTTCTAACGATTGGATACATGTTTTTCCTCCTTGTATATACTCACTGCCTTTTTCATCTCTGTAATCGTTTTCCTTAATCACGAATCTCCTATGAAAATATACATTTTTTTAGCATTACTTTATATAATAAAGGAAAAGCCGTTAGATTTCAACGGCTTTTCCCTTGTTTTATTGCTTTTTCATATAATTGAAACATACTAATTATTTATAGCTTCTATTCTTACTACACCACTATTATGCCTCCACTTTGGAAAACAGAATTCTGTCATTATCCAATGCCTTTCCGGCACGGACTGCAAACTGCTCTAACAGATCATCCACTGACATCTTTTCCCGTTCTTCCCCGGAAACATCCAGCACAATATTTCCCGAATCCATCATGAGGGTACGGTTTCCAAGTTCAAGCGCCTGATGCATGTTGTGCGTGACCATAAGGCAGGTGATGTTCTGCTCTGACACTATCTTTTTTGTGAGGTTCAGTACTTTCTCTGCGGTGGCAGGGTCTAAAGCTGCGGTATGCTCATCCAGCAGCAAAATCTTAGGAGTCACCATCGTTGCCATCAAAAGTGTGAGTGCCTGACGCTGTCCACCGGACAAAAGTCCGACCGGCTGCTTCATACGGTCTTCTAACCCCATGTCTAGCAGTGCGAGCTGCTCTCTGAATTTTTTCTTGTCCGCTGCCTTGATCCGGCTGAAATAGGCATTCTTTGAAGTAGTCGTGCGCAGGTAGGCAAGCGCCATATTCTCCTCGATCGTCATATGTGGTGCGGTTCCCTTCAATGGATCCTGAAACAAATGACCAATCACTTTACTGCGGACATGCTCTTTCTGATAGGTAATGTCCTCACCATCCAGCATGATCAGTCCTTTGTCTGCAAAAAAGGCTCCTGTTATCGCATTAAACAGCGTTGATTTTCCGGCTCCGTTGCTTCCTACGATCGTTGCAAAATCCCCCTGCTTTAAGGTGAGATTCAGATTTTTTAATGCACATTTTTCATTGACAGTTCCCGGATTAAAAGTTTTGCTGACATCGCGCATCACAAGCATTGCGTTCTTCTCTGCCATTATCTTTCTCCTCCTTCGCTGTCATTTTTCGTAATCTCCTGAACGTATATCTGGTTCTGAGCCTTTGCGGCACGTTTCTGCCGGTAAAAATTCATCTGCTTTTTCAGATATGGGAATGCGATCGCCACGGCTACAATGATTGCAGAAACAAGTTTTAAACACTCTGCCGGTACATTTAATCTCAGGGCAACTGCCACGATAAAACGATACAGGCAGCTTCCTAAAATAACGCCGGTCACACGCTGTAACATACCGCCTTTTCCAATGATAGATTCCCCAATGATCAGGCTGGCGAGTGCGATTGTTACCATTCCGGTTCCAAGATTGATATCACAGGATTTCTGATACTGCGCAAGCAGTCCGCCGGAGAGACCGGTCAGGGCATTGGCAACACAAAGTCCGATCGTGATCATGGCACTTGTATTAATGCTGGAAGCTCTTACCATATCCGGATTATCTCCGGTTGCGCGGATGGAAAGTCCAAGCCTTGTATTTAAAAAGAAAGAGATCAGCACTCCTACAATGATAACGATCAGTGCAGCCACGATCAGTTTATACCACGTTCCACCGATCGCTGTTTTTGCCCAGGTAAAAACGGATTCACAGTTGAATAAGTTCATGTTGGAAGCGAATCCCATTACTGCAATATTAATTGTATACAATCCGGTATTTACGATGATTCCCGCCAAAATGGACTGAATCCCCATTTTTGTTTGTAAGAAAGCGGTCACAAAACCGGAGCAGACACCAGCTGCCATCGCTGCAAATAATCCTAATATCGGATGACCTGCAAGTGTCACCGATGCACAGACGGCACATCCCAATGTAAAACATCCATCGGTCGAAAGATCCGCAATGTTTAAAATACTGAAGGATATAAATAATGCCAGTGCGACCAGTGCATAGATAAAACCAAGTTCTAATGCACTCTGTACAATTGATAATGTAATAATGGAACCCATACCTTAATTAAACTCCTCTGCTGTTACTGTCTCGATCAATTCGGAACACATATCTTTAAAGATAGAATAATCGATTCCGACTTTTTCTGCAATCTCTGTATTTACGGTTACGATACCGCTGTCTAATGTTTCTACCGGTGTTGTGGCCGGATCTGCTCCGTTTGCAAGAATGTCTGCAACCATGTCTGCTGTCTTTGTTCCGAGTGTCTCATAGTTGACGCCGTATCCTAAGAATGCTCCGTTTAAAGCAAAGGAATCTGCACTTGTGTAGTGAGGGATACCTGCGTCTGCAAATTTTTCAAAAATCGCAAGTTCTGCTGTCATAACAGTGTTGTCCTGTGGTGTAAAAATAGCGTCTACTTTTTCTGCCACCAGGGAATCTGCTGCTGCCTGGATCTCACCGGTTGTTGTACCTGTTTTTTCTACATAGGAAATCCCATGTTCATCGCAGTAATCTTTTGCCGCCTGAATAGCACTTGTGGAAGAATCCTGGCTCTTATCATACAGAAATCCGATTTTTGCAGCATCCGGATCCGCTGCCAAAATGAAATCCATGATCTGTGCCACATCAATTGCATCGGATGTTCCTGTAATATTGGCACCCGGAGCATCTGCACTTGCTACAAGTCCTGCTCCGACCGGATCTGATACTGCGGAAAATACAACCGGGATCTGATTATCTTCCGTTGCGTTCTGCATGATCATTGCTGCCGGCGTTGCAATCGGAATGATCACATCGACACCCTCTGCCACAAGATCTGCTGCGATCTGGTTCAGGGTAGAGGAATCTGCCTGACCATTATAGGTGTAATCTGCATAATCAAATGTCACACCAAGTTCTGCTCCTTTTGCATCCAGCTCTGCTTCAATTGCTTTCTCAATCTGGTTTAAGGATGCATCATCTACATACTGTACGATTCCAACTTTGTACACGGTTTTGTCTGCAGTATTCTGTGCAGTGTCCTTTGCGGTATCGGCTGCGTCTGCACTGCTCTCTGTTGTGTTCGTGCTGTTTCCTGCATTGGATGTGTCTGTGCTGTTTCCACATCCACCGATCATTGTTGCTGCCATTGCCATTGTCAATACTGCTGCCATCATTTTTCTCTTCATCATTTTTTCCTCCAAATTTTAAGAATGTTTTTGAAAGAAATCCGTTTTGAAAGTTATAAGAATCATGTATTGCGGTTTTGTTTGCAAGTATAAAAAGAATCTCGCCTGCGAGATTCTCCGCCTGCGGCGGGTCGCAATATGCGACATGTTTCTTATCCGCCGCAGTGCGATCCTCACGGAGTGTTTTTTATGTAATGGAAACGAAGTTTCCTATTACATAAAAAACCGTCTCAAGCTGTTGCTTGAGACGGTAATAAAATCTTATTATCGCGGTACCACTCATCTTGACCATCCGGTCCACTCTCTCATGTACTATCATACACGCCTGATTGATAACGGGTTCGGTTCCCGGTGACTCCTACTGCTGATACATGGCTCTGTATGCTTCATGTATGTTGTTCAGGTCACCCTCGAAAGTCCATTCAGTAAAATGATCCATACTGCAATCCCACCACCTGCAGCTCTCTGTAATATCAACAGATTACTTACTACTCTTTCTCAACGGTTTTTCTTTATGGTGTTACTTTAATACATTAACGTATCTTTGTCAACACCTTTTTTTATTTTTATGAGAAGTATACGAGTTCATCTTCCGGCTTCTCGGCTGGAGTTATGGAAATTGGATACAATACAGGACCTTTTCCCTTGTACTCTTTTGCGAATTCTACGTGTACTTCTGCTGTGATATTGATCCAGGATTTGTGCGGAATTTCATCCTCCCTGTCGTATTTCGTTTTGAAACCGATGAAGGTAACATCCTCCACACAGCAGGTCATTGCAAAACGTCCCGGAACCATAATTCCTTTTTTCAGTTTGTCCGGATTGTATACAAGTGCTAAGAAAGAAACTTTCTTACCCTCATACTTTTTCGGATTGTCCTGACAATCCATATACCAGATTGCATAATCTGCATCGGAAATTTCAATCTCATCCGCAGTAATGTCAAACGGTAACTGCTCCGGTCTCTCGTCAAGTGTTCCGTCCGCACGCTCATAGACAAGCTGTGCTTTCCGGTTTAATGCCTTGACATTTCTGCGGTATTTTCCTTTGTCTGTACTGTCATCACAGCGATTGAAGATCACGACATCTGCGGAAAAAAGCTGTTCCATGATCATTGTACGCATATTTGCAAGATACATATCGAAAGTCGTTGCATCTACCGTGGCAAGCTGCTGTACGATCATCCAGTACTTTGGAAGTTCCATATCCATGAGTGTTCCCATCTGCCAGGTTCCGTTGTACTCTAAGAATACCTGCTCCGGCTGGTACTCGGTATTTACTTTTTTCAAAAAGTCCTCTGTAAAATCTGCCTCACTGTCTACCATGACAAGTTTTACATTATTTTTTTCAAGTTCTTCATCCGTAAACTCTGCATCGCCGTCTTCACAGCAGATGACAAGGCTTTTTCCCTCTTTTGCAAAACCCTGCTCAAATAAGGTGTCTTTGATGAGGGAGGTCTTTCCACTGTCCATAAAACCGGTAAATAAATATACTGGTATTTCGTTCATATATATTCTCCCTTATTAAATTCCGAATAACTCTTCTAATCTGTGTTCGTCAATGTTGCAGCCGATCACACAAAGTCTTCCTGTATAGTCAGGCTCGCCGTCACGGAGTTCATACTCGCCCGGAACCATGTCAAAGTAAATCCAGGAACCATTCTCATCCTCTACCATTCCTTTGGCACGGAGGATTGTTCCGTAATCATCTGTCTCGCAGAGTGTCTTTAATACATCCTCAATCTTTTCCTTCGTGAATTTGTGAGGAGTCTCTTTTCCCCAGCTTGTAAACACTTCATCTGCATGATGGTGATGATGATGCTCATGGTCATGGCATCCGCAGGTGCAGTTTTCGTCATGTTCATGATGGTGCTCATGGTCGTGGTCGTGGTCTTCATGATCGTGATGGTGTTCATGGTCGTGGCCGTGATCATGCTCATGTTCTTCGTGATCGTGGCATCCGCAGGTGCAGTTTTCGTCATGTTCATGATGGTGCTCATGGTCGTGATGGTGTTCATGGTCGTGGTCGTGATCATGCTCATGATCGTGGTCTTCATGATCGTGGTCATGATGGTGATGTTCATGCTCATGCTCCTCTTCCTCTTCTTTGGCATGCTGCTCAGCCATCAGTTTCATCTCAAGAGAATCTGCTCCCTCGATCACTTTTAAGATCTGCTCGCCTTTGATTGCATCCCATGCTGTTGTGATGATCGCAGCCTTAGGATTCAGTGACTGGATCTGTTTTACACAAAGCTCTAACTGCTCAGGTGTTGCATTCTGGCTTCTGCTCAGCACAACAACTGTAGCATATTCAATCTGGTTATTGAAAAATTCACCGAATGCTTTCATCTGTTTGCTTGCTTTTAAAGCATTTACGACAGTTACGAGTCCGTTTAATTTAACGTCTTCCTCTTTCTCGATATCGATCACAGACTTCATGACATCGGATAACTTACCGACACCGGATGGCTCGATCAGAATGCGGTCCGGATGATATTTATCAATCACTTCGTGAAGATTCTTTCCGAAATCACCTACTAATGAGCAGCAGATACAGCCGGAATTCATCTCTGTGATCTGGATTCCTGCATCTTTTAAGAAACCGCCATCGATTCCGACTTCACCGAACTCATTCTCGATCAGAACGATCTTCTCGCCCTTAAATACCTCATCGATCATCTTTTTAATAAATGTGGTTTTTCCTGCTCCTAAGAAACCGGAAATAATATCAATTTTTGTCATAATAAATCCACTCCTTTTTATGTCTTGATAATATGCAAAATGCAGATTATCATGGTTACATTGTATTATCTTTGTCTGCCCGGATCACACTTTCTGCCCGAACATTCCTATTTTACTCGATTATTTTATAAAATGCAAATTTTGTGCAATTTTTAATAATTATTTTATACCCTGTTTATTTTTATCCATTATATCCGAAAACACTTCTGCATATCCCTGTATGTACCGAGAACCAAAAGGGTATCTTCACTGCTTAATTCCATATCTGGGCCAATCGCCATATTCATCTTTCCGTCTGTTTTGATCGCCAGAATACTGATGCTGTACTTTTTACGGATATCCAGTTCACCGATCGTTTTTCCGATCCAGTCTCCCGGCACCTCCACCTCAAAAATAGCATGTGAATCATCCACTTCGATATAATCATGGATATGATCTGCCGTATAGCGGATCGCTGCCCAGTTGGCGATCTGTTTTTCCGGATAAATGACCTCGTCTGCTCCGTTGCGAAGCAGGAACTTTGCCTGTACATCCCGCTCTGCACGCGATATGACCATTTTAGCGCCAAGTTCTTTCAAAAGAGACGTTGTCTCCAGGGAATTCTGGAAATTGCCTCCGATCGTCACAAAACAAATATCATAATTTTTGATTCCAAGCGACTCCAGAAAATTCTCATTGGTACTGTCACCGATCTGTGCGTCTGTAACATACGGAAGAATTTCATTGACAAGATTTTCATTCTCATCCACAGCCATTACTTCATGTCCAAGCTCATTCAACTGGTATGCAACATGCTTTCCAAATCTCCCGAGTCCGATAAGCAAAATATTTTTCATTATAATTTTCTCCTTTATCCAACAGTTATTTTATCAAGCGGTCTTTTTGCCCCACTCTGTATTTTTACTGAAATTGCAGCATATATAAGTGTCAGTCCGCCAACTCTTCCAAGATACATCAAAACAACCAATATCAGATGTGATACCAGTCCAAGCTCCGTTGTGATCCCTAATGTAAGTCCTGCCGTGCCCACTGCAGACGCTGTTTCAAAAAGACAATCCGACAATGCAACATGTTCTATCTGACTGATTGCGATTCCACCTGTGAAAAACAAAAAGAAATACAAAATAGCGATCGTTGCCGCATTTTTCACCACTGTGTTATCAAATCTTCTTCCAAAAACCTCTGTTTCCGGCTCTCTTCCAAATGTTGCAAATGCATTCAGTATCAGCACTGCGATCGTTGTTGTCTTCATACCTCCTGCCGTTGATCCCGGAGATCCACCGATCAGCATCATCAAAATCATGATCGCTTTAGAAGAATCGTTCATTGCACCAAGATCTGCCGTATTAAAGCCTGCCGTCCGAAGAGTTACCGACTGAAAAAAAGAAGCCAGTATTCTTTTTCCCATAGAAAATCCGGTAAAATCACTCAGAAAGAAAAAAACAGCCGGTAGTAAGATCAAAACAGCGGTGGTAACAAGGATAATCTTACTCTGCAGACGGTAACGTTTCAAGTTCCATTTGTTTGTACAAAAATCATCCCAGGTCAGAAATCCGATGCCACCGATCACGATCAAAAGCATGATCACAAGATTGATCAGTGGATTGGCAATATATCCTGTCAGAGATGGAAATGTCTGTTCCGTCGTTCCAAGTATGTCAAAACCTGCATTGCAAAAAGCCGATACCGAATGGAAGACTGACATCCAGATTCCTTTCCATCCATAATCCCTGCAAAATACAGGAAGCATGAGAATGGCACCGACCAATTCGATCAGAAATGTTCCCTGTAGAATAAATTTCGTAAGCCGGACAATTCCACCTACTTTCGGTGCTGAAATCGCATCCTGCATCGTGCTCCGCTGCATTAACGAGATCTTTCTCCCCGATACCATTGAAAAAGATGCAACCACAGTGATGACTCCCAATCCGCCGGTCTGGATCAGAAGTAAGATTACTGCCTGACCAAACGCCGACCAGTAGCTTCCTGTATCCACGACCACAAGTCCTGTCACGCAGACAGCTGATGTCGCAGTAAATAAAGTCTTATCAAACGGTGTCACAACTCCGGCAGAAGATGAGATTGGAAGCATTAAAATAATTGCTCCAAATAATATCACACCTGCAAATCCAAATGCGATCATCTCAAACGATGACATTTTCTTTTTTTTACGTATAAGTTCCGGCATATCAGTTCTCCTTTTTTCTGCTGCTTTCATTTTATTTGTGGAACTGCATATTGTAAAGCTTTTCGTAAGTTCCCTTCCTGGCCATCAGTTCTTCATGTGTTCCTGATTCTTCGATACCATCCTCAGATAAAACAATGATTTTCTCTGCGTTTTTGATGGTGGAAAGCCTATGTGCAATTACAAATGTGGTACGGTTCTTTGCAAGTTTTTCCAGAGAATCCTGCACCACTTTCTCGCTCTCATTGTCAAGTGCGGAGGTTGCCTCATCAAAAATAAGGATCGGTGGATTTTTAAGGAAAACCCTTGCAATGGACAATCGCTGCTTCTGTCCGCCGGAAAGCTTGATCCCGCGCTGTCCGATGTCCGTCTCATAACCGTTTGGAAGTGACATGATAAACTCATGCGCATTGGCGTTTTTTGCTGCCTCGATGACTTCCTCTCTTGTCGCATCCGGTTTTCCGTAACGGATATTGTCAAAAACAGTTCCAACAAAAAGATACACATCCTGCTGCACAATGCCGATGTGGTCGCGCAGACTCTTTAAGGTGAGATCACGCACATCTTTTCCATCGATTTTTACTGCGCCGCCCGTCACGTCATAGAAACGTGGAATGAGGGAACAGAGCGTACTTTTTCCTGCGCCGGAGGAACCGACTAATGCCATGTAAGCCCCCGCCGGAACATTTAAACTGATATGGTTCAACACTTTTTCCGTGTTTTCCTCATACTGGAATGAAACATTTTCAAAAGTAATATCTCCCTTTACATCCTTAAGTTCCACTGCATCTTTTTTGTCCTCGATATCCGGATGAATGGCGAGGATCTCCTGAAAACGTTCAAACCCGGTATAACCATTCTGAAACTGCTCTGTGAAATCAATGAGGGTGCGGACCGGATCCGTAAACACACTGATATAGAGCATAAATGTGACAAGGTCGCTGACATCCACACTGCCTTTTGCGATCAGCACCGTACCTGTCAGGATCACGCTGACCTGAATGAGTGTCGTAAACGCTCCAAGCCCTGCCTGATAACTTCCCATGTAAAAATAGCTGTTTTTCTTGGCTGCAAGGAAACCGTCATTGCCTTGTTTGAATTTACGGTTTTCAATCTCTTCATTAGCAAAAGATTTTACCACCCGGATACCGGATAAGTTATCCTCGATCTGCGCATTGATGTCTGCGATTTTTACACGGTTCTGTTTGAATGCGAGACGCATTTTTTTATTCAGGACAAATGCATAAATCAGCATGAACGGCAGAATTGCAAAGGCTGCAACTGCGAGCATTGGGTTGATGTTCACAAGAATGATCAGTGCTCCGGCAATTTTGATCACGGACAGAATGATGTTCTCAGGTCCATGATGCATCAGTTCGCTGATATCAAAAAGATCGGTTGTGATACGGCTCATCAGCTGTCCGACTTTCTGGTCATCATAAAACGAAAATGATAACTTCTGATAATGTGCAAAAATTTCCGCACGCATGTCATACTCGATTTTCGCTCCCATCACATGTCCATAATTACAAATATAGAATTTACTGTAACAGTCAACCGCCACCAGCACAAACAGTCCAATGGCAATGTATGCTGCCTGATGCAAAATCTCTGCCGGCTCACGGTACACAAGATTGTAGGTCACATACCGCACGACCAGTGGAATGATCAGGGCAACCGCCGCAGAGAGCGTTGCAAAAAACATGTCTGTCCAGAACACACGCATGTAAGGTTTATAATAGGTGAGCATTTTTTTCATGGTTCCACTTTTTTTCATAAATTCCGGTTCTCCTCTGCATAAGATAAGACTGATACATTTCTTTTATGCATCAGTCTCATTCAAATTCATATGATATTATTTTAGACGTAAAGCTGAAATTGTCAAGCTTTTCCCCTACGCCGGATAAGCTGCTTATTTTCTCTTTTCAAACCCATACACCCATTTTCCACGCAAAAATAAAGCAAGGAAAATGACTGAACTAATACTCCAGGTCAATGGATACGCCCAGAAGATCACGCGGATGTCCGGGATAAAATGAACCGTAACCGTGATGTAGCTTACACGGAACAGACACCATACACACAGCATGACGATCATCGGAACCGATGCATTTCCCGAACCACGAAGCACCGCAGCGATGCAGTGGGAAAAAGCCAGCAGAAAGTAGAACAATGCAATCGTTCTCGACTGCATAACTCCATAATGTACTACGTCCTGTTCACTGTTAAAGGCTGCAATAAGCACCGGTGCGGCTGTATAAATCACAACTCCGATCAATTCTGCAATGATAATCGAACAGAGAACGCCAAACCTCGCTCCTTTTTTTGCACGGTCATACTGCTTTGCACCAAGGTTCTGGCTGACAAAAGTGGTCAGCGCCATCGTAAAACAGGTCACCGGCAGAAACGCAAATCCTTCGATTTTGGAATAAGATCCACATCCCGCCATCGCCATTTTCCCAAATGCATTGATATTTGTCTGCACAAAAACATTCGCAATGGCGATCACAGAATTCTGAAAACCGGACGGCACACCGTTTTGTATGATCTGCCACAGCATCTGGCTGTCAAAACGGATTTTATTTAACTGAAGCCTATATTCTTCTTTTGCTCTCAGAAGATGGATCAGACATAAGAATGCACTTACAAATTGGGAAATCGCTGTTGCCAAAGCGGCTGCACCGACTCCCATCCCCAATCCTGAAATAAAGAAAATATCCAGCACCACATTGATACAGGAAGAAATGATCAGATAAATCAGCGGATGTCTGCTGTCTCCAACCGACTGCAAAATCCCTACAAAAATATTGTACATGATCACTCCGATAGAGCCTGCAAAATAAGTGCGGAAATAGGTGATAGATTCCGGAAGCACCTCTGCGGGTGTTCCCATCAACACCAGGATCTTCGGTGCTAAAAGCATGCCGATCACTGTCAATGCAATTCCTGCTGCAATTCCAAACGCAACCGTTGTGTGGATTGATTTCTCCAGATTTTCCTTGTCTTTCGCTCCATAATATCTGGCAATTACAACACCTGCACCCATTGCGATGCCATTGATAAATCCAACCATCAGAAAAATCAGATTCCCGGATGAGCTGACTGCCGCCAACGCATTGCTGCCGAGATAATTTCCTACGATCAGTGAATCTGCCGTGTTATACAATTGCTGAAACAAATTTCCAAGAAACAGCGGAATCGCAAATAAAATAATTTTTCTGGAAATGCTTCCCTCTGTCATTCTTGTTTTATCTTCTGTTCTCATCATTACTTCCTCGTATCTTTTTCTGCTCTGCGCTCTGACTCTAATAATAGGTACTATCTATAGTATAGTTTTTTTCGTGTAAAATCAACAAGTTTTGAGGATTATAAGAGATTTGGATTGAACAAAATCTTGAGTTACATAACTAATGCTGCTCCATATAATCAATAAATTCCGTTGTCTTAGACCAGTACTTAATCCCCCAATTTTCAAAATTCCATTCATCCATGTAATTGTTACATTCATAGTCAATATACTCTTTTAATATTCTTTCATTTGCTACATCAATGTCTAACATTCTTGGAATTCTGATTCCTGTCTGCAACAGTCTGTTATAATCATTTTGTTCTGCTTCGATTTTATTGCCAAATGAGTAATATTCACATGGCTCATGGTGTATCTGTTTTAACACATAAAATTTACCTTCCCGTTCTGCCAAATAGGAATAACCACCTTTTCCATGTCCTAATAACTTCACAATTTTATATTCTTTCTGATTAACATTCATAACATCCTGCATTATCGTCCCCCTGTTTATTCGGCAAAGTATATTCCTTGAATCCGACCACTAACGTAGCGTCAGGCTTTTGCATTGCAATTAACATTGTGTTGTTAAAGCTGTAATTATGAAATTTTGACATGGTATTCAGATAAATCTTGTACTTCTCGCTTTCAAAAAGTTCCTTGATACCCTACTCCAACTTCTCCGTTATTTCCTGTACTTTCTGTTTTTCTGTTTTAGCGTCTGCCATTGTTTTTGTTTCTTAATTGTCTGTTTCTATGCTATTAAATTTCTCCCTTTTCGGAAAAGTGTTTCTGATATTACTTAGCCCAAACTATCCTGTTATTTATACATTTTAAGAAGCTAATGCAATTTGAGCTATTGATTTGCTTGGATATAATAAAGATTAGTTTTGCTGACTGGATTGAAATTGAGTTTAGGTTTAAAACATAATAAAAGCTATCCAATTTTTTTGACCGGGTAGCCTTTGTAAAATTTATTCTGCTGGAACTTCTGTGGCTGTGAGTGATATATACTCTGAAAAAATGGCATTTACCACAGCTTTCCTTTCGTCATCTAGTGATAAATAGTTCTGATTTACATTATCGTTGAATGTACCACAATCGGAATGATAGTTGTATGTTTCTTCGTTGATTGTAATTTCAATGTTGCTTAAACAATCAGTTGTACCTTCTGTATTCCATGCATCACCACATAATATATTAGATATAGTTCTGATATCCTCATTTTCAGTGATGTTCGCATTTTCTCCTGTGAAAACATTATGAATACTTACTACTGCAACTGGGTCTATCATAAGTTCACTACTGGCCAGGACTTTTTCTGTTGCAAAAACCCACCATTTTTCATTCATATTAATCTCGATTATGCCTTCTTGTGAACCATATTGATATCCATAGCCTGTACCAAAGTTAGATTGATTGTCTTTTGTTGGCTTTTCACTTCCGTCTACTTCTGACGTAATCTCTCCATCCATAACACCACAACGGGCTTCTACTGTACTTTCATGACCTGTGTCAATATATAACTCGCCATTTACCATGACCATAGGAATTAAATCCCATTGTTCTGCTTCTTTGACAACCTTGATACCGTAAACCTCTGTTATCTGTGCTGGATAACTTTCTGCAATTTCTCCGTTATATGCTATTTCAATAATGTCACCAACATTTGGTTGTGGAGCAGTACCTATGTTTTTCATTGGTACTGTAATCAGATCTGCATTGTTTAATTCTTGACTACCCTCTACTGGTTCTACTAAAAAATAATTATCACGAATTTCAAGAATGGTTGCTTCAAAAATAGTGTTATTTTCTTCACCTATTCCACTTGGTCTGAGCCATTGACCTGTTTCTTCATCTTTCACTAAAATCAACTCGTAACCTCCCTCCGGTCTGTTAAAATAAATTTCTGTATCATCCGAAGTAAGCTCTAATTGGAAGCTATGCTCTGCTCCAATCGGACTGTTTATTCCACCAAATGTCGAAAAAAATGTAAGATAATGTGGTTTTACTCCACTTCCATTGTCTTTAAATCCTCTGATATATCCTGAAGATGTTGGAATTCCTACATCAAGCGTGATCTCCGTTCCATCCTCTGATACAGAGTAATCAACTAATACGACATCCATTCTTTTTTGAAAACCTGTGCCAATAAAGAATAGAGCTACTAATACAGCTAAAATTACAATTACTGCAATTATTCTTTTTTTCATAATCAAACACCTCCATTGATTTGGTGAAATTTCAAACAAATTCGTTTTTAAATTAACCTTAATGTAGATTTATACATCAAAAATGCAGAATTATACATGTTTTTCATTCAGACACACAATTTCGAAAAGGGAGTTAAATTTTTATTGAACCGATAGCCGACTCCCCAAACAGTCTGTATATAGGTTGGCTTGCTTGGGTTATCCTCTATCTTCTCCCGAATATTACGGATATGGCTCATGACGATGTTGTAATCACCGGAATATGATTCCTTCCACACAATGTCATAAATCCGTTCCTTGCTGAACACTATTCCCGGATGCTTTGCAAGAAGCTTGAAAATCTCAAACTCCGTATACGTAAGCTCAATCTCCTGATTTTCCCGAATAATCACCCGTTGAACCTCATCTATCATAAGACCTTTGAAATTCAACAGATGCTAATTCATACCTGACATCTGAATGATTTCCTCTCTGGTATTTATCAACGATAATATGCGGTTCATCATATCATCCTCATTATCTTCAAATGTCAGAACTAACATTTTTCCATACGATCACTTCCAATCTGATAACAAAATTCTACTTAAAAAGCTCATTGAAATTTTCCTGTTAATTGTCTTATGCTTTCATATCGAAATTACTTTGCACCACAACATTTTCATTTGTGATTTCCACATTTGTTCCAGTGTTCAGTGCTTTTCTTGCATCATGGTATGCCTCATAATATGCTAATTTTAATGCTGAATGTACTCCCGTTTCTGCTTTTGTCTCTTTCTCATGCCACCCTACTCCTTGAGTATATGTAAGAACTTCTTCCCCTTCCTCATTATATATATGGAGCGCAGAACCAGTTCCCTCTCCTTGATATTCAGCCTCATATGGTATCCCAAATAAAATACACAGCCATCTTTTGTCTGCTTCTTGTATTTCTTTCATATCACCCATATTTCCAGAACTCATTGATTGGTTGAACTTACCTATCAGTGCTGCCCGATTTGGTGCCACTTTAGCGACCTCTGCTTTCCGCAAGTTCATAAACTCATTTCCCATATATATGTTGTTTTTCGCATCTTTCTTAGCCAATTCAACAATTTTTTCTTTTAATGAATCTGTTAATTGCCACTTGTTCTTTTCAGAAGTTTTTTTAGCACTACTGCTAGAACTTCCAGATACGCTTACCGTATTGATAGCATTTGATATATTCATCTCTATTACCTCACTTGAAAATTTGTTTTCAATATAAACATTTGGCACATATCATCAATGCCCCTTGCAGAAAATGGCATAAAAAAGATTAGACAACAGACACTATCTGTTATCTGGTCTTTTTACGTTTGAACTCGACAACAAACAGATTATCCTACTCATATCTTGCTTAATGTTTTTCTAAAATCTGCTGATTATAAGCCCTCAGCGCCAATGCCTTTTTATTAAGTTCGATATTTTGCTCTTTATGCTTAAAATTCTCTTCTTTGCGAAACTCCAGTATGTCCTTACGAGCCTGTATTTGTTCCTCAATATATTCCTCTAAAAGCTGCTTTTACCTATGAAATTTTAACACTAATCAATAACTGCGATAAGTTATCTGCATCAGAATGAAACATTGCGTATTTCTCCTTAAACGAGAAGATTGCATCATACATCTTCTCGCTTAAGTTTTCAGGAATTTCATCCGTTCCTCTTGATTTATGTTCTTCAAGATAGGTTGCTGCTAAAGCTGATCTTGAAGTTATCTTTGAGATTTTTTCCATTTCCTCACCAATAATCTCACGAGCGTGTTGATTTGAATAATTGCCTCTTGTTATCTGCATATTATTTCCACGGTTCTTCTGTCAGTCAGAACCGTACCTGCTCTCTCCATCCGAAGCCC
>OIWL01001456.1_pt1 | contig 25055 bp, 17 predicted proteins | sample 1587561 | NCBI WGS metagenome assembly OIWL01 (sample SAMEA3888903, study PRJEB22519) | human gut metagenome | biome: human gut; feature: human-associated habitat; material: faeces | place: Denmark | collected 2010 | reverse complement strand
AATGATTCTCACGGTGTAACACAGACCTATCACGTAAAAAGTGGCCAGGGCTTCATGATTTTCCCCGGTCAGATCAATACTTATATCTCTGATGAAAAACTCCCATGGGAATATACATGGATTGAATTTGACGGACTACGTGCAAAGGAAACCATTGAACTTTCCGGACTTAGTTTGGATAATCCGATTTATAAAGCTACTTCTAAAGATCTTCGCGAAATACTGAAAGAAGAACTTCTCTATATTGCAAGCCACGGAGACGCAACACCTTTTCACCTCATCGGACATCTCTATCTTGCAATTGATGCTCTAATCCGTTCTACGGCTACTATGCAGACATCGAAAATCAGCCGCCTTCAGGATTTTTATATCCATGAAGCGTTATCCTACATAGAGCAGAATTTTCAAAACGATATTTCAGTTGAAAACATCGCTGCTGTATGCGGATTAAACCGCAGTTATTTCGGAAAAATTTTCAAAGAAAATGAAAAAAGCCAACCATTGTGGCTGACTTTGAATGACTTGTATTTTGCCTTGAATATGGATTTTCAAAGAAAAAACCTATATTTGCATATAAGACATCCTATTTTCAGTTTGGTACATTGAAGTATATAGATGTCTCCGGCCGACTCCTTTCCAGTAGTCGTTTGGATGTCGACGTCTGTTTTCTCAGCAGTCGGTGCCGATGCTCCGGATACCGTTTCCGATGTGTTTTCCTCAAGAGCGTTCGTATCTTCCTCTTCCGGCTCGGGAATCCTACGGACGACTTCCGAGTCCAAAGGGGCTTGTCCGGCGATCATCTGACGCATCAGTTCCTCGTCGACTTCGATACGGGGACGCTTAGCAGGATTGGGTGCGGGGTTGTCTTTTTCCTTTAATGAATCCATGGTGCAACGTTTTTGAGATTGATTGTCAGCCATACGAGCATAGAGTATGTATGTCTGGTTTATTGGGTTAAACCATTCAAAATACCGTTTTCTATTTCATGCAGTTTATATCGGGATAATGAACGCAATAAGAAAATCGACCTTTCATGCTGCAAGATACAACTGGGTGAAATACCTCGGTTCCGATGTCCGCTCCAGACCGCTCCAGTCCGTACCGAGGGTTTGTTTTGGCGCCCGCATGGTTGTAATATTGCAGAGGGAAACGACCCACCCTCGGAAGCCGTAGCGGAGGTTTGGCATAGATTTTTCGAAAATTTTTCCGCCGCGGATTTTTCGCCTCACTTGAGGCGAGCGAGCTGTACCTTTGTCCGACAAACTACCGTTTGTCCGACAAAGGTCCTCGCTCTGCGAGGCCGGGCGTTCTCCCCAGTCGAACGCCTTTTGAACCGATATTATGGATACTAACAGAAAACTGACAGACAAGACCGGAAAGAAGCCCCGAACGCTGAGCTATAAATACTCTTTCCGCCTCAATGAAGAGCAGAACATCCGCTTCAACGAACTGCTCTGCAAAGCCGGATCGGAGCATAACCGCAGCCGTTTTATCGTCAAAAGAATCTTCGCCGAGGAGTTCGTTGTCGTCAGACGCGATCCTTCGAAGGTGCAGTTCGTCGCCCGTTTGAATGACTTTTATTCCCAATTTCAGAAACTCGCAAATAACTATAATCAGATTGTAAAAGCTGTCAATTCGCACTTTTCCAACGTCACGATTCCGCATCAGATCGCCGCACTGGAACAACGGACTCGCGAGTTGAAGACCCTTAGTATCGAGATTCTGAACCTCGCAAAACAAGCTAAGGAATGGTTGCGAATATAAGGTCGGGGGCAACACCCGGCGGGACTCTGTACTACAACAAGGAGAAAGTAGACCGGGATGAAGCTGAAATCCTCTATTGGCAAAAGATGCTGGAGCCGTTCGACAAACACAGGCGAATGGATGTCGACGCCTGCATGGAGAGTTTCCTGCCGTACCTCGAAGCCAACCGACGGATGACCAATACGGTCTTCCATGTTTTGCCGAACCCCTCACCGGAGGACAAACTGACAGACGGACAGCTCCGGGAAATCGCCTGCGAGTACATGGAGCGCATGAGTGCCCTGACCGATGACGGCTATGGTGTCGGAACGCCGTTCAAGTCGAGTCGTATCGGAAAGGATATCGGCTATAAGGCCTTCAAAGTATTACGGGATGTCGAAAGACAAACTGAAAGAACCGGGAGCGCTCGACCAACGGCGACAAACAGTCAAAGATGCCATGAGCCCGCATAACACGCGGGAAGAGTTCCGGCGGCTGCTCAAAACGGAAAACATCGACGCAATCTTCCGCATCAATCCGATTGGCAGAATCTACGGCGTGACGTTTATCGACCACAATGCAGGTATCGTCGCCAACGGATCGGTACTGGGAAAGGAGTTTTCAGCCAATGTCTTCAACGACTTGTATCCGGCACCGAAAGAGGGATGTCAGGTTGCAGAACAGCGATATTCGGAACGAAAACTCGACCCGCAAAGTCATACGACCAATCCCCTGACCGAAGCTGCCGACACCCTATTGGATTTGGCTGATACGAAGGCGTATGAGGAACAGCAAAGGATAATACAGAGGCGAAAAAACGAAAACCGCATCAATAACATATTGTTTATCGTATAAATCCTTGAAATTAAAACAAGTATGTCGGTTTGAAACATATTCGACCGAAGATGTCTGACTTACGCGTTATCCGGTTCATGCCGTATTCTTTTTTTTTGGGAGGGGGGGGGAAGACGAAGGGTGTCGACGCCCGAACAAGTAATGTAATACTATAGAAAGAAGCAATACCAAGAGCATGCCGAGGAACATGTCGTCATATCCCCGGTATTTCACGAGTAATCCTGCTAAAATCCTCCCAATGCAATCCCGAAATCGAAAGCCACGAAAAACGTAGAGCTTGCGGCACCTCGTCTTTCGACAAGCATGGCCATGGTCTGCAGGGCAGACTGCACAGCTCCGAAACTGTATCCCAGCAGTGCTGCCACAACAACAGGTAGCACGGTATGTTGTGCGCGAATACCAGCAGAAGTATCCCGGTGATAATAGCTGCATTTCCTGTGTACACCAGTCGCGCCTCACCGGACTTACCACCACACGTCCCAGCTACGGCAATGCCGATGAAATAAATACCTTCGCTGGGCAGACAGTGGAGTACGGCATAGATCGCGACATATACCTCGACTACTCCGTATGCCATCATGAAGAAGAGTTGTGTAACAGCGGCCGGCACGGACATCGGTTCGAACAATTCGCCGAGCTTTAACGGCGTGTCGACTGTGGCGATGCCTGCCGAGATGAAATACCCCATCGGGACGAACGCCACTCCTGCCAGTCCGCATATAAGGACGAGGCGACGGCCTTGAGTGTCGACGAGCCATCCTACGAAGGGTCTCGACAGGATGGGCGCGATGCTGAACAACGCTGTTGCCAAATCTATGGTACGGCATCTCCGCCCAGAGAGGAGATAAAAAAGGGGAACGTGGGCAGCAGCGCATGAAAGTTAACGAAAATGAGGAAATTAACCAGGCATGTCTTGATGAAAGAGCCGATCCATAGTTTGGGAAAGTCTTCCGTTCTGTTCATATTGCTATTAACAAAAAAGGGTCAAATCAGGTCTCTAAAAATACAGCTCTGATTAATTAAGATTTCGATCTTTTGCACAGAGACAAAATATTCAGAGTGGATTATTTTACGGAGTTTTTCCGTATTAAGGACTATGAAACAGAGCAATCAGGATGCAGCCAAGGTGCCTTCTATAGTCTGGCAACTAAAATTGGCCTTATTATGTACGATTTTCGCCCTGTGAGGAATGAGGTCTGCGTATATTTGAAATATCATTTGGAACTTGCCGTATCTGGTATTTTTGAACGTCGAGAGGGTTCCAATGACACCAACCTTAAATTTCAACCTCAAATTATGGAGAAACTGCGACTCTTAACACTTTTATTTTTGACGGTGGTTATCGCGGCCTGTCAAAAAGATCCCACGCAGAATGGATCATCTGATCCGGATGTGGTCTCATTCCAGGGATCGGTTTCATTCAAGACTGTGGACCCGGCTGAAAAAGGGCTTGATCTGATCTGGAATGCCGATGTAGACCGGATCGGGCTGTTTGCAGCCGACGGCGAGACCGTCGAGCATGCCAATATTTATTATGCGGCCTTTTCATCGGCGGCAAATACGCAGTTCGTCTGTCCTTCGCAGGACCGGCGAATCGTGTGGAGCGCCGGTGCTGCCTCACGCGATTTCTACGCCTATTATCCTTATCGTACGACATACGATGATTTGACGGCTGTTCCGGTGGCGATTGCCGCGAAACAGAAAGGAGCGGCGGGCGCTACGAAGCATCTGAAAAAACTGGTCAATTTATATGCCGTGAGCAAGGGAGTGAAAGATCCTGTCGAAACCGTATCCTTGCCATTCGAAAGCGTTGCCGCGGTCATCGAACTCCGACTTGCCGCCGACCGGACATTATCGGATGTCAGGAACATAACGTTGCGCAGTACCGACGGCGGGATGTTGGCTTTCGAAACGGGGTCGCTGAATCTGCGGAACGGGGCGGTAACACCCGGAGAGCAGACGGCGGCCGAGATAAACTATGAAATCGAAGGACAAGCGACAATTTCACGCACACCGACGAGCTTTTTCCTGGCTGTGAATCCCGTAGAAGCGGGAAAAACGCTGGAAGTGCTGGTCGATTACGGAGAAAAGCATTTATCGCTGGGCTCGGTGGTTGTCCCCGAAAGCGGAATTCCTGGCGGAAAGTTGACCGTATTCTCACTGGGTTACGAATTCCCGCAGCGCATCGCGGAGGACTTGAGCGCCAACGGTACGGCGAATACTTATCTGGTAACCAAGCCTGGGACGACCTATAAATTCCGTGCAATGGTCAAAGGCAACGGCACGCCGCGCACCTATTCGTACTCGGTAAACGGCCGTCCGGTAACCAAATCCTATTCCGAGGCCGATCTGGCGATCAAGCCTGCGGTGGCAAAACTCGTGTGGTACAATTCGCCGAAAACGGCCGACGGCTGGGTACGCGAAAGCCCCGTGACTATCGAATCCGTAGAGTATGACGACTGGGAAGGTAACGTCTACTTCACTACCCCGGCCGAGTTCGTTCCCGGCAATGCCCTGATTGCGGTTTACGATGCCGGCGGCGAGGTCCTCTGGAGCTGGAATATCTGGGCTGTCGAAAATTACGATTGCAACGCCGAAGCGCGTCAGGTCGGCCGTTATATGATGATGGACCGTAATCTGGGCGCCATGGCGGGACGCGAGGCGATGAACTCCTCGGATAAACGCGTTGCGGCTTGGGCTTTAGGCAACTATTATCAGTGGGGGCGCAAGGACCCGTTCCCGGCAGCTGCGGAGTACGACGACACGGGATTTGGCAGCGAGATGTACTGGGGACTTCCAACTTATACGCCTATTGAAGAATTGCAGCAGGATTATTCCTCCGAGAGTTGGGGCGCCCGGAACATGATGTTCGGCAAGATCGGGGCAAATAACGCCTATGCCGTGGGTGACAAGGCTGTTGACGACGCCGTTGCCCTGTCTGTGAAATATCCCTACCGTTGGATGGCCAAAGAGGTCAGCGGCGTTCAGGCCGACAACTGGCACACCCCCTCCTATTCGTGGTTCAATAATACAGGTTCGGCTGAGAATCAGACCGGATGGTTCTGGTTGTGGGGAAGCGAATACGTCGGCGACAATCTGAAGAGCATTTACGACCCGTGTCCCGCGGGCTGGAAAGTGGCGCCGCCCGAAGCCCTCGATTTCGCCCTCGGCAGCGTTGCGGAACTCGATGAAAAACCGTTCGGGCGTTACTCTCGTGCATACGATCTCTATTTCCCCTATACCGGACAGCGGCAGTCGGCCTTCAACGGCAGCCATATCCGTTCGCTCACGAACAAGATGCTCGTGCTGACCAGTTCCAGTGCCAGCGGCAACTATTACCCGGTCCAGGGTAGTCTGGGCGGATATTCGTCCTACAACTCATATACGGGAGCCGGCTACCAGCTGCGCTGCGTTCGCGAGCAGACGACGGCAATGCCCAAAGGGCGTCTGGAGGGTCCGCGAGCCGTACTGATCGGCAACTCCATTACGGAAGTATGGCAGGGACGTACCGACAACAAGACCTTCTTTTCCGACAACGACTACCTGCCCAAGGGCATCAGCGGTCAGACCTCGCTCCAGATCAGCGCGCGTTTTTATAACGACGTAATTGTCAACGATCCGGCGTGCGTGGTCATCGCCTGCGGGGTCAACGACCTGGCTGAGAACGACGGCCAGCCCTGCTCGATCGAACGAGTTTTCGCAGACATCCGGCTGATGGCCGAAACAGGCGCTGCAAGAGGTTTCAAGGTAGTCATTGGCTCGACGCCCCCGGCCAACCGGATCTGGTGGCAGAGCGAGGAGTGGAATGCCGCTCATGCCGATCTTGGACAGCGTGTTGTCGAGTTAAACAGGCTGCTGAAACAGTATGCCGAAGAGAGGGGCTTCGTTTATGCCGACTACCATTCTGCGCTCAAAGACGATCAGAACGGACTGAAACTCGAATACTCCTGGACACCGGACGACCGTGTGCATCCCAGTGCGGCAGGTTATGCCGTAATGGAGAAAATCCTTAAGAAAGCCGTCGACAAAGCACTCTTCGATCCAAATGCAACTGACGGCGACGGACAAATTGATGACCTCGACAAATGGGAAGGCTGGGAGTAACCTTAAAATATTTAGAACACGATGAAACGAAACTATATAATTCTGTTGGCCGCCTTGCTGACGGTCGCATGCGCCGGAAACGGCGACATCATGTCGCCGACACCGCAGGAGGGCGAGATCCTTTTCTCGGGATCAACTGTCGGTCCCAAAGTCCGGACCTCCTATGAGGATACGGAAACAGCGCTCCGGGTGAACTGGGTCAAAAACGATCTGATCGGCCTTTTCGCCGAGTCCGGCGGCAAGAACCTGGGAGCCAATTTCGCCTACAAGGCGGCTGTGTCGGGAGCGACGAGCGATTTTACAGCTGCTTCCCGGCTCAATGTGATCCGCTGGGCTGATGAAACGTCCGATCACGATTTCTATGCCTACTATCCCTATACGGACAGAGCCGCAGTCGATGTAACGGCCGTCCCGGTGTCGGTGCCCGCTGTGCAGACTCGTTCGGAAAGCGATCCGTTGGCGACTTTGGCAGCCCATGATTTTCTCTATGCCGTTACGTGCGGGATCAAAAAGGGTGACAACGCCGTCAACCTGCAATTCAAGCATCTTTTTTCAGCACTCGAAATCCGGCTGACGACCGACCTGCGGGCAAAACTCGAGGGCGTGATTTTCCGTTGCGTCTCGAACGAAAATGCCGCCGTATCGATGGAAAACGCCACGGTCGATCTGCGCACGGGTGAAGTGAACGTCTCCGAAGCTGTGGTTTCCAATGCCGTGCGACTCGACTGTTCAGGCAATACGTCCGACACCGAGGCACTGGTGCTGCATTTGGTCGTAACACCCGGACATGCCGGTGAAACATTCGAAGCCGTCGCTCTCGTCAATGGCAAAGAGTACATCTTCGCCACCGTGAAGGCTCCGGCCGACGGCGGTATTCCGACGGGCAAAACGGTGGTCGTCGAAGGAGAGGCTACGCTCGACCCCGAGGATGCGCTTCCCGTCATTGATCTGAGTGCCGAGGGCACGGCCAATACCTATTATGCCGATGCGGCCAATACATTCTACCGCTTCCGTGCCGACGTGAAGGGCAACGGCAAGGCGCTGACCTGCGGCGGCCTCTCCTACACGGAGGAGGACCTCCGGATCGAGCCGAAAGCAGCCCTCGTACTGTGGTACAGTTGTTTGCAGACGAGCTATTTGCCATGGATACAGGCGTCGCCCGTGGTGCTCAGCAGCGTGAAATTCAAGAAAGATGGCTATATTTATTTCGATACGCCCGAAACTTTCGTCAACGGCAATGTGGTGATCGTGGCGATCGACAAGGAGCTCGGCTATGATCAGATCGAAGCCGATGCGGACAAGCGCATTACGAACGCCGAGGTGCTCTGGAGCTGGAATATCGTTTTCTCGGAGGGGTATGACCCCGACGCTGCGGAGAACTGGATCGTGAAAGGCGGCTATACATGGATGAATCGAGATCTGGGAGCTTTGATTGATCCCGAACAAGCGTATATCGGCGGTCAGCTGAACAATGTCGCTTTGGCCTCGACCACGGGCAATTGTTACCAATGGGGACGCAAAGACCCGTTCCCTGGCTTGCCGGACTATACGAGTGTACAAGTCAGTTATATGACCGGATTATGGTTCGCTCCTGCCTATACGCCAATTCCCGCGCTGGACAGAGGTACTTTTGAAGCATGGGGCCGAGAGGCGCATCACCAGATTATCGGCAATACGAAGGCGACGGTCGCCATCGACATCAACACGGCGCTCGGAACGGGTTATGTGTCGCAGGATGCATTCGACCTGGGCCGGGCCAACCCCCACCTCTGGCTTTACAAGAATGAAAATTACCTGACCGATAAGGCCGGATTGGCTGCATGGGGCAATCCATCGAAGGACGCGCACGGTGTGAAGACGATTTACGACCCGTGTCCCCCGGGATGGAAAGTGATGAGCAGCCAGGCCTGGATAGCGCTGACAGACAATGAAACACCCGATGCCGTAGTGGCTACGACGATGCGCGGAATCCTGCTGGACAATAAGTGGTATTTTCCGCTGACCGGAGGTGCGCAGCATGTGCGCAACTCGGATGGGGGATCCAATGGCTATACCGGAAGTTGCGGTGTGGAAGTTTGTACGGCTTATTACATGGATGGCCCTGATTATTCCCCCTGGGGGCGGGTCGGAGCTTTCAAGGCTGCTCCGAACTACAAAGAAGGAGACAGTGTCACCTGTCAGTCTCAGAATACCTATTCCGACCGAGGGGCGTCGGTTCGCTGCATCCGGATTGACGAGTAGCAGACCTGCAACGGAAAAAGCAGCGGCATCGGAAGATGCCGCTGCTTTCGTATGGATGCCGACCGCCGTTTACAACAGAAATCCGACCGAAAAGAGAAACGTGTCGTTAAGCGGGTTGAATTTGTTACCGCCGAAACGCCATGCGGCGTCGCACCGCACGGGGCCTGCAATGAATCCGCAACCCAACGAAGCGTAATTGCCTGTTCCTTTGTTCTTATGACCGAAGTGGTATCCGCCACGCACGACACCGTGCCGAAAAAAGGTATATTCTGCCCCTGCAGCCAGACCGGTGATCCCTCCCCGGAACTGGTGGCTCAAATCGAGGGCGACGCAGAGCATGTGGTTCGAGCGAAAAGGCAGATGGAGCGAACCTCCGAGCGACCCGCGTATCGGCAGGCCACAGCGCTCTCCGTCGGAGGCTTTCACATCGGGGCCGATGTCGGCCAGCCGCAGCCCGACGATCCAGCGGGCACCCTCCACAGCGCGGAGCGTCCCGCGATAGGCCGCACCGATATCGAACGAGACGCCTTGCATCGGTTTCTCCCCGAATCCCTGATCGGAACGGACGTAACGGGCCGTCAGCGAAAACGCCAGATTCCGGCCGATCCGACGGCCGTAGCCGACCTCCGCCGAAAGGTCTTGCGGACGGGCCGTTCCGGCGGGAAATCCCTGTTCGTCGGTCAACCCGACCGAAGGTCCGCGGAAATAACGCACTCCGGCCAACAGGGCGTTCCGCGAGTCGGGAGTATAAAATCCCCCCCCCACGCCGTAAAGCACATTGGCGCTGTCGAAAGCCGTATTCCAAGGTCCGGAGAACAGGGCGCCTCCGGCATGTCGTTCGCCGATGAGACTTAACGCGGCATTGGCGTAAACGGCCAACGGATTGTCCGCAACTGCTGTCGCGGCCCCTGCCATACCGGCTGTACGGGCATTGGTTTCCAGGCCGAGGAACGGCATGATCCCGGCATCAGTGGTCTGGGCTTGCGCCGCATAACCGCCTGTCGCGAAAAGAAATGCCGCGGTAAAGTGTTTGATCGATTGGTAGATATACATGGTTTTGCGGTTATCGTTTGATGATATGGCTGTTGAGTTTGCGGCCGCGGCACTCGACCGTGCAGCTGTAAGTCCCGGGAGAAAGCCCGGATACGTCGATGCGCCCCGTGTTACCGTTGTCGCTGGCGCGGATCGAAACCTGCGTAGCGAGCACCTGCTGCCCCGCCGCATTGTGGAACCGGATGGGAAAATCGCCCTCGGCGTCCGGAATGCGTACGTTGAGTACATCACGGCATGGGTTGGGGAAAAGCTCCATCGCAACGCCCGTACCGTCGACGATCACCTGGAATTCCGAAGTCGCCGCGGCGCCGTCGAGGTCTCTTGCCGTTACGGTCAGCGTCGTGCGGCCCGCAGCGCAGGGCCGTACGAGCAGTTCCGAATTCTGTACGCGGCACTCCACGACCTTTTCCGCGGAAGGCGAAACGAAGTAGGAGAGCCGATCGCCCGGAGCATCGGCATCGGCAAAATAAAGTTGAAGATCGATGCTCCTGCCCGCTTTGTCGTCACTTTGCAGAAAGAGGTTCGGAATGGAAGCGGTTGCCTCGGGCGGGGTATTTTCTCCGGTCCGAACGGAGATGACGGCCGGGCGGGACGGAACGCCCGACGGACTTCGGCCGACGATTGCCAAGCAATAAATTTGCCGCGGTTCCAGCCCCTCGATTCGGCAGGCAAAAGTTTCACCGAGACTCGCATCGGAAGCAAAAGTGTGTCTGACGGCCGTAGCAGGAATGTCGTCGACCGTAGCGGCCGAAAATGTCCGGGTGTCGATGTAAACGTCGAATGATGAGACCGGACGCTCCAGATAGCATCGCGGAACACGCCACGACAGTTCCGCATGGGTGCGGTATCCCGAAACCGCAATCGTACGTTCGTCAATCGGATCCGGCCGGGTATCATGGAAAAGAACGTATTCGGCATCGACCAGTCCGTTACCGAGCATTCCGGCATACTCGGGATTGATCGTTTCCGTAAACTGCTTTCGCCCCGAACCCACGAGTATTTCCCGCAATTTCTCGCTGGTGAACCCCGGTCTTTGCACACCGAATGCGGCAACGGCCAGGGCCGCAATGCCCGAAACCTGTGGCGCGGCCATCGAGGTTCCTGCGGAGTAACCGTAACCGCCGTTCGTCGTGGTGCTGAAAACGCGAAATCGTTCGTCACCGGTAGCATGGCCGCCCAAAGCCGCGAGGTCGATCCACGGACCGTAGTTGGACCCGGCGACCTTACGGCCGTCGATGCCCAGCGACGCTACGGCCACCACTTTCTCGTAGGCTCCCGGGAACACCGGGTCGGAAATGCCGTCGTTGCCCGCGGCAAAAATGACGATGCCGCCTTTCATGGGACCTGTCTGATTGCCGTTCTCATCGCACCCGGCATACTTGATAAAATAGTCAATGGCTGCTTTGCCCGACTGCGACAAGTCCGGAAGACCGGGGACATAAGTCCAGCTGTTCTGGCTGATGACGGCCCCATGGTCGGCCGTCCAGACCATGATCTCCTCGATCGTCGCGGCATCGCGTCCCGGTTCGTCGAAAATCTGGCAACTCATCAGCCGCACACCGCTTCCGGGCGTTCCGTCGCCCCCCGCGATGCCGCAGACGCCGATGCCGTTGTTGTTGACGGCGCCGATCGTACCTGCGACATGCGTGCCGTGGCTGCTGGGAGTGATCTCCGTATTATGGCGGCAGAAGTTGTAGCCGCAGGCGCCCTGTCCGTCGCGCCAGATATTCGCTGCCAGATCGGGATGCGTATAGTCGATGCCGCCGTCCACCACGGCGACGACGACGTCTTTATGTCCGGTGCTGACGCTCCATGCCGGAAAAATGTTGAGGTCGGCCACGGCCGTCGATCCGACCGCAGCGCCCACCCGGTGGTAAATCCACTGATTGACCAGCAGCGGATCATCGAATCCGGGGATTGCGACATTGTCCGAACCTGAGGTGCGGCTGAAATCAGCTTGCGAGACCGTCGCCCCGGCGGGAACCATACGCGGAACAGGTTCGATGCACTCGACTTCGTCCACCCGGCCGAAGCGTTCCATGGCCTCGGCGACAGAAATCGCCCCGGAGAAATGAACGTCGTACCACAGATGAAGTCCGGCCCTGCGGCGGCGTTCGCGGAAACGGTCGCCATTGGAAAAGACACGCTGTACGGCAGTTGCCCCGGCACGGGTGGCGGCGGCATCGAATGCAGCGATTCCCGAGCCGGAACCGCTGCGGGTAAAGGCACGGGTGTCGAGTTCGGCTGCTGTTTCGCGCAGCTTAATACGGAATACGCCGGGTATGTAAAACTCCTGCATCGGGGTTTGTCCGACGCCGGGAGCCGGGCCGGATTCCGGGTCTCTGGTACAGGCCGTCAGCAGGAGGAGCGTCAGAAAGAAAGAGAAGTGTTTCATCGGTTTTAAAGGAAAAAGGTCCGGAGCCGGCAGACGGCATCCGGACCGAATAAACATTTCTTAAGGATCACGGAACCAATTTGATGTCGAGAAACGAGTCGGTGCAAACGTAACAATCCGATGCCGAGGTAGGTCCCAATTGCCATTTGAAGGTTTGCACCGTCTGGTTCGGGAGTCCGAACAATTCACCCCGGAACGTGTAGGGGGCGTAAAACTGCATGATGCCGTCCGGCAGATAGATGACGCTGACGGGATCATTGGCTTCGACCGTTTCGTAGACCGGTTTCCCATGTTCGTCCACCTTCGGCCGTCCATAATCGTCGAAGGCCTGTTGGCGATAACTGTAGCGGAACGACCAAACTTTGCTGGCGGCATATTGCCGGAAATTGGTCGTCAGCGTCGCGTTGGGCCGCGTGAGTGTCCCGATTTGTTCGCCATTGGCCATCACCTTGAATTCGGTCTCGGTGATCGCCAATTGGCTGCTGCGGATGGTTTCGAGGTAACTCTCCGGCGTGTATTGTCCCGAAAGCGGCGTCATGCGAATCCGGTTGCCGGTTTTAATGCCCCGCAGAATGATTTCATCGAAAGCCGGAGAGAGCGACATGAACGTGAATTCGTAATCTCCTTTCCATCCTTGGTAGCCGGCGCCGTTGTCTCCGGGAAACGAGAAGAAATGCAGGTAATCGTTATGGGTCGCAAATTTCAGCATGGGACCGGTCGAGAATTCGACCCGATATTCCGATTCCGTCCGCAGCGGGTCGGCTTCGACGAAAGTGCTCCCCTCGAACCAGGCCTTAACCATACGGTCATCCTGGAATTCGACGATATAAATCCAACCGCCATAACCGAGATTTTCGTCAGGGAAATACTCCATCACCCATGTCTTCCCGGCCTGCAATGCGAATTTGTAGCGTTCAAGCGTCTGCTCGATCCGGGTCGAGGTCGACTCGCTGAAGTTATTTTCCGAATCGTCGCATGCAACGGCTGAGAATAACAGCCCAGCCAGCAGTAATATATTGATTCTCTTTTTCATACATTCAGTTTAATCTTCAAGATTTGTCCAGTCGATGTCTCCGAGTTCGGAAAGACGGCGCAGGTAGATGTCGCTCCACTTCGCAACGTCCACGCCAAAATCGTCGCGGAGCCATGCGATGAGAATCGAGCGCTTCTTCTCGATTTTGGCGCGGCCGTCCGCGCTTTCGATCGAGGAGAGCATCGCCTCCCACTCCTCCTCGCTCATGCTGATCAGGCGTCCGCCCGTTTCGGCGATGTCCTCTGCGGGACTCGAACGTGCATACTTCGAAACGAAGCCCAGCTCCATGTAGTCATTACCGCTTTGGGCATACTTGTCACCCACGTAATCGCTTTGCGTAATGGTATCGTAGTCGCTCGGTACGGGATATGTACCATCGAGGATATGCATGAACTCGTGAAGCATCGTTCCGGCGATTCGTTCGCTGTCCTTTTCCCGGTCGAAAAATTTTACGCCGAGAACATTGATTTGAAGGCCATTTTCAGCCGATGCCAGCACGGTGTTCCCGGTGCTGCTGATCTCAAAACTGCCCACCAAATAGAGTACCCGCGGGAAATAACTCTTTGCGAAGAGCAATGGATCTTTCTGATCGGACATCAGTTCCGCCATGGCGTCAAGCGTCGAGTATTTGATCAGTTTGGCCACCTCGATCGATTTGTCCACGGGCGGCGGCGAGACCCAGTAGTTGAAGTGGGTTTCGCGGTCAGGCATGCGGTATTCGAAACGAATGTTGTAAGGTTCCGTATAGTGCCGGTCGAGCCAGAAATCGAACTCGGTCTTTTCCTCGGCGGGATCGACAAAGATGCTTTTGCCGTCCGGTTCGTCCTTGTCGCATGAGGTCGTTGCGCCTGCGACAAGCAGAAGCAAGAACAGGGATATGATTGTCGGTTGCATAATTCAATATAAATATTTGGCGAATTGGTTATTGGCAGAACGGATGGTCAGGACGATTCTCATTGCGGGGATTCGCCTCCAATCCGGCTGTGATAACCTCTTGAGGCAGTTGGAGCGCACGTCGAAGATCTTTCTCGCCGAGCGTGGCCGCAACAGTGAATCCGGTTGTATTGTCATCGTTGTAGGCCGAGTCGTCGAAACGATCAATCACGATGCCGTAGCGTTTGATGTCCCCCCAACGCAGTCCGTCGGCGATGGTCTCAATGCGGCGGCAAAAGAGCGTGGTCTGAATAAGGTGCTCCTGTTCACCAGCCTCGACTGTAAAGCCGTGGGGATGGAGCGGCTTGCGCGATGTCGGCTCCAAAGCGGTGTATTCGGCGATGTATCGATCCGATGACGGATCACCGTAGACCTCGGCGATGCGTTCGCGGGTCAGAGATTCGATGCCGTTCTGTCCGACCAGATAGAAAGAGCCGATCCAGGCATTGAGGTCGGCAACGGCCTTGTCGTACTCCTTGAGATGGACATAGGCCTCTGCACGGCTCAACACCGTTTCATTGGTTGTGAACGCCACCATCGTCGAACGACCGATTCCTACGCCGGTTACCGGGTCGGTTACCTCCCACTGGTTGGGCCATTTGGGCATGTAGATCTTGTTGACATCGTTGTCCTGCCAAATGAAAGGAGGATGCTGGTAGACCTTTTCGATGCAGTTGTCCTTCCACCGGTCCCACGGACCGCCCATCGGCCGCTTCGCGCGGTAGGTCTCCCTCTTGGCGACGCGGTAGTTGTGAGTGAAGCGCGCGCCGGAGTTGCTCCAGGCGTTAAAAAGCGATCCGTTACCGGTCACCATGGGAATCATCAGCAGGTTGAACGAGTGTCCGACGCTGATGTAGTCGAGGGTGCGGACCGAGCCGTCCCAGGCCAGCTGCTTGACTGCCGCCCAGTCGCGCATGACGGTCGAAGGGGCACTGCCGAGGACCTCGGAGGCGTATTCGACCACCTTTTCCCACTTCAGATAATAGAGGTTGAAGCGCGTGGCAAAGGCATAGGCGGCGCTGCGGTTGAAGTGGTACTTCGGAACCGCATAGTTGGCATCGCTGACCAGAGGAAGCGCCTCCTCGATATCCCGGTCGATTTTCTCATATACCTCCTTGAGATTGTCCCGGTGATAAACCGGATTGAGCGTCGTTTCGGGAGCTTCCATGTAAGGGACTCCCAGGTATTCGCCACTTTTTTCAGGATGATAAGGGAGACAATAGAGCATCGTGAGGCAAAAATGCGAATAGGCCCGGCAAAGCAGGGCCTCGGCTTTGGCCGGAAGCAATTCTTTGGGCGTACCCTGTTTTTCGATCGCTTCCAGAGCGGTGTTGGCTGCGGCAATCGCGGAGTAGTAGGCCTGCCAGGTATTTTTGTTGCTATCGTTCTCGGCCTCGTTCATGTCCATCCAGTAGCTGTTGTGCTCCAGCAGCAGGCTGGTGTTAGGATTGTTCGCTCCCATGTCGTCGCAGTTGTCCGATGCAATTTCGCACATGCGGGTGAAACTGCGTGAAGGATAGGCCGACACGAGCAGCCGGTTGATTTTGTCCGGCGTATCGAGCTCAGTACGGTTGTCGGGCAGTTCGTCGAGGAAATCGTTGCAGGCAGCGAGTATGAGCGAACCGGCGCCGAGAAGCATTATGCGTGATATCAGTTGTTTGATTTTCATGGCGGAGCGGGTTTAGAAGCTGACACGAAGCGTCAGCGTGAATTGTTTGGGCATCGGTACTGCAACACCTCCCGTATTGAAAAACTCGGGATCCTGGCCTTGCAGCTTTTTGTCCGAATAGATCAAAAACGGGTTGGTTGCCTGGAATTTGAGCGACAATCCGCTCATGCGCAATTTCGAAGTGACCGATTGCGGAAAATCGTACGAGAGCGAAATCTCTTTCATGCGGATGAAATCGCCTTTGGCGACCCGTACATCAGAGTAATTGTAGGCGCTGTACGCGACATAGAGATTGGAAATATCGTTATTCTGTCGCGTGCTGGCGATAACCGGGACATTGGTCCGTCGTTCATCGCCGGGATTGAGGTAGCGATTGGCGAATTCCCGGGGCATGGCCGTCAGATCGGAATAACCGTTCGAGAAAATCGGATCGAGACGGACGACGTTTCCAAAGGAGTAGGTCATGAAGACGTTGAGCGTGAATCCCTTCCACTTAAAGATATTACCCAGGCTGCCCGTGATGGTAGGATCGACAGGACCTTCATAGACGAGGTTGCTCATATTCACAGTCTCCTGGAACTGGATGTTCGTCGAGGTAATGCTGCCGTCAGCGGCGAGGAACGTCGGGATGCCCATCTCGTTAAGTCCCTTGAATTTCAAGGAAAAGAGCGAACCGCGCGGCGTACCTTCCATCGAGTAACCTGTGCCGGTGATATAATCGATCATGCGCGTCATGGTTTTGAGTTTGGTTACCTCGTTGTCCATCCAGGCAAAGATGAAATTGGTCTGCCATTTGAAGTCTTTACGTTCGATATTGCGGGTGAAAAGCGAAAGTTCCACACCCTGCGATTTCATCTCCGCGACGTTACCCTGCTTATCCACGGCACCGCCCAAACCCATTGTTACAACGTTGCCGATCAGGTCGAAATTATTGCGCCGGTAGGCGTCCATCGAAAGAGTGATGCGGTCGTCGAGGAATCCCATGTCGAGGCCGACATTCAACTCATGCTTTTTTTCATAGGTCAGTTCCGAATTCTCAGGAGCTGAAATACTCAATGCAGGTTCTCGGATTTCAGTCGCACCACGCCACGGGTTCAGCGGATAGATCGTAGCCGTGGAGTTATTGACCCATGTGGGGCCCCGGTCGGCAGTGAGGCTGTAAGAGAGTCGCAGCGCAAGGCTGGAGAAGGCCGGACGCAATGGTTCGAAGAACGACTCCTGGTCGATGCTCCACTTGCCGGCGATATTCCAGGTCGGCAACCAGCGCGCCTTACGCGATCGGCCCAACCGGTTGGAACCCTCGTAACGGAGCGTACCGTTGATCGTATAGCGGTAGTCGTAGGAATAGGAGAATGTGCCGGCGAAGGCGGCGTTGCGTTCCCGTGTATTGGACAGGCTGTAATACTGGGTGTTTTCCTCCAGTTGTTTTTTGAACAGGTCCAGGATGTAGAACGGCGTTTCGCCCATGTCGTATTGCAGGCCCCAGCCCTGGAACGAGGTGGCGCGGCGGTCGATGGCATTGACTTCCACAATGCCGAACAGATTCAGAATGTGCTTGTCGTTGAACGTGTCGTTGTAGCTGATCGAAGCCCGGAAATCGCGGCTCTTGGCGCGGAAGTCGCTCCGTTTGTAGATACCACCCTGGGGAAGGATCGAGTATTTGTCACGGTTCGGCTCATCGGGATTGTCGTAAAGGTAGGGATTGTTGCTCTGAATGATTGAGGTGGCCATCGAACGGTAGGCCTGCGCCTGGTTCGAACTGTCCTCGATGTGATGCTCGGTGCTCGAAGCCTGATATTTGATTGCCCCAAGGGCCGAAACTTCGACTTTCGGAGTAATCTTCCATTTGAGTTCAGCCTGGAATTTCACGTCGCTCACATTCAGGTCCATATAGTTCTTGGACAACTCGTCCTTGATGTTGAACGGAGTGTAATTGCGTGTGTAGAATTCATCAGGGTCGAGCGTGCGCGACGAACGCAATGCATAGGAGTAGGGGTTGATGTCGAAATCGCGTTTGACGGTTCCGAACACAGGGTCTACCTCCGACGAGAGCGATCCCGGTGCACGCTGTTCGCGGTACGAAGCGTTGCCGATGAGGTTCAGCGTCAGCTTGTCCTTGAGAATGTGCTGCGTGGTATTGACCAGAAGCGTGTAGCGGTTCACCTTGCTTTGGATGCTCCATCCCGGATCGACCATCGCACCGACGGAAGCGTAATACGAGCCTTTTTCACTGCCCGAGGAGATGCTGGCCGAGTGGCTGTGCTGAATGCTGTTGCGGAAGAGTTCCTTGAACCAGTCGGTATTGCGAAACTCCGCCTGTCGCAGGTAGGCGTTGCGCCCTTCGGGGGTGTTCAGTACGGCGAACTGCCCTGTGGCAGGGTCGTAGGTGTTGATCAGTTGCGACAACTTGCCGTAGACGCCGCTTTCCGAGCGGTAAACGGTATTGGCATAGTTGAGCCATCCCTTGTCGTACATCTCCTGGTAGACGGCCATCTGCTCTTGCGAATTCATGATGTTGAAGTTCGAGTAGCTGGGAACCATACGCATCGTGAATTCGCCGGTGTAACTGACTTTCGTAATACCGGGCGTGCCTTTCTTCGTGGTGATGACGATGACTCCGGCCATGGCGCGGGCGCCGTAGATCGAGGTTGCCGAACCATCCTTGAGAATCTGGAAACTCTCGATGTCATCGGCGTTAAGTCCGGCGATGGCCGAACTGATGAGCGTCGTGGCGTCGCCCGACGACAAGGAATTGGCGTCGACGTTGATCACATCCTCCATGATCACACCGTCCACCACCCACAACGGCTTGGAGTCTCCGAAGATCGACGTAGCGCCGCGAATGCGGATTTTCGGGGCGGCGCCGAAAGTTCCGGAAACGTTTTGCACGGACACGCCGGCAGAACGGCCTTCAAGACCGCGGCTGATTTCACTGATGCCGTCCAGTTTGACATCCGAGGCCAATAGTTGGTCCGTGGCTCCGGTGAAGATACGCTTGTCCATCTTTTGCATACCGGTCACTACGACCGATGCGATTTCTTGTGCGCTCGCTTTGAGTATGAAATCCATGCGGTCGGCATCGACCTTCTTCTCGACCGGATCGTATCCCAGAAAGGAGACACGCAGTACGGCTCCGGAGGGGACATTTTTGAGTGTATAAAGCCCGTCGATCGCTGCCGTGGCGGCATTGTTCGTGCCGACGACCTGGACGACGGCGCCCGTCAGCGGCGTACCGTCCTCTTCGGATACCGTGCCTGTTACCACGCGGTTCTGTGCCGAAGCCCGGCACACCACTGCCATGGCGAGCAGAATGAGTATGGTCAGTTTTTTCATTGGTCAGTCATTGAAATTCTTGGTTCCGGGGCGCAGGCAGGGCCGCGGTCGGCAAAAGTCGCGGCCTGCCCGCTGCATTCGGAGTCGGTTAGTAGTTTTTGGAAAGTTCCAGTGCGTTGGTTAAACAGAGCTGCCCGGTAAACGACCAATACCGGTCGTTGTTCTCCCAGAAACAGAGCGTCTTGGCCTCCCGGCCATTGCCCTGGCCGTTATCGCTGAACACGAGCTGGATCGTGCCTGCATTTTCATCGAAGACAGGTTCCGCCGCCCAGGCGACCACGCCCGCCTGTGACCAGATATAGTTGCCTTGCCCGTTATTCGGGCCATTGAAATGGAGGGTGTAGAACTTTGTTCCCGAAAAACCCAGTTCCTGACCGGTCTGAATGACCACTTTGCCATCGGCGAACTCCGCCGTAAAGGGATAATCCTTGAGTGCGGGATCGTTGATGGTGACCTTGTACGAATATTGATTTTCCTTGGCGGAGAATGTGACCGACGAGAGATTCTGGATGCTCCCGGCAAAAATATCGGTTTTGGTTACGTTCCACGTGCCGAGCAGGAAATCATAGGTGCTCTTTTTAGGTTGTATAAGCGTAACGATCACCGGATCGCCTTCTTCAGGCGTAAACTCCGCGCGCCCCTTCACCTCGACACGGCTCGACGCCTTGTTCGATGTGAAACTGACGCTCGCGCCGTCTTCGCTCTTCGAGAACGAGAATGCGTTATTCGGGTTCTCCGTGAGTTTTACATCGTAGACTCCGGAGCAGGTTACCGCAACGGAGAGCGTGCGGTCCGTATCGGAGAAGATGAGCGTCGAGGGTACAACGACAAGCCCCCTGAATTTATCCTGAACAACGTTGATCAGCAACGGCTTGAGTCCTTCCGCCTTCACGGTGACCGTGGCTGAACGCTCCTCTGAGCCCGTATACGCAAGAACGTTGAAATTGACGATCGAGCCGATGACTGCAGTACGACACCACGATTCGCTCGATTCCGCCGTTACATCCCGTCCACCGGCATCTACAATAGCACTGGCAAGACCGCCCTTGTAGTCGAATTTTTCACGCGTAATACTTCGGAGTGAAACAGATGTAGGATCGTCATCCTTCTCGCATCCGGTCAACAAGGCCAAGGAAGCCAGCAAGAAAAGTAAGTAATGTTTCATATGGGTAATTTTGGGTTGGTTGATTCCGCATTGTCAATCCTGGCCGGCTGATACTGCGACCTGCCGAATTCAATGTAAAATTACTGAATCCGGGATTCCGTGTTGAAAAATATCGTTCACTTTTACGATAAAATCGGCTCGGAGGCCCCGGGAGTTGAGAAATGGCTCATTCTGCCCCTGGCTACTGCGTTCCGGGGTCCTGCTTTTCGAGGAATTCCGTCGGAAGAACCCCGAACTGCTTGGCAAAACATTTGGCGAAATAGGACGACGAACTGAAACCGGTAAGAAATCCGATTTCGGTAATGCGGTATCGGCCTTCAATGATCATCCGTTTCGCCTCGTTCAAACGAATGAGTTTCATAAAATCGTTTGGCGTCAAGCCCGTAACGGCTTTCAGTTTTCGGAAAATCAGCGTGCGGCCCATCGCCAACTCACGAGCAAGAAGTCCCACGGACAAATCCGGATTCCGCATATGGGCGATGATCACGTCGCGGCATTTAAGGATGAACTCTTCGTCCAACCGGTTCTGTTGAGAACCCGTATCGAATTCGGTCATGAATTTGCCTGCATAGAAGCGCCGGATTTCATCACGCGTACGAAGCAGGCTGGAAATCTGCGCTTTGAGCTGGTCAGGCGAGAACGGTTTCTCGATATAGGCGTCAGCGCCGCATTCGAAACCCTCGATTTTAGAGCTTATGCCAGTCCGAGCCGTGAGTAAGATCACAGGGATATGGCTTGTGGAAATGTCGTTTTTGATACGCCGACAGAGCTCTATTCCATCGATATCGGCCATCATGATGTCGCTTACGACCAAATCGGGATCGTTGTTTCGAAGCAGGTTGAGCGCCTGACCCCCGCTATCCGTTGAGATAACGAAATAATCGTTTCCGAGCACCTTGACCAAAAAATCGAGAATATTGCTGTCATCATCTACGACCATGACCGTATGGCGAACCGTCATCGCGGAGGGCCGTTGTATCGCCAGGTTCGTTCCGGGTTCTTTCTGCGGCTGCGATTGCCCGACGGTTTCCGTATTGAGATGTGTTTTTACGCGAATATCCATCTTTTCGCTCGCAGGTTCAGGGATGAATGCCGTCAGCAGCGCTCCTGATTTGCCGTCCGGACGTTCTGTCGCCGTAATTGTTCCGCCCATCAGGCGGATGAAGATTCGGCACAGATGCAAGCCAATTCCGACTCCGGACGCGAATCCGTTGTTCCGAGTTTGGTAAAAAGCTTCGAAAACCTTTTCCCGCTCTTCAGCCGGGATACCGGGACCGTCGTCCCACACTTTCATCACAAGACCGTCGTCTCTGCGATCGATGCAAATGTGGATTTCTTCTGCGGCGAAACGCAGAGCGTTAGACAACAGGTTGCTTATGATTTTGGTCAGCGCCTCTCGGTCGGTGATTTGCATCAGGCGATCAGGGATCTCTTCGATCAAACGGATGCGCCGCTGTTGTGCCGTGGGACCAAACATAGCCAATTGTTCTCGGACGAGTCGGCCGACATCGCAGATATCGTAGCGGAGTTTGTATTTGTTCGAATCGATCTTTCGGAAATCGAGCAGTTGGTTGACCAGCGAATGAAGCCGGTGGTAATTTTGCTTGATAACAGCCAGATACTCTCCGTCCTCCTCGGAAATCCGATGCGATTTCATGACTTGTTCCAGCGGCCCAATAATCAGGCTCAAAGGAGTTCGGATCTCATGGGTAATATTGGTAAAGAAACTGATGCGTTGCTCGTAGAGATTCCGTTCGTTCTCGCGTTTGACCGATTCGATCTTCTCTCGCTGCTGTTGCTCGGTACGCCGCATCCAGTAATACAGACCGACAGCGATTACGATAAGCGTCAGTACCACGTAACCTGCCAAAGCACCTTTCGACCGGAAAAACGACGGCTGGATACGAATCCAGAGTTTCGTCTCATCAGAATTCCATTGCATGTCGCCGTTGCCAACCTGCACCCGAAAACAATATTCTCCGGGACGCAGGTTATTGTAGTTGACCGAAGCGTTCCGGCTATCGGTCATGGACCAATGATCGTCGAGTCCGTCGAGTCGGTAACGGTAGCGGCAATCTCCCGGAAAGAGGTAGGTTGGCGAAACGAAACGGAATCCCACCGAGGTCTGGCGGTGCGACAGCGTGATCTTCCGGGTGTATTCGACAGGAACCGAAAGCGGCGAGCTTCCGTCTTCCGCATGGGATACAGGCAGTCCGTTAAGCGAAAATCGGGTGATTATGACCGGATAGAGGTTCAAGTTGCCCATGATGTCATGGGGGGGGGTGAACGTACATATACCATCGGTCGTACCCAGCACGATGCGCCCGTCGGAAGTGAGGATACCCGAATTGGACATAAATTGTTCGGTGTGAAGCCCGTCGGCGCGCGAATAACGTTTCAATTGTCCAGTTGCGGGATAAAAGACGATCAGCCCCCTGTCCGTCGTGATCCAGAGTCTGTCGTTTTCAGGGATGATCCGCTGAATGATCTTACTGGGCAGAGGCAAGGTTTCATGGCGAACGAAACCGTCCTTTTCGTTATAACTGCAAAGTCCGTAACCGTTGGTTCCGATCCACAACCGGTTCGTGCGGTCGACGGCAAGCGTGTTGACCGCATTGCGGCTGATCGTCGCAGGGTCGTCGGGATCGTACCGGTAGTGCTGCAGGAGGTCGGTACGGGCATCGTAGGAGTAGAGGCCGTCTTCGTTCGTCGCGATCCAAAGACGGCCAGCATGATCCTCCGTAATGTCTGAAATACGCACCTTGGGGTCGCGTGTCACAAAACGATCTTCAAACCGGTCGTAATAAAAAAGCCCCACGGAAGTTCCGGCCCAAATGCGGCCGCTGCTGCTCCGGAATAGGACGAAGACACGAGAACTGGGATCCGACGGATCTGCAAGATAGGATTTCACGGTTCGGCTTTTCAAGTCCACGGCTTCGATACCCCGTTGGAAAGCGGCGATCCAGAGCGTTTGGTCATCGACAAGCATTGAAAAGACGTTGTAAATGGCAGTCCCAACGTTTTGAGCCGTGCGGTACGGAACGACCATGCCGGCATGTCTGTCGAAGAGCAGGATGCCGTCATTTTCGTTTCCCAATAGATACTGCCCGTCTTTCAGTTCACAGACCGCGCTGACGACCTTACCCCGGTCGGAACTATCGTTCTTTCGTGTGGCATAGCAAGTGAAGCTGTTACGGGCCGGGTGAAATTCTACACCCTCATAACAAGATCCGAACCAGAAATTTCCTTCGCGGTCGTATAGAAAAGAGAAGATGTTGCAACACTTGGTACGCATGAAGGGAACTTCAGTGTCCTCTATGGGACGAAGTTCCGATTCAGAAATACGGTAGAGTGTCGCACCACTGTTCGCACAGACAAGCAATTCGCCCGGCGCCCGCTCTGCCAGGCAGTGGATACGTTGCAATCGGCCCTCCCCATTCCTATCGTCATAATTGGTGAAACGGCCTGTGCTCCGGTCGAAGCGATCAAGACCGGAACTTACCGTCCCGAGCCACAACGTGCCGTATGAATCTTCTGTGATGGCATCGATCGAATTATCCGAAATGCAATTCCATCCGTCTGTTTCCTTCCGGTAATGAGTGAAGCATCCTGTCTGCTTGGAAAAAGCGCACAACCCTTCGCTGTAAGTTCCAATCCATATGGTTCCATCCTTGCTTTCGTAAATGGTAGAGATATAATCCTGCGCGATGGAGGTGTCATCACCGGGAACATGGCGGTAAACCGTAAGGCATTCCGTTACAGGATTCCAGCGAAAAAGCCCCGAATTGACAGTCGCAATCCAAATTTCACCTTCCCTGTCCTCAATGACTTCGGTCGTCTGTCCCGTAACGCATGCTCCGTCGGAAGTTCTGACATCGAAATGTCGGAAACGGTCGGTCGCGGGTGTGTAAATGTCCACGCCGTTATCAAGTGCGAGCCAGATCTGCCCGTGGCTGTCGAGCATCAGCCGGCGGATATTGTTGCTCGAAATGCTCGACCGGTCGCCATCGGTATGGGTGTAACTGCGGAACTCACAGCCGTCGAAACGGCACAATCCGTTGTCGGTTCCGAACCAGATGAATCCTATCGAGTCCTGAACGATGCCATAGACGTGATTGGATGACAGGCCGTCATCCACAGTATAGTTACGCAGATTATGATAAACAGAGGCGTTCGCCGATTCGGCACGCCCCGGCAGAAACAAGATATAGAGTAGAAACAAAAATGCAGCAATACAGCGGAAAATTCGTTTCATGGAAATTTGGATTATTGACAAATGTAATAAATGCAGGACTTTCTACAAAGATAATATGATACAGAAAAAGGCCAATTTCGTACATCTCGGTGTTGCAAGACGACGTTTCATGACGCGACAATTCGATTTTTCCTTTCCATTCAGATTATTGGCCTCGATATGTACTATTTTATCGTACAGCGGAAAACTTTTCATCTATTTTTACTTCGCGAGACGAGATAAAGAATTACTACTTAAATTTCTATCTTAATGAAATCGAACCCAAGCCGCACCCTG
>OIWL01001416.1_pt1 | contig 25775 bp, 23 predicted proteins | sample 1587561 | NCBI WGS metagenome assembly OIWL01 (sample SAMEA3888903, study PRJEB22519) | human gut metagenome | biome: human gut; feature: human-associated habitat; material: faeces | place: Denmark | collected 2010 | reverse complement strand
TATTAATTTTAGTATTAGTATTTCTACAAGTTAGCAGCCAGTAGTCAGTAGTAAGAATCTTGCTATCAAACTATCCGGTTAACTATCAGCGTGCAAATTTACGGAAACAGTTGGTTCTGACAAGAAAACCATTAAGAAAATGCACAGGTTTAAAGTTTTTGAGCAAAAGATCAGGAGGGAGGATGTAGATTTCCGCTCTTCATTCTTTGTTAAGATTAAGATAGTGAATCCAATATGTTGGGTTCCGCATAAACCACATATCCGGGATATTCCATCGCTTCATCCAGCAGTAATAAAATAATATTGGCATGTTCTGTCACCCAAATGGCAACAGGATAACCATCTTTCTTTTGTTCAGAGAACAATTTGTCATACAGTTGCCACATCTTATCAGTTTTATCTTCATACGTTGGAGCTGAATAGAGCTTGCAGAAATAATCATAAAGAACATGGTAACTTTGAGTAATGTCGTTATGAAAAAGCCTTACTTCAGCAAATGGGACAGTACCGTTAAGACCGTATGTGGTCATCAAATCGGGACTGCTATTCAGTACATCCGCGTAAGAATACCAGGCTTGAGAATCTTTAGTGATGTCACTCCAATTATAAACCAGAAAATCTTTGTTATCGGTGATAGAGATATCGAGCTGATGACGGAAAATTGTCTTATTGTCTTTCCATACAGTCAGGTAAGTTTTATATTCACTGGGATACTTGAAGCAGTGCCCCCACTTCAAGGTCAGATGGCTATCCATCCAATCTTCTCCTTCTTCATGTTCAAACACTCGAAAACTACCATTCAGACCATCTACTGTCCAAACGATTGAATCGCATATAGCAGAAAGTTCACTGGAATTGATTGACTGCGAATTTTTATTATAGAGATAAAAGTTCATCATATCAAAAATGTTTCCTTTCTGTTGCTCGACGGCAAGAAGAGGCATTGGATATTCTGTCACTTTCACCTTTATTGTAGCCGTTTGTCTCGTTTCATGGTCGATGACTACTATGTCAGTTTCGCCTTTCTGTTTGCCTTTAATTTCTATTTTAGCTTTATAACTGCCAAATTCCCAAGTATAAAGGACGTCAATCAGGTCTGAGTTTTTAACATCTAACGTAGTGTTTTCATGGGCAGTCAGGTCTACGATAACACTGCGCCCCTGCATTACTTCGCAGGAGTTTTTAGAGAGTTCCAAATGATACTCAGGATTATTATCATCACTATTTTTGCTACAACTTGTACTAAAAACAACAAATAGAGATAGTAGTAGACTACCTAATGACAGGTTTAGTTTATTTTTTGTTCTCATGATTATATGCTCGTATATATAACGGTACAAAGTTAAGAATATCAAATGAAAAAGTCTTGAAGTGATTCAATACTTTCGTTCTTTCCGTAATTTTCTTCGTATATGGCTAATGGTTTCGGATGTTAGCCCAGCAGGAAGAGATACTGTTTCCTTTAGAGTGGTATATTGTGGTAGATTTGGGCAACGCTGTAACGTAACAAATTGATGTCGTATCGTTTTAAGAATTGAAAGAATTTTTAGTGCGTATTTCAGTCTGCATCTTCTTCCATGGCTTCAATCAAAAAACTAACCGGACGAAAGCCGTCATTGCACGATATCATGGCAGACTTTTCATTTTTCATCCAGCCATTGTATAAATTGCTGCCGCCATGTGACAAAGTCATCACAAAAGGTGATATACTCTCCCAGGCACTATCACACATCCCTTTGGGTTTCTCCCAACCATTGGCTATAAAAACTTGTCCCTCTTTCATATCACAAGCATGTTCCATCGGATTTTCATACTTCTCCATCAAATCTTGATAACAAGCTATTCGCATAACGGTAATCTTACATTTTTTCATAATTATATTATTTTGGGAGGTTAAAGTGGTATTATAAGCTTATTCCAAATACAAAATATACCTGGTTTTCGTGTGGATTTACTATGAACTTGCCAGAGATAGGAAGTGAGAAGCTCTTGGTGAATTTTAGTTCTTTGGTAGCTGATAAACCTATATTGACCACATTAAACTTATCAGCGTACATACCCTCCCAGGGAGTGAATCCGGCTTCGATGGCAAGGTCAACTCCCTTTACATTAAAAGGGTAGGAGAGTTCGCAATAACTGGACCATGCCCGTTTATCGTTTTCACGATAATCATTACCGGCAAAAGTAGTGTACCAGGCAGCAGTCAGAGGAAATCTTTCACTGATAGTATATGCTGCTCCAAATTCAAACGTATGGCCACTGCTGTGTGCCGAATAGTTGAAATAGTCAAAGGGCTCTTCTTCGCTTTGTTCGAAATAATTGGTAACGCTCAGAGTGAATCCTTTAAATTCGTATTCTAATGTAAGGTCTATCTCGTTGTTTTCATTGCGAAATTCAGTAGATCCCCATGCCGAAAGAGTGAAATCTCCCAGACTTACTCCTAAGGTAGGCTGTACGGAGGCATTACCGCATTTCATACCTCGCCATATATAATTGCTAACGAAGTCGGCATTGACAAAAACTTCTTGTGCCTGCATTATGAAAGGGCAAAGGAGTAATAATATAAATATGATTCGTTTTTTCATCCTGTTGGTTGTTTTTTTAAGTTGCAAAGATAATGCAAAGATTGATTGGATAAAAAAGATTCTTTTACTTCATTTTAAACTTAGTATTTTAACTACTATTTAAAATGCATATTAACGGTGTATTAAAATGCATAGTTTGGACTAATAAAGTACGTACTTTTTTATCCCTTGATTATCAGGTGTTTCTGGACTTTATAAAAAGAAAAAACGGCAACCCGCAAAATTGTTTATGCGGGTACACCGTTCTTATATTGTTACTCTCTGCAAAATTGCAGAAATTTCCCGTTTGCGTATCATCTTTGATAGGAATACCTACATTCCGGTAGGTGAAAGCTATAAAGAGCGTTTTACGGAGTATATTGAAAAACTAATGTAGTTCTTATTTGATACCTAACTTTTTCGCAATTTCTTTGGGAAGAGCATCTTTGTGCACCAGAATATTCATTGTCTTGTAAGCAACGAATGCTTTGGAAGCATACCATATTCCGTCGTATTTACCGCTTGGGCCCCAAGAGTTCTTTACCATAAAGTACTCTTTGCCATTCTGATCTTTGGCAATACCGTAGATTACCATACCATGGTCATCTGTTGTTTCCCAGTTATCAAATGCTTGTTGACGCATCTCCTGAGTTACATTCATTTCCGGCAAAGGACGTGCAGTCAGTTCCTTACGCTTATCGGCGGCAGTAAGTCCTGTCCAGCGAGCCATATCAGAACCTGTCAGCTCGGCACCTTTTGCTGCATCTGGCATAACGGCGATACCATCGCGGGTAAAACCTTGTTCACTTACATCACTTCCCCATGCAAAAGTATACCCTTTCTTTACTGCATTATCCATTACTGCCATAAATTCATCCAACGGAAGGTTCCATGATAAACCATTGCGCCAATTGTCCTGAATTTCAATAGAGAACTGGCTATAGAAAGGATGGTGTGTGTATGAAGTCAAAGATACATAGTCATCCGGATTTATACCTAATGATTGTGCAAAAGTTTGCGGAGTGTATTCCTTTCCTTTATAAGTGAATTTTTCCGGACACTGTCCCAGGTATGTATCATAGATGGCACTGATACCTTTTTGCCATACCGGAGTCAGTTTGGTTAGTTTTCCCTTGGCAATAGCATCTACATAAGCACCTGCTACGGCATCCAGCTCATTGTGTACCGGCAGTGAGTCGCCATACATAATTCCCGGCATAGCTTCTTGTGGTACAAGGCCGTAATTCTTCAGACAGTACATGATATCATAGAAACTGCCGCCTGGTGAAAAAGAACTGTCACCATGATAGCGAACATAATTGCGTGCACGGTCTACCATTGTATGATGAACCACGAACATTTCAGAGAAATCATATTCTCCTTTGCCCATCCGGAGCAATTCTGATTCAAGAAAACCGAGGGCAGAGAAGCTCCAACACGTACTCGAACGGTTTTGATTTTTGATAGATGTAATCGGATTTTCTTTAACTGTAGTGAAAACGAAGCCTTCTTCTTTTGTGTCCTGAGCTTTCATGCTCATACTGCAAATACAGAGTGCTGCCGCAACAAGAATTGTCTTTTTCATTATTATGTTGTTTTTATTATATTTATGCGACAAAGATACATGAATAACTTTGAAAATGGAAATAATTATTGCAGTTTTGCCCGGTATTGGTGTTCTGATCTTGTTGGGGAGATACACTAATTTTATTAGATTCATTGCCGAATCTTGTTCATTTGTTATTTTTGATCGAGAAGCAAATATAAATTGCACTTTGGCATAAAAAAATGAATGAGTTCATTTTATTCTGCTTCCGGTTTGCATTATCTTTGCAAAAAGAAAAGAACTATGACTCTTGACAATCAGACCGGACTGGTGCTTGAAGGTGGAGGTATGCGGGGAGTATTTACTTGTGGCGTACTTGACTATCTGATGGATCGTGATATTCGTTTTCCATATACAATCGGTGTTTCTGCCGGAGCATGTAATGGGCTCTCTTATATGTCTCGTCAGCGTGGACGTGCAAAATACAGTAACATCGATCTGTTGGAGAAGTACCATTACATTGGTCTGCGCCATTTACTCAAGAAACGAAATATTATGGATTTTGATCTTTTGTTTACTGAGTTTCCCGAGCATATCCTGCCCTATGATTATGATGCTTACTTTTCTTCTCCCGAACGTTTTGTGATGGTGACTACAAATTGCCTGACCGGAGAAGCTAATTATTTTGAAGAGAAAAGCGATAAGAATCGGGTGATTGATATTGTAAGAGCTTCAAGTAGTTTGCCATTTGTTTGTCCGATAGCCTATGTAGATAGTGTTCCGATGTTAGATGGTGGTATTGTTGATAGCATTCCTTTGCAACGTGCTATTACGGATGGATACCTTAACAATGTAGTGGTTTTAACTCGTAATCGTGGTTACCGGAAAGAGAATAAAGATATTAAAATCCCCTCATTTGTTTATCGTAAATATCCCAAAATGCGTGAAGCCTTGAGTTGCCGTTGTGCTGTTTATAATGCACAGCTCGAAATGGTGGAACGTATGGAGGATGAAGGACGGATAACTGTTATCCGTCCCGTTAAACCTGTGTTGGTAGATCGCATTGAAAAAGACATTCACAAACTGACCGAATTCTATGAAGAAGGTTATGCCTGTGCCAAACGCATATTTGAGGATATTACCTTTTAATAAACTAACCGGTAACTCAAAATGAACGATTAGGCGATTATTATGGAGTATCCTCCCCGGAACGTTTCGCCTGCTGCCAGGTGTTGCATCCAGTCCTTGTCTTTGTATTCTCCGGTGTAGTGTGCACGGTCGCAGCGGCCATACCATGGTTCGATACAAACAAATGGTGCATTCTTAGTTGGTGGTGACCAAAGACCTACTACTGGAGCTGTGAAGCGCAGACTCAGATAAGGTTTCTTTTCTTTGGTACAGAGAATTACTTCTTTTATCTGGCTATTTTCTATTATCAGAGCATCTTTGTCAAAGGTATGTGTATCTATTGGCAGTAGTCCGTCTGACGGGAGCTCCAACAAATACTCTTTATTAGGGTCTGCACAACCTTTTTCGGAGATAAGAATGTATTTTATTCCTTCCTTTTTATCAAATTCAAAGAATCCGCGTTCGGCATTGACCTCGTTAAATTCCGGAAAATAGAATGCCGGATGAGCGCCTATCTGGAAGTACATATCTTTATCTCCCGTATTTTTCACCGTCCATAATACGTCAATTTGTTTTCCTTGTATACGATATCCTATTTCGAGGCAGAAAGGGAAAGGATATTTCTTTCGGGTCTCTTCATTATCTATTAGTCGGTAACGTACTTCGTCAGGTTGTTCAAGTATGAGTTCGAAATTCATGTCGCGGGCAAATCCATGTTGGGTAAGATGATAAGTTACACCTTCGTGGTGATATTCATTATCCCATACGCTGCCTACGATAGGAAATAACACGGGAGAATGACGTTTCCAAAAGGCAGGGTCAGCTTGCCATAGATATTCTTTTCCGTTAGAGATAATACTGCATAATTCGGCTCCGTGAGAGGATACCTGAATGGAAAGTTGTGAGTTGGATATTGTTTTCATGATTATCTGATCTTTATTATATTTAATGCTATCTGTTATTTATCCTTCAAATGTAGCATATTTATTATTTAATCAGATAATCTCTATTGCATATTCTGTATAATAACTGATTGGAATTATTTTAGTATATATATTCTGTTCATACGATTGCTAAAGTGTTGCCGGAACTAGTTTGTATTTTATATCTTTTATTGGTTGGTTACTTCCCATGAATTATAAATTCTACCTTTTAACTTTAAAAGTGCTTTGTTTACGGCTCCATGTATCAATATTGATATAGTATGAAACAAATGTGGCATGTTATTTTATGTTTTCCGCAATATCTTTGCCATAGGATTTCTATTAAGAACAACTTTATTTTTTTATTTCTTAAATTTTAATATTATGAATGAGGGTAAACATGTATTTCAGAATTGCATAATCTTTGCACTTCTTTTCCTGCATCTTATTAATAGCGAAACAATTTTGAAAATAGGCAGTAGGACTGCTTGGTAACTGTTTTGAAGTAAAGTGTATCTATTTTCAGGTATTGATGAAACCTCTCTTTCCTTCCTGAGAAAATAAGAGAGTGAGTATTTCGTTCTGATGGATAACTTATACTTTTATTCTTAGAAACGATATTTTTTATTAATGTGTATTTTAAATCTATCAAAAAACATGAAGAGACTTATCTTTAGAACAAAGCGAAGCATGGTAATCTTTCTTTTGTTACTTTTCCCTATTTTATCTATTGCACAGGTTGTGACAGGGAAGGTAATACTATTTGAGGATAAAGAAGCTTTGCCGGGTGTTAACGTTCTCGAAAAAGGAACGACAAATGGTACTATAACTGATATTGATGGAAATTTTTCTATTCATTTAAAGAGTCCGAATTCTACATTGGTTTTTTCAATGGTAGGGATGATTAAACAAGAGAAACGGGTTAATGCGGGTGATAAAGTAGATATCGTATTACAACCAGATCATTATCAGTTGGATCAGATTGTCGTAACGGGCTATTCTACTCAGAAGAAATCAGATCTGACAGGTTCTGTAACAGTTGTTTCGGTTGATGATATGATGAAATCTGCGGAGAACAATCCTTTAAAGGGTTTACAAGGGCGTGTACCGGGTATGGAAATTACTGCAAATGGTAACCCAAGTGGAGCTGCTACCGTTCGTATCAGAGGTATTGGTACATTAAATAATAATGACCCTCTTTTTGTTATTGACGGCGTGCCTACCCGTGGTGGAATGCATGAATTGAACTCAAATGATATTGAAAATATTCAGGTATTGAAGGATGCTTCCGCAGCGAGTATTTATGGTTCCCGCGCAGCTAACGGGGTCATTATTGTTACGACCAAGAAAGGGAAAGAGGGTAAAATTAAACTGAATTTTGATGCCTATGTTACCCAGACTTTTTATAATAATAAGCTGGAAGTAATGAATGCGAAAGAGTACGGGCAGGCATTGTGGCAGGCTACGGTAAATAGCTCAGAAGATCCCAATAAAAATAACATTGGATATACTTATAAATGGGGATACGATGATAATGGAGAAGCTGCCTTATATGATATGTACTTACCAAAGTATTTGGATACGGATAAAACAATGCTTACTTCTGATACGGATTGGTTTGATGCAGTGTCTCAAAAAGGATTATTGCAATCATATAATCTTTCGGTGAGTAATGGAAGTGAAAGAGGGGATTACTTTTTCTCCCTGGGGTATCTGAGCAATGATGGTACATTGAAGTATACTTCTTTTGATCGTTTTTCAGCTCGTATGAATGCATCTTACCATATTATTAAAGATGTGTTGACTATTGGCGAAAACTTTTCTGTAAATCGTACATCAGAAGTACAGATTCCGGATGATAATATTTTGGACATGGCATTGAAAGCATTGCCTCTGATTCCTGTACACACAGTAGACGGCAAAGGTTGGGGAGGTCCTACAACCGGTATGAATGACCGTCATAATCCTGCTCGTCTATTGTATGATAATAAAGATAATAAATATGCATACTGGCGTTTGTTTGGTAATGCTTATATTAATCTGCAACCCCTGAAAGGATTGAATCTCCGGAGTAGTTTCGGACTTGATTATACAAATTATTATAAGCGTAACATGGTGCATAGTTATAAAACTGGTACGTTGAATAATGATTTGAGTTCTGTTACTTTGGGGGGAACTTATACAACTAAATGGACCTGGAGTAATACAGCCAGTTATGCAAAACAAATAGGTGTACATAATTTTGATGTATTGGCAGGTTTGGAGATGTATAAAGAGGAGCAGATTAATTTCTCGGCATATAAAGATGGTTTTCTGGTAGAAACTCCGGAACAGATGTGGCCTGATATGGGAATTGGAACATCCAAAGTGACAGGTGGCGCTACCAGTTATGCTTTATTATCTTATTTTGGTAAAGCCAATTACGCATATGATAATCGTTATCTTGCTTCTGTAACACTTCGTTATGATGGCTCTTCACGTTTCGGAAAAAATAATCGTTTCGGTACTTTCCCGGCATTCTCTCTGGGTTATCGAATCAGTGAGGAAGCATATATGGAGAAAACAAGAGATTGGTTGTCTGATTTGAAATTACGCTTCGGATGGGGACAAACAGGTAATCAGGAAACTGCTAATACTGCTGTACATACACTTTATGTTACTGACTATGGTATGGGAGATCCTACCTGGACTTCTTTGAATGGTACTTCTTATGATTTGACAGGAAAAGGCGGTACTTCACTTCCTTCCGGTTATAAGAAAGTGCAGCAAGGTAATCCTGATTTGAAATGGGAGACAACGACTCAAACCAATATTGGTCTCGATTTTGGCTTCTTTGATCAGAAGTTATATGGTACTGCTGAATATTATATCAAGAAAACAAAAGACATTTTGGTACAACCCCCTTATTTAGGTATCATAGGTGAAGGAGGTTATTGTTGGTACAATGGTGCTTCAATGGAAAACAAAGGTTTTGAAGTGAGCTTAGGTTATCGTGATCAAACACCTTTCGGACTCTCTTATGACATTTCCGGTAATATATCCGGTTATCGTAATAAAGTGACCAAGTTGCCGTCCGATGTTGAAAACTCTTATGGCGGAAACGGTAAGGGAGATAATATTCTGGGACGCCCCATCAATTCGTTTTATGGTTATATTGCTGACGGATTATTTCGCACAGAAGAAGATATTGCCGACCATGCAACACAAAATGGAGGAGAAGATTTGGGACGCATTCGCTATCGTGACTTGAATGATGATGGAAAGATCGATGATGATGATCGCACCTGGATTGGCTCACCTCATCCTGATTTTATGTATGGTTTGAACATTGAACTGAGTTACAAGAACTTTGATTTAAGTGCATTCTTTTATGGAGTAAATGGCATTGATGTGAATACGTATGCAGTAAAAAGCGAGACTGACTTCTGGAGTATCAATGATGTTCGTTCCAATAAAGGTACACGTTTATTAAATGCCTGGAGTCCAAGTAACCCAAATTCGGATATTCCTGCTATCACGGCTTTAAATGAGAATGATGAAGGGCGTTTATCCACCTATTTTATAGAGAATGGTTCTTTCCTGAAATTACGGAATTTACAATTAGGATATACTCTACCACGTAAAATCAGTGAGAAAGCATTTATTGAAAAATTCCGTATCTACGTTAGTGGACAGAATCTGTTTACAATTAAAAGTAAGAACTTCTCCGGAGTAGATCCGGAAAATGCAGGGTTCGGTTATCCGATACCGACCACGTTTACCGTAGGAGTGAATATTGGTTTTTGAGTTTCAAATATTATGCGAAAATAAACTAACAGAAACATGAAAAAGATAAAATATATATTGGGTTTTATTGGAGCTGCATTAATGTTTACAGCTTGTTCCGATTTTCTGGATGTAGCTACCCAAAATGGCTTGGATCCGGATCAGGCAAATGATGCAGAGAGATTTTGTAACGCAGCTTATGCTTCATTAATGAATCAACGTGATGTGAAATTATGGGCCTGGGGTGATGTCCGTTCTGATGATGCATATAAAGGTGGTGGCGGAACAAATGATGGATATACAGAGCATTGTTATGAGACAGGTACACATATTGTGACTACTTTTGGTGAACCGGATGGATACTGGTTTGTACAGTATTGTGGTATTTCCCGTGTCAATTCGGCTCTTAATGCATTGAATATTGTATCAGAAAAAGAATTTCCGAATAAGGTGACCCGACAGGCAGAAATGCGTTTTTTAAGAGGACACTTTTATTTCTTATTGAAAATACTTTTCAAGAATATCCCTTTTGTTGATGAGACGGTCCCCGAACATCAATATCAGTTCATATCTAATGTAGAATTGACAGATGTTGAGATGTGGGATAAAATCATTGCAGATTTTAAGTTTGCTTTTGATAATCTGCCGGAGAAGCAGGCTGATTTGGGAAGAGCTAATAAATATGCCGCTGCTGCTTATCTGGCTAAGGCCTATTTATATAAAGCTTATCGTCAGAATGAAAAATATGAAGTAACCTCAATTGACGTTGATGATTTGGAAGAAGTAGTAAAATATACCGGAGAAGTCTTGAAGTCAAATTACGGTTTGGAAACAGATTTCGCTTACAATTTTATGCCGGAATTTGAGAATGGGAAAGAGAGTATTTTTGCCATTCAATTCTCTAAAGATGATGGTACAATGTTTGGTAACCTGAATTTTGCAGACTTTCTTTCTGTTCCGCAGGGATTGGGGTGTTGTGATTTCCATAAGCCGAGCCAGAATCTGGTAAATGCGTTTAAGACAAGTAAAGGACTGCCGATGTTTAAGGTAAACAACGGTGTATATTCGGAGAATTATGATATAGCCAATTATTCGAAAAGTAAAGCGGCTGATCCTCGTTTATTCAGCACGGTAGCAATGGATGGTTTTCCTTACAAATACAATGAGGATCTTCTTTTCCAGAATTCGTGGAATCGTAACCCGGAAGTATACGGTAATTATGCTTCATTGAAAGAGAATGTAGACCCTTCCTGTGATTGTTTTGTTAACCTTTCTCCGTATTATGCCAATTCGATGAATAAAATTCTCATTCGTTTTGCCGATGTTTTATTGATAAGAGCTGAAGCTTTGATTGAATTAAACCGTGAACCGGAAGCGTTACCTTTAATAAATCAGGTTCGTCAACGTGCACAGGACAGTGCGAATGGGATGGTAAATTATAGTGATCCGGATTTGAAGCCGGTTATGGAAGTTGCACTTTATGAGGATGGAAACAATTGCACCTGGAATCAAGACTTTGCCCGCTATGCTTTGAGATGGGAGCGCCGTCTGGAATTTGCAATGGAAAATATGCGCTTCTTTGATTTGGTTCGTTGGGGGATTTGCAGTGAAACGATGAATAAGTATTTTCAATCGGAAAAAGCAAGACGTTCCTATCTGAAGGAGGCCGTATTTACAAAAAATAAAAATGAATATGTTCCTATACCTCAACAGCAAATAGGTTATAGTAAAGATTTATACAAGCAGAATTACGGATGGAAATAATCTTAAATAGACAATTCATGAAAAAGTATTTTAGTTTAATAATGATAATGTTGTCTGTATCTTGCCTGTTTCTGACAGCTTGTGATGACGACAAACGTGATTCATTGGATTTCTCACAAGACGTGAATATTCATGAGTTTACAATAAATGGGGTACAAGGAGTTATCGATAATGAAACCATGATGATCAAGGTAATGCTTCCGCCTAAGTCGGATGTTACTTCATTAGTGCCTGATATTAAGGTTGCAGATAACGCTGTTATAACTCCGGGTAGTGGCGAATCACAGAACTTTTCCGGAAATGTGGAATATAAAGTGACAAACGGTAATTTATATAATACTTATAAAGTATCGGTTGAAGTATTGAATGCTAAAATTACTAAGTTTATACTCAATGGTAGATATGTCGGCACAATCGATCCTGTTAATAATACGATTAGTGTAACGGTTCCTACCACTATTGATATCACGAAACTGATTCCTACAATCGAATATACAGAGGGAGCTACTATTTCTCCGGAAAATTCGAAAATACAAGATTTCACTAACCCTGTGGTTTATACACTTACTTATATGAATGAAACTTTTACTTATGAGGTTTCTGTAATACAAAGTGATCATACCTATGCATTCCTGGGTACGGCCGAAACCATTGACGGACTGACTAATGCTGATGAAAAGACTGCGGCAGAATGGATGATGGAAAATATTCCGAACAGTAAATATGTATCATTGGAGTCATTGAAAGATGGCGCTGCTTCGCTCAATCAGTTTACGGCGGTATGGTTCCATTATGAACAAGCGAATACACTGCCGGTTATTGCTGCTAATAAGAATGTGACAAATGTAATTAAGGGATATTACAGCAATGGTGGTAATATTTTCCTTTCCGGAACAGCTTGTCTCTATACGGGAAGTCTGGGTATCACCCCTGCTGCATATACTCCAAACAATGCTTTTGGTAGTTTTGGTGATGCCGGGCAGGTGAATGCTCCTGGTGAACTTTGGGGTATTGCTATTACCGGTTGTGAAGAGCATCCTATTTATAAAGGAGTGACAATTGATAAAACCACTCAATCGTGGCCGGTAGTTTGGCTTGTTGGGAAAGAGATATCCTGGAGAAGGAATATCGGATGTCCGTGGGATCTTGTTGCCCCTTATACACAAGACTGGGCAGATTGGGCATCAAAGACGGGTGGTACACCATTGGCTTCTTTCAATTGGGATGATGATTGTAATGAAAAAGTTGCTGTTTCGGTATTTGATGGTATCGAAGGCGGAAAAGGAACTGCTGTTTGTGTCGGAGCCCCGTCTTATGATTGGTATTATGAGAAAGAAAATGTGTCGTCAAATTCTTACTATTCTAATATAGAAAAGATGACATTGAATATTTTCAACTATCTCACTAAATAAATGGTGTAAAATGATACATCGTTGCTTGTCAACGATGTATCATATCCTTTACTATAAACAATAAACTTATTTTTTTAGTAGTCAAAATAAATAGAGATCATAATTATGAAAAAGTATATCTATGTTTTGTTTATGTTCGCAACTTTCAATCTATGGGCATGTAGTGATAGCGAACCTTCAAATGACGGGGGCGAGGAGGTGGTGGATAAAACCACTGATTGTCAATCTGCCAGCGAGAAAGGGGCTTATATAACCTGGTATAAACCTGCAAATGGCTGGGTAGGTGATCCGATACCTTATTATGATGATGGTAAATTTTATATTTTCTATTTACAGGACTGGCGTTCGGGGTATCCTTTCTTACATCCATGGCATATGGTTTCTTCCACCGATCTTTCTTCTTTTACTTTTGGTGGTGAAACCATCCCTTGTGGGAAAGAAGAAGAGCAGGATGTAGCTTTAGGAACAGGTGGTGTAATTAAAGATCGTACTACTGGAGAATACTGTGCATTTTATACAGGTCATCAGTGGAAGTGGCAGGAGATGGGAGTACCTACACAGGCTATCTTATTGACTACCTCCAGGGATATGAAGACCTGGACAAAGAAGGGTGAACATAATTTCTATCTCTCTCTACGGGGACAGAGTGGATATGTGGAAAATGATTGTCGTGATCCGCATGTATTTTATGATGAAGAAGACGGATTGTATAAAATGGTGGTGACGACCCATACGAATGCAGGGGCAACATTGGCTTTATTCACATCTAAAGAGTTACAGAACGCAAAGGCATGGACATTGCAGGAACCTCTTTATACAGATCCGGCTATCTGGGTTATGGAGTGTGCCGATGTCTTTAAGGAAGGAGAGTATTGGTATTTGACTTATTCGAATGTAGCCGACCGTAAAGTACATTATCGTTATGCTAAGTCACTGAAAGGGCCATGGATAAAACCTGCCAATGATATATTTGATGGCATTGCTTTCTATGCCGGAAAAACGATGTCAAACGGAAAAGAACGTTACTTGGCGGGATGGTGTCCGACGCGTATCGGTGATGGTGATCCCGATCAGTGGGGAGGCTCTTTGGTTTGCCATCATATGTTGTTTAATGCAGATGGAACCATTGATCTTAAACTTCCTGACGGAATTGATAAGAAGTTTACTACGTTGAAAAAGACAGTACTTATTGATAAATCCGGGAAAGCTGTCAAGAAAGAGAATTCATATGTTCTTTCGGATATGGCTTCAGTGTCCTTCCCGCGATTGGATAAGACATGCAAAATAGAAGCAACTGTCAAAGCTACCGGAGACGAAGATGTTTTTGGTTTTGCTTTTGGAGCATGTGATGATAAAACAGAAGTTTATTCTATTCGTTTTGATTTGAAATCCAAGAAAATGATAATGTCAAAAGATGATTTGACACGTGGGACTACTCCTGCACAAACCGATGTTACATTGGCAGTTCCGGCCGATAAACAATTTAAGGTGAAGATTGTGGCTGAAAAATCTGTTTGTGTGATGTATGTAAATGATAAGATTGCATTCTCTAATCGTATTGACAAAATGCCTAAGAATCCGTGGGCAATTTTTACAGATAAGGGAACCGAGATTTCTTTCTCTGATATAAAAGTATATGAATAATCCTTTATTTAATAATTAAAACATTGATAACATGAAAAAGACATTTTTACTCGTTGCTGCACTTGCTGCCACTTCTACATTATTGGCTCAAGATGATTTGGTTATTTATGGTGATGTAACTTCGGGCGTTGAATGGCACAATTTTGCCGGTCCGACAAATGTACAGGAAGTGGATAATCCAACTCCGGATGCGGTCAATTCGACAGCTAAATGTATCTCAATGAATCGTCCTAAAGAGACGGGTGGTTCTGACGAGATAGGATGGCCTTGGGAAGGTGCTTTATCCGAGAGTTTTAGTGTGCCTAATATTACTGACTATAATTCGATTTCGATGTTAGTAAAAAAGCCCTATCCAGGGAAAGTTTGCCTTGAACTACAGAGTCCGACAGGAGGAAGCGGTATGATATATGCAGAATATACTGCCACCGATGATTCCTGGCAAAAGTTGACATTTCCGATCATAAATGTTTCAGGGCTTGGAGCAACCGGACTTACCAAAATATTGGTTGAAATTCATCGTGAAGATGAAAATAACAATGATGATTTCGAAGATTGCATGATGTATGCCGATGAGATTACTTTACATAAGGCTATGCCGGAATTTAGTTTTAATGGAGAAGATAGAATTGCTGGTGGATGGATTCCTTTCCCGGGAGATGAGTTCAGCAGAAAAGCCGGAATTGTTGCTAATCCGGACCGGACAGGTATCAATACCACTGACAAGTGTTTGTGGATTAAGAGAGAAAAGAATGATGAAGTATTTTCCGGTGCCATTAATCGTAATTTTAAGGTGAATAATTTAAATGAATTCAGATGTATGACGATGATGGTAAAGAAGAGTATAGCAGGACCGGTAAGTCTGGAGTTACAGTCTCCTGGTGAGGAGAAGAAACAAATTCTGACAGCTGATTATACAGAGGTGGGTAGATGGCAAAAATTAGAATTTGTATTCCCTGACAATTTGTTGGAAGGTGCTCCATTGCAGATTATTATTTTGCAGGCTCATGTTGTAGATACGAAAGAAGATGCAAGTTTTACCGAACCTGTGGATATATATGTAGATGAGCTTTATTTGTCGAGTGAAACTGTATCCATTCCTTTATATTCAAAGGATAAGAAAGAAATTGTGAAGACTGAGATTTATGATATCAGAGGAATGCTTATGACAACATTCGGTGCAAACGAAGAAGCCGTTATAGGCAATCTGGAAAGAGGAGTTTATGTTGTTCGTCAAACAGATAAAGAAGGAAATGTGACGGTTGAGAAAATGATGAATAGATAATTTTAGTATGTATGGAAAGTGAAGAGGAGGGGGTGAACATGACTCTTCACTTTCTTTTATAAAACTTTAAAGAATGCCGATATGAATTATACACGCTGTTTGCTTTTGTTGTTTAGCATGATGTCGTTTTTTTCTTGTAAACAAGAAAAATATGATATCACCTTTAACTCATTATTAGATGAGATGGTTGATTACGAAGAGAGTGCCCGTTTTCCTGCCATACCATTTTCTTGCCGTCAGGAAAGTAGTTACGACCGCCGTTCCGTTCATCCGGACTCAGCAGGCTGGTTTGCCAATAATTATGGTTTTGGGATAATCCGTGTTGATACAATCAATGGGAGAAAAGAAAATGTTTTATTTGATCAGGATGGTCCGGGCGTTATTACGCGTTTCTGGTTAACAACAATGGATAAACGTGGTATAATGCGTTTTTATTTTAATCATGCCGGGGATGCCCAATGGGAGATACCGGCTTATGATTTGCTCCGTTCCGGTTTGTCAATAGGTAAAGAATTAGTACAGGAACATCCGAATTATACTCCGGATGGAAAAGGGGGGAATACATTGTTTTTACCCATACCCTATAGTAATGGATGTAAGATAACATTTGAATTACCGGATTCAATTGAGCCTTCTCCTAAATACTATGGAATAAATTATCGTAGTTATCCGGTAGGAACAAAAGTTGAAACTTTTTCTGTTGAGCTCGTAGAGCAGAATAAAGATAAGATATTATATGTGGATTCATTACTCCGGAATTATCCTTCTTATGAGAAGGGAACATTGTTAACTGAATCCAAAGAGTTGTTTTCAAAAGATTCATTGTCGGTTGCTTTGCCCGAAGGAACGAATGCTGTCCGTTTATTATCTATAAATATTCAGGTGGATTCAGTACATTATGAACAGGCGATGCGCGAACAGATTATTAAAATGAGTTTTGATGGTGTGGAGACAGTTACCGTGCCTTTGAGTGATTTCTCGGGAGCAGGTATGGGAGCACGCAAGTCAGATAGCTGGTATATTTCTGCTGATGGCAAAGGGCATGTGCTTAGCCGCTGGGTAATGCCTTATCAGAGTAATGCGGTTTTTAAACTTGTGAATCTTTCTTCTACCACAGTAAAAGCTGATATCGAAATACGTGTGGATGATTGGAAATGGGATGAACGCAGCCTTTATTTTCATTCTTCATGGAGACAGGAAAATGGCATTCATGTAGAAGCAAATCCGGATAATGATGCGGCATGTATCGATTGGAATTTTGCAACATTAAATGGGCGTGGAGTTTATAAAGGAGATGTATTATCGCTTTTTAATCATACATTAGCATGGTATGGAGAAGGAGATGAAAAGATATGGGTGGATGATGATAAAGACTTTCCTTCTCATTTTGGCACAGGCACGGAAGATTATTATAATTGTTCCTGGGCTCCTGTAGTTCCTTTCTATACACCGTTTGGAGGGGCAACTCGTGCAGATGCAGAAACGTCAATCGGGTATAATACATTCTTCCGGACCCGTAGTTTGGATCAGATCCCGTTTAATAAACACCTTCGTTTTGATATAGAAATGTTGAGTTGGATATCGGGTGAGGTTGATTATGCTGCCACTGTATATTGGTATGGTGATCTGAACGCAAAAGCAGAAAATAGCACATTGATAGAGGAGGCGACGCGGCCTTTACTGCCTCAACCAGCGGATCCGGCCGCTTACAAGATTGCAACGAATGCGATAGAGTTTGAAAAATTAACTCCTATAGCAAAATCCGAAGAACTATTTACTGATGGGCAGGGTATGCTTACTTTCTCTAAAGGAAAGTGGAGTGGGAGTAAGCAGTTAATCTGTACACATGGGAAAACTGGTAGTTTTATTGAATATGAATTTGAGGTGCCTGAGAATAAACCATATGATATAACTGTTCATGGAACAAAAGCACCGGACTATGGTATTATCGGTTTTTATGTAAATGGACATAAATCTCCAACCTTGTTTGATGGTTGCAGTGCGCCTGAATATGGTGTTGTTAATTCCGGAGCTATTCGTATCGGACGTTATGATCCGGAGAATGGAAAAATACGTCTAAAAATAGAACTGGTTGGTAAGAATGAAAAGGCTCATGGTACGGGTGGTATTTTCGGATTAGATTGTTTGATATTAAATGCTGTGAAATAAATGATTGGGTATAATGTATAACAGACAGATATTACCTGTTCGTCTTTTGAGTTTCTGTTTGCATTACTGTTACCATGTATCATTATTAGTATTGAATGAATCAAATATTATAAAAACGGATATTCAGACTTGGGCAAATGAGAACCCATGTAACAAATATAATATAGTTTGCAATAAATGTGATAGGCGTTCTATGCTATGGCGTCTATCTTTGCAGTAGTAGAATTTAAAAATCTTAATACCATAACAACATGTTTCATTTAAAAGATTCCTGGCGGAAAATCGGAAAAACACTTTCCTTGTTTATAATAGGGACTGCCGCTTCTGTCTGTTCTTGTCCGGCTATAAATCCTCCTTTCGTGGTTAAGCATTTAGGTGACGGACAAAGTATTGTTCAGATAGAAGAACAGAAAAAGTATTTGCTTCTTCCTGTAGAAGAGGCTTCGCCCGAAGCTAAATTGTATATGATAGCCGATAACGACGTAGTGCGTAACATGAATGTCCGTTTGGCTGTAAATAAAGTAGATTACTTTGTACCAGTTGACCTTACCGGATTTGATAACAAACATCTTTCTTTCAATTTTCAGCTTATCCCGGATTCGGCTATATGTTGGAAAGAGATGAAACTTTCTGATGAATATGATATTTCCAATTGTGAAAAATTCCGTCCGGTTTATCACTTTACACCAGCTTATGGATGGATGAATGATCCGAATGGAATGGTATATAAGGATGGTGTTTATCATCTGTTTTATCAACACAACCCTTACGGTTCTATGTGGGGTAATATGCACTGGGGACATGCTACGAGTACGGATTTAGTGAATTGGAAGCATCATGGTGATGCCATCTCTCCGGATGCACTGGGTACGATCTTTAGTGGTTCATGTGTGGTAGATAAAGACAATACTGCCGGATTTGGTGCCGGAGCCATAGTGGCTTTTTATACCTCGGCAAGTGACCGTCAAGTACAGAGTATGGCTTACAGCCTCGATAACGGAAAGACATTCAAAAAGTATGCCCGTAATCCCATTCTTACTTCCACCCAACGTGATTTTCGTGACCCGAAAGTAATATGGCATGAAGATACAAAGAAATGGATTATGATTCTTGCTGTAGGGCAGGAGATGCAACTTTATTCTTCTTCTAACCTGAAGGATTGGACTTTGGAAAGCAAATTCGGTGAAGGGCAGGGAGCTCACGGTGGTGTATGGGAATGTCCTGATCTTATAGAACTACCTGTCGAAGGCACTGAATTAAAGAAATGGGTACTTATCTGTAACCTGAATCCGGGGGGGCCGTTCGGTGGCTCGGCCACGCAGTATTTTGTGGGGTCATTCGATGGACAGAAGTTTGTAAATGACTCTCCGGCTTTAACCAAATGGATGGACTGGGGGAAAGATCATTATGCTACAGTAACCTGGAGCAATGCCCCCGAAGGTCGTCACATTGCTTTGGCATGGATGAGTAACTGGGAATATGCGAACAATGTTCCGACTCAACAATACCGTAGTGCAAACTCTGTACCTCGTGATCTTTCACTCTATACTTTCAATGGGGAGACTTACGTGAAGTGTGCTCCTTCCAAAGAGTTACTTAAGTTACGAGATAAAGCAATAAAGAAGCGTACTTTCAAAGTAGATCGTACTTATAATATGGATAAGCTTTTTGCCGACAACACGGATACTTACGAAATAGAGATGACTATCAAAAATAAAAATGCCGAAGTTATCGGATTTCAACTATTCAATTCAAAAGGAGAAGAAGTGGAGATGAGCTACAATCTGATTGAGAAGAAATTCTCTATGGATCGTACAAAGAGTGGAAATGTATCATTCAGCAAAGATTTTCCAACTGTGACAATGGCTCCTATCGAGGGTGGTAATGAAATGAAACTTCGTCTGTTTATTGATAAATCGAGTGTTGAAGCTTTCGGTGACGATGGCCGGTTTGTGATGACGAATCTTGTGTTCCCATCGGAACCTTACAATCGCATTAGTTTTTATGCCAAAGGCGGAAGCTATAATGTGACTTCATTTACTGTGTATAAATTAGTAGTTAGTAGTAAGTAGATAGTAGTAAGTAGTGGATAGTTCTGCTTTATCTAAGCAAAACATTTCTACTTAACTACTTCTCAACTTAAAAACTTCCCAACTTAACAACTCAAAAATAATGGAAAATACTAAAAATGCTTCGCTAACGAAGCTTGTCCCGGTGATGCTTTGTTTCTTTGCTATGGGATTTGTTGATCTTGTAGGTATCGCCTCTAATTATGTAAAAGCAGATCTTGGTCTGACAGATGCTCAGGCAAATATCTTTCCTTCACTGGTATTCTTTTGGTTTCTTATCTTCTCCGTACCTACAGGTATGTTGATGAATCGTATCGGACGTAAAAAAACGGTACTTCTTAGTCTTGTAATTACTTTTGCATCTTTGGTTCTCCCTATTTTCGGAGATGGTTATGTATTGATGCTTGTTTCGTTTTCTCTGCTTGGTATTGGGAATGCTTTGATGCAGACTTCATTGAATCCATTACTTTCTACTATTGTTAGTGGTGACAAACTTGCCAGTAGTCTTACCTTCGGACAGTTTATAAAGGCTATTGCTTCTTTCCTTGCTCCTTACATCGCTATGTGGGGGGCTACACAAGCCATTCCTTCATTCGACCTTGGCTGGCGTGTACTTTTCCCCATTTACATGGTTATATCAATTGTTGCCATTCTGTTACTGAATGCTACATCGATAGTAGAAGAACCGGAAGAAGGAAAACCTTCCACTTTCATGCAGTGCCTGGCTTTGTTGGGTAAACCTTTTATTTTACTTTCATTCGTCGGGATTATGTGTCATGTGGGAATTGATGTGGGTACAAATACTACTGCTCCGAAGATTCTTATGGAGCGTTTAGGCATGACATTAGCAGATGCAGGCTTCGCAACCAGTCTGTATTTTATCTTCCGTACCATAGGTTGTCTTTTAGGATCCTTTATTCTGCGTAAAATGTCATCTAAAACTTTCTTTGCTATCAGTGTGTTTTTTATGTTGATGGCAATGGTAGGATTGTTTATTTTCCATGACTTGATGATGATTTACATTTGTATTGCTTTAATAGGATTTGGTAATTCAAATGTATTTCCTATCATTTTCTCTCAGGTATTATTGTTTATGCCGAATAAGAAAAATGAAGTTTCCGGTTTGATGATCATGGGGCTTTTCGGAGGAACAATTTTCCCTTTGGCAATGGGAGTTGCTTCTGACGCCATCGGACAGAGCGGTGCGGTAGCCGTAATGACGGTTGGAGTAACATATCTCTTATTTTATACTTTCCGCATTAAAAAGTAATTTAAGTTGTAAATAGTTTAATCATAAATTAGTATGAATAGCATAATCGTAGGAATGGGTGAGGCACTATGGGATGTGCTGCCCGAAGGAAAAAAAATAGGTGGTGCTCCGGCAAACTTCGCTTATCATGTATCGCAGTTTGGATTTGACAGCCGTGTGGTAAGTGCTGTTGGCAATGATGCGTTGGGGGATGAAATCCTTGAGGTATTCAAAGAAAAGCAGCTGAAGCATCAGTTGCAAGTGGTGAATTATCCTACCGGAACCGTACAGGTAACGCTCGATAGTGCTGGTATACCTCTTTATGAGATTAAAGAGGGGGTAGCCTGGGACAATATTCCGTTTACAGATGATCTGAAACGTTTGGCGCTCAGTACTCGTGCTTTTTGTTTCGGTTCGCTGGCGCAACGCAATGAAGTGAGTCGTACCTCTATCAATCGTTTTCTTGACACGATGCCCGATGGAGATGGGCAGTTGAAGATATTCGATATCAATCTTCGTCAGGGATTTTATACCAAAGAAATCATTCGTGAGTCTTGCCAGCGTTGCAATGTACTGAAGATTAATGATGAAGAATTGGTTGCTATCAGCCGTATGTTCGGTTATCCGGGTATCGACCTTCAGGACAAATGCTGGATCCTCCTCGCTAAATACAATTTGAAGATGTTAATACTGACCTGTGGAACCAACGGGAGCTATGTATTCACTCCGGGCGTAGTCTCTTTCCAGGAGACACCCAGAGTACCGGTAGCCGATACGGTGGGGGCAGGTGATTCGTTTACGGCTGCTTTCTGTGCTTCGTTATTGAAGGGTAAGAGTGTGCCCGAAGCCCATAAACTGGCAGTTGAAGTTTCTGCATATGTATGTACTCAGAGTGGCGCTATGCCTGAGTTACCACAGGTTTTGAAAGACAGATTATTATGATCTATGTCTGTTTGTAATGCGCTGATAATGAGGTGATGCAAGAGTGTACACTTTGGTATAACAAGAATGTACATTCTTGCATAGTAAGGTTGTACATTCTTGTTATGTAAAAGTGTACAACCTTGTAATTACTCATTTTTGTTTAACTGATTATTTTCTTTATCCGGTATTCGTTGCTATATTCGTTCAATGAATAAAGCCAATTTAAATACATATCAGTCGGCATTTTTCGATACCCAAGTTGATGAATTCTGCTGTATAGCTCATTCATCTGTTCCTTTATGGTGGCAGAAGGGCTTTGTTTATATTGTTGTGTTACAATTTGTGCTTTTAGCAATAATGCATTGATATAGTCCGGATAATACTTCAAAGCCGTATCACAACATTGTACAATGAAATGCCCGTCTCCGCTCCCATACTTGTGCATGTATCCTTGAGCTAAATCAGTCAGACACAGAGCTATTGATTGCCGAACGGAGAGAGTATCCATATATATGCCATTTCTGATCGCATCCAGATGGATGTATCCGGATGCTGTCAACCAGGCATCTGTGGGAAAATCGGCACAGGTTAGTTCTATATTATACCAGCCTGCCCGTTTGTTCCATGCTTTTATGTACATATGGTTAGGCGCCAGTGATAACCAGCACTTCTCACCGAGTTTATCCATAATTAATTTGTAGAGTAGTGGCATGGAGTGGCAATTTCCTTTTTTCGTTTCCATCATACGTGATACAAACATGTTGTTCCAGTTTTCCCGTCCGGCGTAATCATCAAAGTTATATTCAAATGGAGTATGCCATGCTACTGTGTCTCCAACTTGCATAGGAATGGAATCTGTCATGAAAACGAAAACGGCGCATTGTGCCTTGGCTGCTTGCTCGTCTCCTTGTCCTTCATAACGGATATCGCCGGATTGCATAATACCGTGGCAAAAATTGGTATACCATTCTATTTTCTGATTGAATATTTCTTCATTCAGGTTGCCGTTGTAATAAGCATTTTCTACGGCATAGACTGCTTTTTGCAGATCCATGGAGTCTTTGCCGGATAGCATATTGGTGAGAGTCAGTTGTTCTTTGATGTAGGCAGCTTGAGAATATACAGGTAATGCCATGATACATGTCATTATGTACAGAAGGTAAATCCTACACTTTTTATTTAATTTTTCTATTTCATTTTGATACATGTGAATTCTTATTTTATATGTGCTGCTTGTTAATTGGTTTGACGTAAATAGTTACTGATTTTTATAATCTCTTCAAGAGGTATTTCGCCTTCTGATTTTACATCTTTACCATCTAAATTAAAACAAATCACATTGTTTATATTCGCATTTTCCTTGGGATCACTGACTCTTTGAGAGGCATTCATTAATATACCATTGTCCTCAAAATAAACTTGAATCGACTCAAAATGAATTTTTTGGTAATTGTCTTTGAATAGCTTGTAATCATAATATAGAATTAAACATTTCTTTTGTATAATAATGACCTCTGTTCCATATTTATTCCACAAATATAATTTCAATAGATAACCAGAAGAAAGAAAGCCTACGATGCAAGTGATAATGAAACCCAAAGGAATACCTTCACCGGTTGTAGCCAAATATATAAAGAATATAATCGGAATGAAAAAGATTGAAAGTGCAAAAAATAAAATAATACTTAGTATACCTGTTTTTGCTTTCTTTATATGAATTTTCAAAGAAATACCATCCGAAAATTCTAACTCATAAATTGGTATTAGCGATTTTTTTGTTTCCATATTCTATAATCTTTACTTCTTTCTATTTTTATTCATCTTCTATTATTGATTTTATTTTAATAATTTACCTGCCTGGCACTATATTTTATATATCTGTAAGTTTCTTACTGCTACCGTATTTAAAGTGAACTTATATAGAAAATAGCATCGATACCCAACTGATTAAAATAGTTAGGATTATAATAGTAATTATTTTGTGTTTCTTTATCCAGGAACGATAAAAAAATGAACTTATAACAAAAGATGTCATACAAATAAAAGAGGTTAGATAAAAAGAATATACCAAAAAAGTAAGAGCATCTACCTTGATTTTTTGAATAAAGATAGTTCCATATATGACTAATAATATTATTACTGTTATTAAAGTAAGCAATGTTATTTTAATGGGATTCATAAATGATTGTAATTGATTATTTTATATACCATTTTATTCCACTGGGTATAGATTTAGTTGTCCAGTGTAGGGTCTTCCACAGATTATCGATTGTGCTTTTTAGACCAGTGTTCTAACCATACCATTGTACATTTACATTTTCAGTATAAATCATTTGACCCGAGGTAACCACTCCAATCGTTTTGCACTTAATAATCTATATGTATGTTGATTTATTCTGAGTGAATCTGAACCTTTTTCTTTTATAACAGAATCATTTAATTCTGTAATCTTATAAATGGATTCGGGTATGTTGAACAGTACGGTACTGTCGTCTGGTTCGAAAAAGTAATAATTATAAAAAAATTGATAACCCATTGGAGGTAGAATTGCAGTTGAATCATATTTTATCATCAGTTGATATGGATAACGTTTTATGATTTTACCGGAAAAACAAGATTGTCTAAAGTAAGATTTCTGTCTGGTAAAAATATGTTCCAAATCTGTCTGTATTTCATACAATGTATGACCAATTATAACAATAATAGTAAGTGCACATCCTGTGAAAATACTGGCTATAATTATTAATATTCTCTTTCTGTTTTTCTTCATCTTCTATTATTGATTTTGCTGAGTATAGATATGGGAAAATTATGTTATAACAAGAATTATTACTCAATTATTTAGCAAGCTCTAATTTAATACTTCTTTTTGACTTTTATTTTGTCGATATTTTTATATCCATATAAATAATTATTGTAAATAAAATATATTGTACTATCTACGGCAGTAAAATATACAGTATCGTTTCGAGCGAAAACAATTCCTCTTTCATTCTCACCACCAATTGATAAACCCGGTTCAGGGCTATATTCGATACTATAATACTACCATCTCTATTAATGCCGTCACACGATATGGTATATTTGACTCCGTCAATAAAAAACTCCCAACTATCCATATTAATACGTCTGTTAATTTCAATATACTGTACAAAAAAAAGGTACACTAAAAAAGAAGATAAGAAAGCATTAATCACTAAAAAAGGTGTATAATACATCTTGATAAAATAGAATATGCCGGCAATCACTAAATTGGTTAAAAATACTATAGGAATAATAAATAATGCGAATCAGCAGTTGATAATCATCTACCTTTTTCGCTTGTTAAAATGTTAT
>OIWL01001404.1_pt1 | contig 26002 bp, 23 predicted proteins | sample 1587561 | NCBI WGS metagenome assembly OIWL01 (sample SAMEA3888903, study PRJEB22519) | human gut metagenome | biome: human gut; feature: human-associated habitat; material: faeces | place: Denmark | collected 2010 | reverse complement strand
AAGACAAAATTGGTGGAGTCTGTCCTTTTGATTCCTACAGTAAACTGACGCGGTCTTAATTAACCATATAGATTGACACTAAAAAACCGGCATGATAGAATTGGAATAGCGGTAATGCAAGCTGTTAATAACAAAATACAGCCCAAACAAAAACGCATAACAAAGGAGGATTTTTTTATGATGCCCGTTAACCCTGAAGCCATTGGTATTTTTGGCCTCATCGCTACGGTGGTGTGTTTTGGACTGGAGCAAATTGGTGTTGGTGTTGATGAGAATACGGATCATAGTAAGCTGACACGCACATTGGCTCATATTGCAATTATTTTTGGTGGCACAACGCAAATTTTTACATCAGTTTTTATGTATATGTTCAGTGCTGCCGGCAGTCATAGCACTTATCTGGGAACAGTGTTCGGCTTTTTTGGGCTGTTCTGGATTCTTGTTGGTTTGTTTTTTCTTAATGGCGGCGACAAAAAAGTTATGGCACATTTTTTTGCCTGCGGATTGCTGCTTTGTATAATTTTTACCGTCAGAGCATTTAAGGATGGCTTGATTTGGCCGTTGGGTATAGATCTTGCTGTGATTGATTTACTGCTTTTTGTGCTGGTCTTTGCCTGGTATACCGGCAAGCCTTGGCTGACGAAGCTTGCAGGCTGGTGTAATTTGGCAATAGGTTTTATTTCGTTGTTTTTGCTGTTGCCGCAGCTGCTTAAGTAGATATTTATCTTTTGTTGAGTAAATAAAAATATTTCTGCAACGGAAAAACGGCAGAACTATGATTATGTTTTGTAGGTCGACCGGGTTCGTGTTGCTGGATTTTAATGGCCGGAGCGTATTGCTTCGGCCGTTTTTTACGTCCTATTAATAGGCAAACGGAACTGCGACGCTTGTAGCTTGTTATACATGTAATGAGTTCTTCTCAAAGGCTGCAGCGCTAGCTGTTGAAATGACGATGTATCACTTGTTATGATTATTTTTAGCAAAAGCGCAGGCAAAGAGCAGAGAGGTTTTCTGTGCAGCCGCCTGTAAAATATGCTATACTTAAAGAAAAACTAATCTTAAAATCGTGAGGTAGAATATGCGTAAATATGCAAAATTTTTCGTAACCCCGAAGGGAGAGCGTGCCGCACGCGGCGGTCATCCCTGGGTGTTCGGTGAAGAGGTAACTAAAATTGAAGGCGATTATGCCAACGGTGATCTGGTGGATGTAGTAACGTCCAAGGGCAAGTATTTGGGCACCGGTTTTGTGAACGACCATTCCAAAATCCGTGTGCGCATTATTTCCACTAATACTAATGATAAGTTTGACGAAGCCTTTTGGGAGCGTCGTCTGCGCTATGCGCTGGATTACCGCCTGACGGTTATGGGCGAGCGTGATTTTAACTGCTGCCGTCTGATTTTCGGCGAAGCGGATATGTTCCCCGGCCTGACCGTAGACCGCTATAATGATCTGCTGGTAACGCAAACCCTGTCCTTGGGTATTGAAATGCGCAAGCAGATGCTGTTTGAACTGCTGATTAAAATTCTGCGCGAGATGGGACAGGAAATCCGTGGCCTGTACGAGCGCAACGACGTAAGAATCCGCCTGCTGGAGGGCATGGAGGAGGGCAAGCACTGGTTTGCTACCGATTTGTGCCCCGAACCCGGCGCTGTGACTACCGAGATTGTCGAAAACGGCATCGAATATACGGTTGATGTAGAAAACGGCCAAAAGACCGGCTTCTTCCTCGACCAGAAGTATAACCGTCAGGCGATTGCCAAGATTGCCAAGGGCAAGCATGTGCTGGACTGCTTTACCCACACCGGCTCCTTTGCGCTGAATGCTGCCAAGGGCGGCGCTGCGAGCGTTACCGCGGTTGATATCAGTGCGGAGGCAGTGCAGATGGCGGAGCATAACGCTGCGATTAACAATTGCTCCGATGTTATGCACGGCCTGCAGGCGAATGTTTTTGATTTGCTGAGCGATTTGTTCAACAAGCATTCCCGTGAATATGACTTTATTATTCTGGACCCGCCGGCGTTCACCAAATCCGGCAGCACGGTAAAGAATGCGATTCGCGGTTACAAGGAAATCAACCTGAAGGCCATGAAGCTGCTGCCGCGCGGCGGTTATCTGGCAACCTGCTCTTGCTCGCACTTTATGAAGGAGGAGCTATTCGTGAAGATGCTGCAGGACGCTGCGCATGATGCCAACGTTTCCCTGCGTCAGATTGAAGCACGTCAGCAATCTCCGGACCATCCGATTCTGTGGCAGGTGCCGGAAACCAATTATCTCAAATTCTATATCTTCCAGGTAGTATAAAAACTCAGTCTAAAAATATGCTGCTGTTAAGGGGGCGTTATTGTGCAGGCTTTAGAGGGTATTCGTGTGCTTGATTTGTCACGGCTGCTGCCGGGACCGTATTGTACAATGCTGCTGGCCGATTTCGGCGCGGAGGTTATTAAAATCGAGGAGCCGGAACGGGGTGATTATGCCCGCAGCTTTCCGCCGTTCCTCAAGGATTTCGGTTACTGGCATCTGCAGCTGAACCGCAATAAAAAGAGCGTAGTGCTTAACCTGAAGTCGGATGCGGGACGCAAGGCGTTTCTGGAGCTGGTGAAAACCGCCGACGTGGTGGTGGAAAGCTATCGTCCGGGCGTACTGACGAAGCTGGGCATTGACTATGCGGCGGCGAAGGCAGTGAATCCGCGAATTATCTACTGCTCGCTGACAGGCTACGGCAAAAAGGGGCCGCTGGCCAAGCAGGCCGACCATGATATCGGTTATGTGAGCTTGGCAGGCATTACCGCTATGAGCGGTGAGGCGCAGGGCAAGCCGGCGATTCCGGGCGTGCTGATGGCGGATATGAATGCGTCGATGGCGGCGGGCATGAGCATTATGATTGCGCTGCGCCATGCACAGATGACGGGCGAGGGGCAGGAAATAGATATTTCGCTGTATAATGTGGCGATGACGCTGATGCCCGGTGCTGCCAGCCTGTACTTCGGCAGCGGTTTTGTGGCGGAGCGCGGCAACAACTGGCTGACGGGTGCCAACGCCAACTACAATATTTATGCGACGAAGGAAGGACGCTACCTTGCGGTGGGCTGCCTGGAGAAGAAGTTCTGGAGCAACCTGTGCGCTGTGCTGCAGCGCCCCGATATGACGGACCTGATAGATGATGATGCTAACCACGACTACTTAAAGCAGCAGCTGTCGCTGGAATTTGCCAAACACACGCTGCCCGAATGGGAGCAGCTGCTGGCGGGCAAGGATACCTGCGTAACGCCGGTGCTGGATTTTGCCGAGGCGGTGGCTGCGGAGCAGACCAAGGCCAACGAGATGGTGCTGAACGTAGAGGACGCAGAGCTTGGCAGCTATCGGCAGCTGGGCTTTGCCATGAAGCTGAGCAAAACGCCGGCCGCGCTGCGGAAGCGTGCGCCGCGTCTGGGCGAGGATACGCAGCTGGTGCTGTCGCAGGCTATTGCCGATGAAAAACTGCTGGCGGAAGCATTGCAGAGCAAATAAAAAATGACCTCCTGAATTTTCAGGAGGTCTGATTTTTTGGTAAGCTTTAAAGTTTTTGTGAGCTTATTTTTCTACACGGCCGGGATATGCTTTGAGTGCTTCGCCCAGAATGTAGATAGCGCGCTCCAGATCCTCGCTCTTTAATACATAAGCAAGACGTGCTTCATTGACGCCACTGCCGGGGGTGTTGTAGAAGCCGTTGCCGGGAGCAAACATAACGGTTTCGCCGTCGATAGCGAAGTTTTCCAGAGTCCAGATAGCAAATTTTTCTGCATCGTCAACAGGCATGTTAACCATGATGTAGAAAGCGCCCTTCGGGTCGGAAGCCTTCACGCCGGGGAGCTTCTTCAAAGCTGCCACGATGGTGTCGCGGCGTTTTTTGTATTCCTTGTTAACCTCTTCCAGATAGCTTGCCGGAGTGGTGTACAGAGCTGCTGCACCGACCTGCTCCAGAATCGGGCTGCACAGACGAGCCTGGCAGCATTTGATAACCTGCTTGCTGAGCTCTTTGTTTTTGCTGATGATGCAGCCGATGCGCGCACCGCAGGCGCTGTAGCGTTTGGAAACGGAATCGATGATGATCAGGTTGTCGTCTAATTCGGGCATGGTGCCGAAGCTGCGATATGCTCCGTCATAAACGAATTCACGGTATACTTCGTCAGCGATTAAAGCCAGGTTATGCTTGCGCACGATGCGGGAAATCATATCCTGTTCTTCTTCGGTATAAACTACGCCGGTAGGATTGCCGGGGTTGGTGAGCAGAATTGCTTTGGTTTTCGGAGTAATGTGCTTTTCGATTTCTTCTTCGCTGGGCAGGTGGTAACCGTTTTCTACGCTGGTAGGAACAGCGTTGATTTTAGCGCCGAACTCCTTGCAGAAGGTGGTGTAGTTAGCGTAGAAGGGTTCGAAAACCATGATTTCGTCGCCGGGGTCGCACAGAGCCATAACTGCGAAAATCAGGGCCTCGCTGCCGCCGTTGGTAACGAAAATATCTTCAATAGCATAATCCATGCCTTTTTCTGCATAATATTTCTGTATAGCCTTCAGAAGGAACATTTCGCCCTTGGAATTGCTGTAGGCGATTACCGGTGCCTGGAATTCACGCACACTGTCCATGAATTGTGCCGGAGTGGCAATATCAGGCTGGCCGATGTTCAGATGATAAACCTTTTTACCTGCAGCCTTGGCTGCGTCAGCATACGGGGACAGCTTTCTGATAGGAGATGCTGTCAGGCTTTGAATACGTTGAGAAAGTATCATGAAAAAAACTCCTTGCTATTATTTATTGTTTGGGGCAGTTGTAACTGCTTTGTTTATTATAGCACAGATTTTGCCGAGATTGTATATAGTAAAATATTAATACTGTATACATTTGACTTTTTGACGCAAGCACTTTTTGAAGAAGCAGTTTGGCAAATGGTTGTCGTTTGCAGAATGCTTTTGCATAAATATTAAAAAAATGCTATAATAGGAACGTTATTTTTAATTTTTTGAAGGAGTGATTGTCCCCTATGCAAACAACGCAAGCAAAAAATCAGACCGGCGGCATCCTCGGCCTGATTGAACGCGTCGGCAACAAAATCCCCGATATCACGATTTTGTTCATCGGTGCGTTTATCATCTGCTGCATTATGTCAGCAATTCTTTCGACGATGCACTTTGGTTATGTGCATCCCACTACCGGCAAGGAAATCGTAGTCAACAATATGTTGAGCGGCAAAAACCTTGTTGCACTGTTAAGCAAGATGGTTACCAACTATTCCGGCTTCCCGCCGCTGGGCATGGTAATCGTTGCTACCCTGGGTATCGGTATTGCTGACGGCTCCGGCTACATTAATACTGCGCTGAAAAAAATTCTGGCTGTTACGCCTAAGTTTTTGATTACCCCGATTATTATTCTCGTCGGTATGCTGAGCCATCTCGGTCCCGATACCGGCTATGTAATCATCATCCCGGTTGCGGCTTACATGTATTATGCGAGCGGCAAGCATCCGCTGGCAGGTATCGGCGCATCCTTCGCAGGCATTGCCGGTGCCTTCGCTGCCAACTATACTCCGTCCGCAATTGACCCGGTTATTCAGGGCTTCACCCAGAGCGCTGCGCAGATTATCGACCCGTCTTATCAGGTTAACGTACTGTGCAACTATTTCTACGCCTTCGGTGCGACCTTCCTCGTAATCCCCAGCTGCTGGTGGGTGACGGAAAAGATTGTTGAGCCGTGGCTGTGGAAAAACTGCCCGCTCGATGATGATATCGAGATAGGCGAGGACGGCAACACTGCCGTAACTCCCAAAGAAAACCGTGCCTTCTACGCTGCTACCGGCCTTTTGATCGTGATGGTTGCGCTGCTCGTTTACCTGCTGCTGCCTGCCGATTCCATCTTCCGCGATGACAAGGGTATGCTGGCAAGCTTCAAGGCGCCGATTATGCAGTCCATCGTTTCTCTGCTGTTTGTTTTCACCGGCGCTGTCGGTCTGACCTACGGCGTAATGGTAGAAAAATTCAAATCTCCGAAGGATGTTACCACTGCGATGGAGGATATCACCAAAACTCTGGTGCAGCTGATTGTATTCTACTTCTTCGCTGCGCAGTTCCTCTATGCCTTCGGTGCTTCCAACATGGGCGCGCTGATTGCGATTGCCGGTGCCGAGTTTCTGAAGTCCCTGGCATTGCCGCCGCAGGTAACTATTTTCGGCATCATCATCTTCGTTGCGATGCTGAACCTGATTATTACCTCTGCTTCCGCTAAGTGGGCAATTCTGGCACCTATCTTCGTACCGATGCTGATGGCTGTAGGTATTGCGCCGGAGCTGACTCAGGTTGCCTTCCGAGTTAGTGACTCTGCGGTTAACGTTGTAACCCCGATGTTTGCGTTCTACCCGCTGATTATCCTCTACTGCCAGAAGTACGTGAAGAGCGCCGGTATCGGTACACTGAGCTCACTGATGCTGCCGTATACTATTACGTTACTCGTCACCCTGACTATTATGCTGTATGCTTTCTGGTTTATGGATATACCGTTGGGATTACAAGCTGACTACGTATACCCCAGACGCATAATGTAATATTATTTCAGAGATGATATAATGAAGAGAGCCTCTCCTCGGGGAGAGGTGCCGAGCTTGTCGAGGCGGAGAGGGGTGACATCATGCAAGCTCTTCTCTTGTCCTATAGCTAATTCACCTTGCCTCCCCTCAAAGGGGAGGTGGCTGCGAGCATAGCGAGCAGACGGAAGGGTGTTATATGTATTTATGAAAGAAGGTCTTTGAAAATGTCTTTGCAAGAACGTTTGACTGAACGCTTTTTACGTTACGCTGCCGTACCATCCCAAAGTAAGGAGGGCTGTGCTGTTGTCCCAAGTACTCCCGGCCAATGGGATATGGCTAAGCTGCTGAAGGAGGATTTGGCTGAGCTTGGTCTGGTGGACCTGGAAATCAGTGAATTCTGCGTGCTGACCGGCCGTCTGCCGGCTAACCTGCCTGCAGGTCACGCTCCCGTGCCGAATGTAGGCTGGGTTGCGCATATGGATACCGTTGACGTAAACCTTTCTCCCGAGGTACATCCGCAGATTGTGAAAAACTATCAGGGCGGCGATGTACTGCTGAACGCTGAAAAGCAAATCTACATTAAGGTAAGCGAGCATCCTGAGCTTAACAAATATATCGGCAGCGACCTTATCACCACCGACGGTACCTCCGTACTGGGCGCAGATAACAAGGCTGCTGTTGCCAACCTGATGGTAGCACTGGAAACCATCATTAAGGAAAACCGTCCGCACGGCGAAATTTATGTAGCCTTTGTTCCGGATGAAGAGGTTGGCCTCTGCGGTTCCAAGAAGATGGATTTCAGCAAGTTCCCGGTTGAATTTGCTTATACCATTGACTGCTGCGAGCTGGGCGAGGTTGTATACCAAACCTTTAATGCAGGCAGCGCACACATCAAAATCAAGGGCGTAACCGCACATCCGATGTCCGCTAAGAACACTTTGGTCAACCCGGCGCTGGTTGCCGTAGATATCATCAACTGCTTCGACAGAATGCAGACTCCGGAGCACACCGAGGGCACCGAAGGCTTTATCTGGGTGCAGGCTATTAAATCCAACGCTGCGGAAGCAACTTTGGATATCAAAATCCGCGACCATAATAAAAAGATGTATGAAGCACGCAAGGAGTTCATCCGTCATTCTGTGGAATATGTACAGGCCAAGAATCCGAAGGCCGGCATTGAGCTGAACATCACCGACGTATACGGCAACATTGCCGATGCGCTGAACGATGACAACAGAAAATGCGTTGAGTACATTTTCGAGGCTATGAAGGAGTTGGATATCGAGCCGAAGGATATCGCTATGCGCGGCGGCACCGACGGTTCCTTTATTTCCACCAAGGGCATCCCGACGCCGAACTATTTCACCGGCGCGCTCAACTTCCACTCCAACTGCGAGTTTATGCCGATGGCTGCAGTGGAAAAATCCTGCCTGATGACTTTGAAGCTGGTTGAGCTGATTACCAAATAAAAAATGCTTGACAAATGCGTCGCTTTCCTGTAGAATCTTACTTGTTTCCGACGCAAATGCGCGCGAAGCCTTTTGGGGGCGTAGCTCAGCTGGGAGAGCACCTGCCTTGCAAGCAGGGGGTCAGGAGTTCGATTCTCCTCGTCTCCACCAATCGTTAATTAGCGGTCTTACTTTGGTAGGACCGCTTTTTTGTGCGCAAAAAAAGACGCCCATGTGTATGAGCGTCTGAGTAAATTGTTTAATGGCTCAGCAGCCTTCGTTTTCTTCCCATTCCTCGCTGTTTTCGTTGAAGAAGCTTTCTTGTTCATCCAGCTCTTTTATCTTATGTAAAAGGTAAATAATCAGCAGTGTTATGGGCAGCAGCACAAGAAAATAGCCTAATGATGTATGCGTAAAAATTAAAATAACGAGCGTTAAAAGGAGTATTAAAGCTATAAGGGCAATTACCTTTTTTATGTTACTGCAAAAGCTGTCGATAAAATTCATGGCACGCACCTCACTTTTATCTGTATTATAGCATGCCGGTGAATTTTCTACAAAAAATCTAAAAAAACTGCAGAAATCGCTTGAATATGCCCTTTAAATGTGATATAGTATACACTATATTAAGGATTTCCCCAGAAAAAAGTATAGTATTTTAAAAGGAGCAAATTATTATGGAGAAAGAAAAAGCATTCCTGCTGTGGTTTGACCAGCTGGAGAGAAAAGACGTAGCAATCGCCGGTGGTAAGTCTTCTTCCTTGGGCGAGCTGACCTCTCATGTTGACGTACCTGTACCGTATGGCTTCGCAACTACTGCCTGCGCTTACAGATACTTCTTTGAAAAGACCGGTCTGTACGAAAAGATCAAAGCTTTAATTGCCGGTCTGGACGTAGACAACAGCGCTCAGCTGCGCGAGGTTTGCGCTAAGGTCCGCCAGGCAATTATGGACGAAGAAATGCCGCAGGATCTGCAGGACATGATTGCCCAAGCTTACAAAGAGCTGGGTGAAAAGGTTGGCCAGGCTGATCCGTTCGTTGCTGTTCGCAGCAGCGCTACCGCAGAGGATTTGCCGGATGCAAGCTTTGCAGGCCAGCAGGACACCTACCTGAACGTAAAGGGTGCAGAAACCATCGTTGCTAAGGTTAAGGAATGCTATGCTTCCTGCTTTACCGACCGTGCGGTTTACTACCGTGAAAAACAAGGCTTTGATCATCTGGATGTAGCACTGAGCGCTGCAGTACAGATGATGGTATTCTCCAAGGCTGCAGGCGTTATGTTCACTGTTAACGTTGCTACCGGCGACGACAAGAACATCCTCATCGAAGGCGCATGGGGCTTGGGCGAATATGTTGTTCAAGGCACCGTAACTCCGGATAACTATACTGTAAATAAAGCTACCTGCGAGATTGTTGAAAAGAACGTTAACGCGCAGGACATTAAGCTGATCCGTAAAGCTGACGGCGACTGCGAAGAAGTTGTTGTTCCGCTGGATGAGCAAAACGAGCAGAAGCTGACTGATGAGCAAATAAAACAATTGGCTGAATGCGCTAAGAAAATTGAAGCACACTATGGCTGCTACATGGACATGGAATGGGGCGTTGACGAGCGCGATAACAAGGTTTACATCCTGCAAGCCCGTCCTGAAACCGTATGGAGCCGTCGTAACAAAGAAAATGGTGCACCGAAAGAGGAGAAGAAAGTGACTACTGATCGCAAAGTTATCGTTAAAGGCTTGCCTGCCAGCCCTGGTAATGTAGCAGGCCGCGTACATGTAATTTTGGATCCGTCCCATATCGACGAGTTCAAGGAAGGCGAAATCCTAGTAACCGAAATGACCGCTCCTGACTGGGTACCGGCTATGAAGAAAGCGAAAGCAATCGTAACCGATAGCGGCGGAATGACCTGCCATGCTTCTATCGTATCCCGCGAGCTGGGCATTCCCTGTATCGTAGGTACCAAGAGCCGTGGCGAAGCTGCTACCACCACCATTCCCGATGGCATTGACGTAACCATTGATGCTACTCATGGTGTTGTTTATGAAGGCATCATCGAAGAGCCGAAGGCTGAACAGCCGGCACAACAAGTAGTTGCTGCTGCTGAATATTTCCCACCGACCGGCACCAAGATTTATATGAACCTGGGCGATCCTGAGCTGGCTGAAAAATATGCTACTCTGCCTTGCGACGGCATAGGTCTGATGCGCGAAGAGTTCATCTGGACTACTTATATCCATGAACATCCGCTGTATCTGATCAAAATCGGTCAACCGGAAAAGGTTGTAGACCAACTGGCTGAAGGCATCCGCCAAGTTTGCCAGGCTATGGCTCCGAGACCGGTAACCATGCGCTTCTCCGACTTCAAGTCCAGCGAATACCGCGACCTGAAGGGCGGCGACGAATTCGAGCCGAACGAGCCTTCCGCTCTGCTGGGCTGGCGCGGTGCTTCCCGTTATTATGATCCTAAATATATCGAAGCATTCAAGCTCGAATGCATGGCTGTTCGCAAAGTTCGCGAAGAGTTCGGCCTGAAGAACCTGAACGTTATGATTCCGTTCTGCCGTAACGTAGAGGAATGCGAAAAGGTTACCAAGATTATGGCTGACTGCGGTCTGTCCCGTGGTAAAGACTTCAAGGTTTGGCTGATGGCTGAGATTCCGTCCAACATCATTCTGGCTGACCAGTTCAACAAATTTGTCGATGGCTATTCCATCGGTTCCAACGACCTGACCATGCTGGTTCTGGGCTGCGACCGTGATAACGATACTGTTTCCCATATCTATGACGAACGTAACCTGGCTGTACGCCGTGCAATTCGTCACCTGATCGAGGTTGCTCATAAGGATGGCAAGACCGTTTCTATCTGCGGTCAGGCTCCGAGCGTATATCCTGAGTTCTGCGAGTTCCTCATTAAGAGCGGTATCGACAGCATGTCCGTTAATCCGGATACTGTTAAGTTCACCAAGAAGCTGGCTGCTCAAATCGAGCAACGCATCATGATGGATGCTCTGACCGGCAAAGGCCGTCAAGAGGTTGAGGACCTGAACTGGTAATTAGCAAGCAAGACTTTCAGCTCTGTAGTCAAGCGCATTGGCTTTATCTGGAAGCAGAAAAAGTAAATATGCAGTAAAGAGTTTTAGGACTCCTGTGTTGTAGTAATGCAATGCAGGGGTCCTATTTGCTTTTTTCTGGAAAAATTTAAGGAGGTATTCATGTTTTCCGTTATTTTTGTTCTTGGATTGCTTTATCATACCTATACCGATCTGAAATCTATGCTGCTTTATGACAAGACAACATTAATTTTAGCGGCGGTTGGCTTAGTACGCGCGTGGTATGAGAGGCAGCTTTTTGATGCTGCTTACGGCGCTGGAATTATTTTGGCAATAATGTTGGTGCTGTATTTTGCCAGCCGCGGCGGTATGGGCGAGGGCGATGTTAAGTTGGCGCCGGCGTTGGGTATCTGGCTCGGTTTAGAGCAGGGAGTATTGTGTTTGCTGCTTGCCTTTATCAGCGGTGGCATTGTGGGAGCATTACTGTTGCTGTGCAGGCGTGGGAAGCTGAAACAGGCGATTCCCTTCGGACCGTTTTTGTGTGCGGCGGCAGTCACTGCATATTTTTGGGGTAGAGAAATCATTACATGGTATTGGAGGATGTTCTTATGATAAAGTATGGTAAAAGTATTAGTGTTGAGGAGCTGTTTGAGCCTGTACTGTGCGCTTTGCGCTGCCGATGGCGCCTTAAGCAGGCGCTTTTGCTGCTGTCGCTGCAAACGGGGCAGGTGGCATATTGGCAGAATGGTGAGCATAGCTGGCAGGAGCAGCTAGATGAAGAGTGCCTGACAAATAAGCAAAGACTTGCCGATACTTTACGTGAAATGCTTTTGAAGCGTGAGGTGGAAGAAGGTGCGATGGTTTTATTGCTGCCTGCAGCAGCAATGATGCATTCTGAACAGATGGTGTTGCCTTCAATGCGGCGGCGTGAACTGCAGGCTGTCTTAAAATGGGAGATACAGCAGAGTGTTCCTTGGCCTGAAGAGGACTATACTTATAGCTTTGAGGCAACAGAATTTAGTGAAGCAGGAGAACAGCAATATCAGGTAACTTTTACGGCCTTACAGGATACGTCACGCGCTGAGCTGGAGCATCTGTGCAGCAGCTTGCTTTTAAAGCTGCAGGGCATTTTGTTAAGCGACATGACGTTTGATGAAGCTGCAGAGAAGTGGTTTACCGGTAAGCAGCTGCCGACTGTATATAGACAGAAGCAAAAGTATTTGCATGGTGCAGCGGCCGCTTTTGGACGCTGGCTGCCTAAGGTCAGCGGTGCTGCCTTGGCTTTGGCACTGTTAGCTTATGGCGGGGCCTGGGGAGGCTGTTATCTGGCGCAACGCGATTTGCGGGAGGTGGAGCAGCGATTAGCGCAGTATGCGGAGTGGGAGCAGCGTATGCAGGAAAGCAAGGCTGTGGAACATAGATGTCAGCGTTTGGAAAAGCTGTTGGCTACAGCGTCTAAACCTTCGAAGGAGGCCGTTGGTGAGTTGGAACGCATCTGCCGCCAGATGATTCCCGGCTGTTGGCTGACTCTGCTGGAATACAACGGCAGCAAAAAGCCTTTAGTGCTGCAGGGTCAGGCGGTGGATAATTTGGCTTTAGAAAGCTTTGTGGAGCAACTGCAAAAATGTGGAAATTACAGCAGAGTAGAGCTTCTGCAATCGCAGCAGCAGGGTAACGTTCTTGTTTATAAACTGCAGCTGCAGATGAAGGAGGGCAAGCAATGAAAGCAGGAGAAAAAACAATTAATCTGCTTGCCTGCATAGCCTTCGTGTTGGTTGTAGGCTTGGGAATGCAGGCATGGGAGCTTTTGACTGAACGGCAACTGACGGTAGAGCAGATACAGAAGTTGCAGAGAAAACTGACACAGCAGATTCGCTTTGCTGATGAACACAGTGATTATAAAACATATAAAATCAAGCTATTGGATAAGCAAAAAAAATTAGAGCAGCAGGTAGAGCATAATCTGAATTTAAACAACCTCTTGCAGCGCCTGCAAAAGCAGGCACAAGCGCAAAGTATTCTGCTAAACAGCATGCAGATGGAGGGAAATCCTGTGCCTTTGCAGCAGGGCCTGCAGCTACAGACAGTGAAAATAAGTGTTGTCGGCAATTTTTATTCCCTGCTGCGTTGGCTGCGGCAGGCAGAACGCGACGGCTGCAAGTTTAAAGAGCTGCGCTTGCAAAGCGACATGCAGGCAAAAGAAGTGCTGAAAATGGATATCTCACTGGAATTGCATACCATAAACTGATTCACCAAATTAGCCTACGCTAATTTTATCTTGACAAAACCCTCATCTTATAAGATAATGTCATAGTAAAGTTAGAGCAGGCTAATTAAATTTTAAAGATAGCACTGGCTAATATTGTAAAGGAAGTTGCGTATGAAAAAATATATCTTACTCGTATTTGTCGTAATCATAGCCCTGGCAGGCTACTTCCTGCTGGCAAGAGGCCAGCACAAGCTCGCAGCCAACGTCGCCGTCAGCGTAACCGACAGCACCGGCGCCAAGGTACACATCCCCGCGGAGCCCAAAAGAATCGTCTTTCTCAATGCCTCCAATCTGGAAATCTTCGCCTCCATCGGTGGCAGGGCCGTCGGCAGACCTACCAGCACTTCATATCCCAACGACATCAAGGAAAGCATTAAGGACATCCCTGAAGTAGGCATGATCCACGCGCCGAATCTGGAAAAAATCATGAGCTTGAAGCCTGATCTGGTTGTAGGCACCAACGTACCCTTCCACGTAATGCTGCGCAAGCCTCTGGAAATGGCAGGCGTGCCGCTTTACCTGAACATGATAAACTCCTATGAGGATGTGCTGAAAAGCATAGACGACTTCGGCCGCTTTGCCGGCAGAGAAAAGGAAGCTGCCGCCAAGCGTGCGCAGATAGAAAAGGAATATGCTGCGCTGACGCAGGACGTACAGAAGGGCAGGGGACCGAAGGTGCTGATCATCTTCGGCTCGCCGGACAGCTTCAACATGTCCACCAAAAAGAGCTTTGGCGGTGATCTGGCAGAGTGTTTGGGTGCCGTAAATATTGCGGACAAGGCCGAAAACGTGAAGGACAGCAGCTACATTCCGCTGAGCATGGAATTCGTAGCCAAGGAAAATCCCGACATCGTGATGCTGATTACCATGGGCGGCAGCAAGGAAATTCTGGAGAAGCTGCGCGCCAATATGCGTGACAACGCCATCTGGCATGATGTAAACGCCGTGAAGAATAACCGTGTGTACCAGCTGCCGCCTAGTCTGTTTACCGTTAACCCCGGCACGCACACGATTGATGCGATGAAGATTATGAAAGAATATATGTATGGAGAGGCCAAGTAATGAGTAATGATGCCAAAACAAAAGAAAAAGTGCGCATAGCAGTGTTCTTCAGCTTGTGTATCCTGCTCGTCGTAGGCATTTTCGTGAGCATCGGCAGCGGTACAGTGAGCCTTTCGGTGAGCGAAACATGGGCAGCACTGCTGGGCGAGGCGGATGCGGACACCGACCGCATTGTGAATCTCATCCGCCTGCCCCGCACGATTGTGACAGTGCTTGTAGGTGCTAACCTCGCTTTGGCAGGCTGCAACCTGCAGGGCGTGCTGCACAACCCGCTGGCAGACCCTGGTATCATCGGTGTGAGCGCCGGTGCGGGCCTGTTTGCGATGGTGATAATGCTGCTTTTCCCAGAACAATCTGCCATGGTGCCGCTGGCAGCCTTCGTCGGCGCCGTGCTTTCCACGGGCATCGTCTTTTTCCTGGCGTGGGAAAAGGGCATCAACCCCTTGCGCATGATTCTGGCGGGCGTGGCTGTTGCCACCTTCTTCGGCGGCGGTATGGCGGCGCTGAACGTGTTTTACAGTGACAGAATCCAAGGAACTGTGATGTGGATGGCAGGCGGCTTTCAGGGACGCAGCTGGGGGCATGTGGAGATGCTTTTGCCTTATAGCGCGCTTGGCATTATCGGCACGATTTTGTGTGCGCGTTTCCTAAATGCGTTGCAGTTGGGTGATGAATTGGCCAAGAGTCTGGGCGTACGCGTGATGCGTATGCGCACGATTTTAATCTTTCTTTCCGCGCTGCTGGCGGCGGTTTCCGTAAGCGTAGCAGGCATGCTGGGCTTTGTGGGCCTCATCGTGCCGCACATCATGCGCCTGTTAATCGGCAGCGACCACGAATACCTGCTGCCCTGTGCGGCGATTGCCGGCGGTGCGGTGGTAACACTGGCTGATACGGCGGCAAGAACGCTTTTCAGTCCGCTGGAAATCCCCGTTGGCATCTTCATGTCCTTCATCGGCGGTCCGTTCTTCTTGTATCTGCTGAAACGGAGGATGCGTTAAGCTATGAATATCCCGACATTACATACACAAAAAATTACTCTGCGCTACGGCGAGCACACGATAATCAGGGACCTGACGCTGGATATTTCCCGGCCGGAGATTGTGACGATTATCGGGCCGAACGGCAGCGGTAAATCAACGCTGCTGAAGGCGTTATGTCGTTTGCTGGAGCCTGCGAGCGGTGCGGATTACGTTGTGACCGCCACCAAGACACAGCTGGAGAAAAAAGAGGTTCCTACTGCTGTTCAAGTAGTTACTCAAGAAGAAATGAAGCAAATGGGTGCTTATAGTGTGCAAGATGCCTTAAAATATGCTACTAGTATTGACGTACAAAGCTTTGGTATGACTGGTAATCAAGTCATGGTTCGTGGTATGGATACAATGCACAGCTTGATACTTGTCGATGGCAAGCGTATGGCTGATGAAGATACTCCTGCCACTCAGAACGTATATGTTTTGAATCGTATTAACATGGCTGATGTTGAGCGTATTGAAATTATTCGTGGTGCTGGTAGTGCTATCTATGGTTCTGAAGCTATGGGTGGTGTCATTAACATTATAACCAAGAAAGCTTCTAGTCCTAATGCTGTGGTCGGTTTTAGCACTGGCTCTAAAGAAACTAGTGAATACTTTAATTATGCTTCTGGTCGCCAAGGCAAAGTTGCTGTAAAGATTGATGGTCGTCGTACTAAAGTTCGTGAGCGTTTTAGCAGTCCCGGCAACAGCAACCAATTTGGTAACAAATTGTACTTTAATGCTGACGTAGATTATGCTTTTGATGAAAATCGTGGCTTAGATATTACTGCAGGTTACATGAAAGAAAAATTACAGACTAATGCAGCTTCTACTAGTGCAACTTATGGCTTATCTACCCAAAATCAATCCTACAATCAAGAACGCAAAGATTTTGGTTTAATGTATTATGGTAAAGATCAGAAGAACGATTATAGCTTCAGAACTTATTACAGTGAATTAAGCAAGGATCAAACTGCTATCAAAACTTATAAAGATAGACCATACGCTACGGTATTTGGGTCTTTCTTAAATAATAATGATGAGCACAAATTCAAAAAATTAGTTGTTGAAGGTAAAGATACTTATACTGCTAATGAAAACAATAAAGTTACTTACGGAGCAGAATATAAACATGAAACATCTGATAGAACATATCGTTCTTTGTTCTTACCTGTAATGCCTTGGGGTGTTGGTGTTTCTGACCATACTATTGATACTTACGCAGCGTATGTTCAAAACGAAATTCAATTAGGAGATAAGCTGTTAGTTATTCCTGCCTTACGTTGGGATTATCATGACCAATTCGGTAGTGAAATTACTGCTAAACTTGGTTCTACTTATAGCTTAAATGCTAATAATAGAATTAAATTTAATGTTGGTACTGGCTACCGTGCACCGACTTTATATGAACTTTATGCTAACATGCAAAAAGCAATGGGTGGTATGACGGTTAATGTTGTTGGTAATCCTGATTTACAGCCTGAAAAATCTTTTGATGTAGATTTTTCTTTTGAAGGCGAAAGTGGTAAAGCAAATTATAAAGTATCTCCATTCTATAACAGAATCAAAGATATGATTAATAGTTCAGATACTAAATATTATGATGCGGATGGAACTCTGTTGAATAAGTATATTCCTGGCTTGGCTGTTCGTGCTGATAGCAGTTATGAAAATATTAATAAAGCTGAAATTTTTGGTACTGAAGTTGAATTTGGTTATAATTTTGATGGACATTGGAATTTAATGACTAACTATACTTATTTAAGTGCTAAAGACAAAGACACGGATGAGCGTTTATCCAGCAGAGCTAAACATTCTGGTGCAATTAAATTAAGCTGGACTGATGCAGAAGAAAATCCGTTGACTGCAACTTTGGCGAATAAATGGTATGTTGATTATCGTTACTCTGGTGAAGATTACACATATAATACGGTTAATTTCATCGTTAATAAGGTAATTAATAAAAATTGCCGCGTTTACGCTGGTGTAGACAATATCTTTGATAAAGATCTTGGTGAAAACTTGTGGATTGATGGCCGCACCTGGCGTGTAGGCGCAGAGATGACCTTTTAATTAGAGTTTTGATTCCATAATATACAGCATACTGCTCCTTTCTGTACTTTGGGGAGCAGTATGCACCTCCTGTAAAAGTACGACAGCATTTGTAGATTTGTGAGGAAAATATGCAGGCAATAACAGATTTGATAATGTACTTTTATAAGGGCGGACTGGTTATGTGGCCGTTGCTCGCCTGTTCTATAACTGTGATAGCAATCGCCATTGAGCGGTTTATATATTATAAGAGCGTGGACAGCGGCGCAGCCTTTGCCTCCCGCTATTGTGCCGCCGTGCGCAGCGGTGATTTTGCTGTGGCGACGGAGCTGGCGCGCAAGGGCAGCGGTCAGTGCGCGCAGATGCTTGCCGATGTGGCGGCAATTGCAGGCGGTAAGGAAGAAAAGAGCGCCTTCCTCGAAAGCCGTGCCGGTATTTTTATGGCGACGCTGCGCGATAAGCTGGATTACCTGGGCATTATCGTAACGATGTCCCCGCTTCTGGGACTGCTGGGCACTATCGTGGGCATGATCGGTGCCTTCAGCATTTTCAACGTAGAAGCGGGTGCGCCGATGGCGATTACCGGCGGCATCGGTGAAGCGCTGATTGCAACGGCGACGGGCTTATGCGTGGCTATTCTTTTACTGTGCGCGCATTCCTATTTCGCTCAACGTATGGACAACATAATTACGGATATGGAGCAGTGCTTCAGCGCGCTGCTGGAGGCTGAAACAAGGAGAGCAAAATCATGAAGCTGCGAGATGTGCGTAACAGGAAAACGGCGCCGCTGATGATTATCCCGATAATTGATATTATGTTCTTCCTGCTGGTCTTTTTTATGCTGAGCACGATGTATATGATTGACCTGAAAACGATTCCGGTGAAGCTGCCGCAGGCTAAAAATGCGGCGACGGATACCACGACAACCTTCGCCGTGACGATGAAGGCCGACGGCAGCATTTATCTGGGTGATGCCCAAACGGATGCGGAGGCCTTGGCGCTGCAGGCAGGCCTGGAGCAGAAGAAGAACAAAAACTTCGCCGTTGTCATCCGTGCGGAAAAGGCGCTGGAGTACGGCGAGGTGATTAAGCTGGTAGATAAGCTGAAGGGCGCAGGCGTATCTCGCTTCGGCCTGGCGACGGATGGCGGTAAGTAACGATGAAGCAGATAGAAAAGCTGCAGGCGAAGGCACGTCAGCGCTTTGGCTTTTGCGGTTCACTGATAATACATTTTATATTGTTCGTCGCACTGGCGTTTTCCGGCGTTTTTGCCATGCAGGCGCCGGCTGCGGATGCTGACACTGTTGTGTTCTTTGATGCCGGAGGCGGGGGAGGCGGTGGCGGTGATGAAGCTGTCGCTGATGCTGCCGACTATGGCGAGGAGCAGGTGGAGGAAGTCGTGGAAGAAGAAACGATAACTCTGCCTGACGGCAAGATAGAGCATAAGCAGGTTGTGAAGCATGTAGTGAAGCATGTGCCTGCAGGTGCAAAAAAGGCAGCGGCAGTGGCAGCGGCGGCGGTCACGGAACCGGTCATGGCACAGGCAGCGGCAGCGGTATTGGTCCCGGCAGCGGCGGCGGTCACGGTGCAGGACACGGCACCGGCGTCGACGATGGCGTCGGCCCCGGCATTGCGCGCAATCCCAAGGTGCCTCCGCGCGTAGCCTCAACTGCGGCTCCGGTTTATCCGCAGGCACTGCGTGATGCGGGAATCGGCGGGCGCGTTGTCGTGCGTGGCGTTGTAGGCATTGATGGGCGCGTAGAAAGCGCTGTAGTAGTGCGCTCCAGCGGCAACAGCACTCTGGACAACAACGCCCTCAGCGCCTTCTATAAATGGCGCTTCAGTGCTGCCAAAAACGACGCCGGCCAAAAAGTACGCTGCTACTTCGTACAAGGCTTCCCCTTTGTAATTGAATATAAATAAAGAAACCCACAAGGAGAAAAACATGAGAAAAATAGCAATCTACGGTAAAGGCGGCATCGGTAAATCCACCACTACCTCCAATTTATCCGCAGCCCTCGCATTAAAAGGCTACAAAGTAATGCAAGTAGGCTGCGACCCCAAAAGCGACAGCACCAAAAACCTCATGGAAGGCAAACGCATCCCCACAGTATTAGAACAACTGAAAGCAAAAGGCGAAGCCTTGAAACTGGAAGATATCGTCTTTGAAGGCTTCGGCGGCGTCCTGTGCGTAGAAGCCGGCGGCCCCACCCCCGGCATCGGCTGTGCAGGCCGCGGCATTATCTCCGCCTTCGAAAAGCTGGCTGAGCTGGAAGCCTTTGAAACCTACAAGCCTGACATCGTTATCTACGACGTCTTAGGCGACGTAGTCTGCGGCGGCTTTGCCATGCCCATTCGCGGAGGCTACGCACGCGAGGTATTCATCGTATCCTCCGGCGAAATGATGGCCCTCTACGCGGCAAGCAACATCGCCCAGGCCATCAAAAACTTCGGCCGTCGCGGCTACGCACGCTTAAAGGGCATCATTCTCAACGCCAAAAACATTGAGAATGGGCAGGAGCTGGTAGCCAAAGCTGCCGCGGAAATCGGCACCGAGGTTGTGCAGTACGTACCGCGCAGCGGCGACATCCAAATCGCCGAAAATCAGGGCGGTACCGTCAGCGAATTTGTCAAGGACTCTCCGATGGTACAGGTATATAACGAATTAGCCGAGCATGTGCTGGCTATGAGCGAGGACGAAGAAGAATAGGAGGCAGTACATGAGCTTAAAGGAAGATGCAATGTGGAAGATGGCCGAAAAAATGGGCATGCCCAAAAGCGCCATCGAAGCCATCAAGGCTAAGCAGAAAAACGGCGACAAGAGCGCTATGCCCGACATGGGCAAGATGATGAGTATGATGCAGGCCATGAAGGGTGACAAGAAGGACGAAATGCGCAAAATGGCTGAGAAAATGGGTATGCCGCCGCAGGCTGCAGGCATGGACGGCAACGAAATCTTAGGCCGCCTGAACCGCCTGAGCAAGGTGCAGACAATCAAGGATGTGCCCCAGCTCACAACAGCGCTGTTCCCCGGCACCCACTGTCCGTTGATGGGCGCGGCGATGGTGGCAGGCGGTATCGACGATTGCTTGCTGGTAATCGTAGGCACGGACGAATGCAGCTATTACACCAAAAGCCTCACAATCAACGAGCGCTACGGCGGTATTGCGGGACGCTGCGTTTCCGTTGTGCTCGACAGCCATGATGTAACCTTCGGCAGCACCGAAAGCATGCACAAGGCCTTCAAAGAAATAGTGGCGGAATATCAGCCGAAATGTGTAATGCTCGTCACCACCTGCGTAATTGAGGTAATCGGCGATGATTACGATGCCATTGCCGCAGAGCTGACGAAGCAGTACAGTATTCCGGTAATGGCGGTGCACACCGAGCACTTTAAGTGCGAGGATTACTTCCCCGGTCTGGAGCGTGCCATCACTGCCTGCGCCGCCATGATGCAAAAGCAGGACTGTGACGGCAGCGTCAACGTTTTAGGGCAGCGCATGGGCAATTTTGCCGATACAGAGCTGCACGCATTTTTGCAGGCAGCAGGCGTCAAGCTGGGCGTACAGCTGCCCAGCGGCTGCACTGCCGAGGAAATCCGCCGTGCTCCCGCAGCGAAGGTGAACATCGTCGTGCATGATATCGCACTGCCGTTGGCGCAGGCTATGCAGGAGCGGTACGGCATTCCTTACGTATACTTCAACCGCTTCGCAGCACCGGAAAAAATCCTGCAGACCTATCAGCATCTGTTTAATTATCTGGAGCTGCCGCTTCCTGCGGAGATTGGCGCTAAGTTTGAGGAATGCAAGGAAATGGAGCAGCAGGTGCTGCCTGAAGTAAAAGGTGTGCCCTATATCTACGGCAATACGCAGTATGACTGCTTTGAGCTCAACAGCTATCTGTGTAGCCTGGGCCTGGTGCCGCAGCTGATTCAGAGCAATAAGCTGAGCGAGGCTAATTTTGCTGATATCGAAAGCATTCTGGCGCAAAACGACCAGTACATCTGCAAGGCGGCGAATATCACACCGCTGCAATATGTTTACGACGTACTGCATCCGTGGTTCTACATGGGCCATGAGTTCGGTGAGCGCCTGCGCCGCAAGGGCATTGCCCTGCTGCACAGCGACCCGGCGGGCAAGATGCTGGGCTTTGAATGCAGCAGCTTCATGCTGCAGGCAGTGGCGAAGGCTGTAGCCGACGCAAAGAAATTCAGAGAGGAGGCCGGCCTGTGAGCTTAGTAAGATTTTTACCGACACCGTCGGACAGAATGGGAATTATCTGGAGCCTTTTGGCCGTACAGGGAGCCATCGTGCTGGAGTACGGCCCTGCCGGCACCACGCACTACAGCATGGGCTTATACGGAGGCTTGGGCCTGCGCTTTCAAAACCGCCTCTTCACCACGCATATGAGCGAAGATGATGTTGTCATGGGCGATGTAACACGCTTAGAGGAAGCAATTATCGAACTTGATAAAAGCTATGCGCCGAAGGTTATCTTCGTCGTAGCCTCCTCCGTAACTGCCGTCATCGGCACCGACATCAAGGGCGTGTGCCGTTATATGCAAAACGAGGTCAAGGCTAAGCTTGTGGCCTTCGAGCAGGGCGGCTTCCGCGGTGATTACAGCGTCGGCCTGGCCGAAACCTACAAACTGCTCGTGCGCAACCTGCCACAGAAGGATGCAACGCAGGAGGCAGGCGTGTACAACATCATTGGCGCCTCTGCGTGGCGCTACCGTATGGCAAGCGACATCTGGGAGGTAAAGAGCCTGCTGGGTGAAGCGCTGGGATTGCGCTGCAATGCCTGCCTTTGCTGCGATACCAGCGTAGACGAGCTGCAGGCCATGGGCAAGGCACAGGTAAATATTGTGCTGGGGAACGAAGGCCTGGCCGCTGCCAAATATCTTGAAGAAAAATTCGGTACGCCATATGTTTATGCCGTTTCCTACGGCTACAGCGGCACCGTAAGCTTTTTGGAGCAGGTAGGCGCAGCAGTTGGCAAGGCTTCTGAGCCCATAGTGCTGATGCGCATCAAAATGAAGGAAAAGGGCATGTCTATGCTCAGCATGTTTGCCATGATGGGCGGCAGCAAGCCAAGGCAGGCCGCTGTCAAGGGTGATTATGACCTGGTGCAGGGTGTGAGCACTTTCCTGGCGCAGGCAGGCATCACCGTGACGCATAAAATGTGCGCGCACAGCCTGAAGGCCATCACCGAACCGGCGGCAGATGTAGAAGCCTACGCCGAGGAGGGCGAATGGCTGCAGGAAATACGTGAGCTGCGCGACAAGTTGCTTTTCGCGGATGACGTGGCGCTCACGCAGGCAGATGCAAGCAACATGAAGGTGCTCATCAGCGCGCCGTTTATGAACGGTGTGGTGGCAACACACCTGCCGTTTATGGGCGAAAAGGGTGCTGATTTTTGCTGGAGCAAATCCAGGGTTATTATCAAAAGTAAAGTTTAAAGCAAAAGGAGGACATAATCATGAAACAAATTCCTGTAATTTTTTGGACCGGTACCGGTAACACACAAATGATGGCTGACGCTATTGCGGAAGCAATTAACGCTGCCGGTGCGGAGGCTGTTGTAAAAAATGTCAGCGAAATCACTGCTGACGAGGCTGCAGGCTATGATGCTCTGGCACTGGGCTGCCCGGCAATGGGTGCAGAGGTGCTGGAGGAATGCGAATTCGAGCCGTTTTTCACCGAGCTGGAAGGCAAGCTGGCAGGCAAAAAGGTAGCGATCTTCGGCTCCTATGGCTGGGGCGGAAGCTACATGCAGGATTGGGAAGCACGCGTTAAGGATGCTGGCGCAACACTTGTAGCTGACGGCGTGTTGGCGCTGGGTGCTCCCGACGACGAAGCAATGGCTCAGCTGACGGAAGCAGGCAAGCTGCTTGCCGAATAAGGCTGAAGCAACACAAAAAACTGCCTTTCGATTTTCAGAAGGGCAGTTTTTTAGTGAAGCGCTTGCGTTATAGCAGTTGGCAAATAACTTGCCTTGCGATATTATTTAAGAACACATCCTATTGACTTTATACCTGCTATATAGTGTAGACTGTATCATTATAAAATAAAGATTATCATGCTGCGGCAGCGTTTTACGCCGGGGACATCGGCAAAAGCTGCTGCCCGCGTTTTGGAATATATATGAATAGAGGATAGGAAGCTTTATGTTCAAAACATTTCTCAGCTATTATAAACCGTATAAGGGCATCCTGCTCTTTCTCGTGATTGGCTCATTGCTGCGCGCACTGCTCGAGCTGTTCTTTCCCTATGTAGTAAAGCTGATGCTGGAACAGCAGCTGCCGCTTAAGAATCTGCCGCTGCTCCTTGAATGGTCGGCAGCACTGCTTGCCATGTATCTGGTAAACTTCGGCATGCATTTCAGCATCATCTACTGGGCGCAGTCCATGAGCTATTCCATGGAACGCGATATGCGCCGCGATTTATTCAGCCATCTGCAGAAGCTGTCCTTCGGCTTTTACGATAAAAACAAAAGCGGTCAGCTGCTTTCGCGCCTCACCAGCGATTTGAGCGAAATTAACGGCTTCGCAGGCAATGCGCCGATTGATCTTATCGTCTGTGGGCTGACGATGCTTGGCACGATGGTTATTCTGATTTACATGAATCCTATGCTGGGCAGCCTTATTGCCTTCCTGCTTCTGGTGAAGGCGGTGCATACCGTTTTCGTCAACCTGCGCATGAAAAAGGCCTTCTTTGCCAATCGTGTGGCAATGGGCGAGGTAACGGGCAAGGCTGCGGAAAGCATTAACGGCGTGCGTCTGATCAAGGCCTTTGCCGGTGAGCGCAGCGATATGGCGCAGTTTATGGAAAAGGCGGATGCCTATCTGAAAGTATGCAAAAAATCCTTCAAAATAACATCTTATTTCGTCGGCAGTATGATTTTCTTCAGCAACTTTATCAATGTGGCGATATTAGTAGTGGGCGGCCTGCTGATAAATCAGGGGCTGATGAGCTTCGGCGAGCTGGTGGCCTTCTTCCTCTACGTGGGCCTGTTTATGAAACCGCTGATGCAGCTTTTAGGCTTCATTCAGGTATATCAGCGCGGTATGGCAGGCTTCAAGCGTTTTTATGAGCTGCTGCAGGAAAAGCCCGAGATTACTGATGCACCGGATGCTAAAATTTGCCCGCCCTGCAAGGGGAACATCACCTTTGATAACGTCAGCTTTGCCTATGCGGACGGCAGACCTGTTATCCGCAACCTTTCGCTGAGCGTGGCAGCAGGTGAAACTGTGGCCTTTGTGGGCGCTACGGGAGCAGGCAAAACAACTATTGCCAGCCTTTTGCTGCGCTTTTACGAGCCTCAGAGCGGCAGAATTCTGCTGGACGGCTGCGATATCCGTGAATTTACGCAGGAATCGCTGCGCAGGCAAATCGGCCTGGTGCAGCAGGATGTCTTTCTCTTCGGCGACAGCGTGCGCTACAACATAGCCTACGCCAAACCGGATGCGACAGCGGACGAGGTGCAGGCGGCAGCGAAGGCTGCGGCGGCGGATGAGTTCATTCAAAAGCTGCCTGCGGGCTACGATACCGAGGTGGGTGAGCGCGGCGTGAAGCTGAGCGGCGGCCAGAAGCAGCGTTTGGCGATTGCACGTGTCTTTCTCAAAAACCCTCCGGTAGTAGTGCTGGATGAGGCTACAAGTGCGCTCGACAATATTACGGAGCAGCAGATACAAAAGGAGCTAGACGAGCTGGCGGTAGGACGCACCACGCTGATTATTGCGCACCGTCTTTCCACCATCCGTCATGCGGACAAGATTGTGGTGCTTGACGAGGGTGCTGTTGCGGAATGCGGCAGCCATGAGGAGCTGCTGGCGCGCAAGGGGCATTATTATGATTTGTATCAGAAGGATTAAAGCAGAGGCTTGCGGATGCAGGCGTACTGCAGAAGATAATAAAATAGCGCACGCTGTTGCTAAAGCGTGCGCTGAGAATACAGAAAACCCATGTCTTGCCGATTTCGGCGGGACATGGGTTTTAGTGCTTTGTGTTTATTTTTGTATTAGGCTTGCTTTATGTGCTTAAACCTCTTTCTTCAGCTTCTCCACATCAGCGAGAGATAAATTTGTAAGTTCAGCGATAACCTCGAGAGAATAGCATCCTTTAGCCAGCATACGTTTAGCAGTAACGAGTTTTCTTTAGCTTCGCCTTTTGCAATACCAACAGCTTCGCCTTCAACAAGGCCTACGTCTTTGCCTTCAGCAATACCTTCACGCCGTTCGTCTAACAAACGAGCTTCCATAAGCATATATTCTCGCCTCACTTTCGTATCGAGTTTCAAATAGCTGATTTCATTATCAATCTGCTTGGTGAAATCAGTAGTTACAATGTGATTGTTTACATAATCATAAAAGCTTTTGAGATCCTTAGAGATTTCGCCATGCGTACCCTTAGTGTTCAAAATCATGGTGGTTGCTTTATCCGGAAGCTCCAGCTCCAAATCCTCCAGGCAGCGCTTTTTAAAAGTATAGACATAATTACCATTTTTCTAAATTGCAATAAGAAGTTGCACACTTTTTGAAAATTAAGATGCATAG
>OIWL01001401.1_pt1 | contig 26073 bp, 26 predicted proteins | sample 1587561 | NCBI WGS metagenome assembly OIWL01 (sample SAMEA3888903, study PRJEB22519) | human gut metagenome | biome: human gut; feature: human-associated habitat; material: faeces | place: Denmark | collected 2010 | reverse complement strand
ATATCATTTGCATATAATCTATTGTTAAATCGGGACATATTAAAATCCAATCTTCGCATAGCTTTCGACACTTTTCCGCATTTAACAATGTTGATTTTAATTCATCAACAACATCTTCAATTTTTTCTATGCTGAAAACGTTCTTGAATTTTTCAACTAATTGCAATAGCTCCATAATTATGTCCCTTTCTTTATCCAAAATAAAAAACAGAATGTATATGCATTAACATATACATTCCGTATAATCAGCATAAACATGGTACGCTGAATACTTCAAGCGTGTCTATGCCTATCTTAATATCTCTATTCCCCTCTTTTGCTTTGAGATATTTTTTCCCACTGCCTCACGGCAGTTCACCCTTCGATTCATATACTACCACAGGATCAATGTTACATTCTATTACATAATGACGTTTTTATGGATTTTTATAAAATTCCGCATACAAAAAAAGCCGGAATAAAATCCGGCTTAATCTTTTTCTAAAACTCTTTTGATTGCAGACAGTGCCTTGGGGTGAAGAATATGTACAACGTGTTTGTATGAATAGTTTAGCTGTTCTGCAATCTTTTCCCACGTTAAATTTTGAATATACCTCTTAATTAACAGTCTTCGGAGTGTAGCACTTTCGACCTGATTCACGGTTTGAAGAATTTCATTTTTTATTTTGTACAATTCGCCAATTCTGTTTTTGATGTTTTGTTCATAAATCGCTACATTTATTTCGTCCAAAAATGCAACCGGATTAACCGCCTGCAAATCAGCAATTTCTTCTTCAATCTCAATTCCTCTCTGTAACCATTCTTTTGTCGTCATGCTTTCACTCCCCCGTTTTGCTTATTGCTTATTCTTCGTCAAGGCGTTGTTGGTATTCAACGAAATACCATATCAATTCATCTCTGAATACTTCGATAGCTTCCTCTGCTTTTTCTTTGGTGGCGAAATGTATTGTATTAGGTAATCGCATAATATAATAATAGTCTGCGTACAATTTTTCAGCACCATAACTATACGCAACAAACCACTTCTTTTTACTTTCATCGTTCCAATCTTTTTCTGAAATAGACTTGTCATTTGCCGCCTGCCACTGTCTTAGCTGACGAAGCAATCTGTCTGCTCTTGCATTGTTCTCGGCAATTATCTTATCATTGTAATAATTGCCTGTGTTATAACATTGCTCATCCTCTTTGTCATTAAACTCTGTAATTTTCAACATACTATTGTATTCTGTATCAATTACATAATACATTTCACCTTTTTTAACTCTCTCATAGCCAGTTTTAGGTTTATCCTCAAGCAATCCCAACTTTTTTAACTGCTCAACCAGTCCCAACTCTTTCAGCTGTCCTTCCGATATTTCAGCTTGAACGCTTTTATCGTTCATTTTCAATTCTACTTTCATTACTGTTCCTCACTTTCTTATTCACCGATATTTTTTATAAATTTTTATCAACTAATTTTTTCCCTGCCCACTCTGCTGCTTCTTCAGCAATTTCATCTAAAAAATATACCGGCAATGGTTTTTCCAACGGTGCACATTCTCCTTTGCTTGCGTCAATTATAATTGCAAATTTGAATCCGTCATACCGACTTTGCAGATAGTCATTTATGTCACGCAAATTGTGACTGTTAAACCATATCGGAAAATTTCCGAAACGGTCTTTTTTGTCCGTAATTATTCTCATTTCATATCACTCCAGTCCAATCCAATGCTTGTCCGCATTCAACGCAAAGTTTATCGCCGAATAGTATATATTTACTATCGCCACAATTAGGGCAATGACTCAATCCACTTTCTTCGTCAATAATTATTTTCATCGGAATATCTTTTTGCTCATACTCATACAACTTCTCTATTGCCTTTTTCATCGGTTCAAAATTTTTAATTTCTCTGCCTATGGTTTCTTGTGTCACAGGCGAAAACTTTTTCCGCATTTAGCGTTATAAATCCGTTTTTATATTTTTGGGTTAACATTTTTGTGTACCTCCAACAATTTCATAAATAACGTCATCACGATAATTACCATATTTATCTTTTATCGCATCTTTTAAAATATGCTTTTTGCCATTATGTTTTTTGCAAAATCTGTCATAGCTCCGTTCAACCGGATTTCCACAAATCATTCTCCATTCAACTCTGTGGTATAGCGCGACAAGTTCTTCCATTTTATCAAGCACGTCCTTGCCAACAACAAAATTTCCTTTATCGAAAGACATAAGCCCAAAATTGTACACCTTTGAACAGTAGTAATCTACTCTGTATGATAAATAACCGATTAATTTATTATTATGTATAATCGCATAATCAAATTGACCGTCAGCAGGATTATCTAATATCTCTGGCGACCATTGATAAAGACTTCCCGTTTCCAAAAACATATCTTCCGTGTAAAATTTTCTTTGAAACTCTTTTGAAATTTGCTCCTTATATAGGATTGCAGGAACTAACATAATTACTTCACCCCTTGATTTTCAACTATTATTCCTCTTTATTCTGCTACTTCTGTGTCCTTATTTTCTTTTCTTAAAGAATTATTACATTCTCTAACCGCTTCCATATATGAACCTACTCCGTTGCGATAAAAAGTATATTTTCTTTCGGAATTATCGCCAGTGTCACATCATTTTCGTTTGTATGTTCTTGAAAAACCACAAAACCATCCATGAATTTCACACGATTACATCGACAATCAAAATCCATGCACCTATCATTTACATTCAAAACAGCATAAAAATTTTTATTTTGGCAATGTGATATATCACCTATATTTTCAACTTTTAAATTCATCTTAAATCAACTCCCTTCCGTATTGTTTCAACGATGAATAAACTGTGCCGTGAGATATTCCTAATGCCTCGGCAATTTTTTTTTGCGTAAATTTTTTATTTAACAAGTTTACTATCTGATTATGATACTCAAACGCTTTACTTTTCTGCGTAGTACTGCTGCCGTCCATTGTGGTTGTACACCATTTTTAATTGATTTCGTAACATTTCGCCATGCAGCACCTATACATACACCGGAACATAACTGAATATCGAACGGTTTTCCTGTGTTTTCGTCAATGTGTTCGTCCATCAAACGACCACACATACTACAATATCGTTTTCGCATTTTACTGTCCCCTTTCATACTATCACCGGCAACAACAATAATTCTGTATCACCGTCTTTTATTATCAATGCATCTTTCTGTGATTTCAATTCCAAAACAACATTGTCGGACCGTATTGTTTTTATCATATCCATTAAAAAATCAGCATTGAAACCGATTTTAATATTGCCGGCTATATCGGCATCTATTTCATCTTTTAGCTGGCAGCGAAGATTTCTGCCATTGCATTTCAAAACATCATCTTTCAATTCCAACGTTACCGGAACTTTTGTTTTACCTTGTTCCGAAACGAATTTACCGCGTTCAATCATCTGCATAAACTCTGCACGTTTTACCGTTGCAGTTATATCCGATTCACGATTCATCATATTGTCATATTTGACATAACCATTTTCATTAAATGTACTGGCGACAACTATAAATTCACTGTAATCTAACAACAACCGCATATTTGTATTATCAACAACAATACGCAATAGCGGATTTTCACTTTCAATACGACACAGTTCCTTTGCCGCAGGAAGCGTTATTACAAACGACATATTTTCATATGTGCCAACAGGTGTAGTTATATGTGCCATTCGTTTACCGTCAGTTGAAACATTGTGTAATGTTTCGTTTTTTATGTCAAATAACACACCATTATACTGCGGTCTGTATCCGACTGTCGGTGCTGCAAACGGCACAGTTTTAGTTAAAATTTCTCTAAACCGTTCCTGTTCTAACATCAACTCATCATTGCATTCCGGCATTGATATTTTCGGATAATTTTCCGCAACTGTTCCTTGCCATTTCTGCTTGTATGTTCCGATTTTCATTTCAATGACATTGTCTTTGTCGGTTGATATTATAACCTCCTTGTTTTCACCTTTGGAAATGTTCATCAAATACTTTGGGTTACATACAACCGACCCTTTCTGCTCAACGTCCGCATGAACATAATATTTGATTTTTATGTCATTTGAATATGCTGTTAATTCCACCATATTCGGTGCATTGGCATCTATCAGAATACCGCCCAACATCTTCATCGTTTCTGCATTGACAGCATGATTTATAACTTTGATTGCCCTAATGATGTTATATTTATATGTTCTGAACTTCATTTTTTTCAACTCCTTTCTTCGCAATAAATTTTGCTTTAAATTTTGATTTTTTTTATTTACTAGCCCTCATTGCAATAAAAACAGTAATTATATTTCCGTAGAAACGGCTTAAAATCTAATGTTTCAAGCCGTTTTTTTTGATTATAAAATCAAATATGCTTTTTTGCAATTTTATAACCATTAAAAACTGATTATATTTTCGGAATTCAGATTACCTTTTCATCACTGTTTTCTTCAGTTTCACTATCTGGTTTGTCCCATACTGCCGCCGAATTTTTACTGCGTTTAAATGGGTCTTTTTTCACGTTCCAATCCGAAAATTTCATGTATTCCGGTTGGAATTTTAAAAACATTGTTCCGGTTTGTGAAAACCTTGATTTCGGTAACAATATCTCAACTTTACCTGTTGGGGGTTGTGATTTGTCTGCTCTATATACGTCCTCGTTGTGAATCAGCATAACACTATCAGCGTCTTGCTCAATAGCTCCACTGTCACGAAGATCGGCAAGTGTCGGTCTTTTGTTCGACCTCTGTTCATTTGCTCTATTCAGCTGCGAAAGTGCAATTATCGGGCAACCTAATTCTTTCGTCAGAATTTTTAGTGCACGGCTTACCTCACCAACGGCTTGTGCTTTTGTATAATTTTTGATTTCTGGTACTTTTATGAGTTGAATATAATCTATTATTACAGCTCCAAGAGAACCATATTTCTTTTTGAAACGGCGACACACTGAACGAATTTTTCTGACAGTCATTTCTCCAGTATCGCAAATTTCTAATTTTTCGATCTTTTCCGATTTGTCTATTAAGTCCGTGAGTTTATCCCAATCATCATCTTCCACTTCGCCGTAACGTAATGCAGAATATTTGATATGTGTCATTGTTGATGCTAAACGTAACATCAACTGATCTTCGTCCATTTCCAGTGAGAAAAACACTACTGCTTTTGATTCATTGTACACTATATGTTCAGCGATATTTAATGCAAATGCGGTTTTTCCCATGCCCGGTCTTGCTCCTATGATGACCAATCCGTCCATGCCGCCCATTTTCAAATCTATGTTATCAAATCCTGTTGCCTGTCCCGGAATTCGTCCTTTGTTTTCGACCGCCTTAACAATGTCATCAAACATCTTCATCATTAAACTGTCTGCACTATTGACTTTTACCGAATCGCTTTCTGTTGCCAGCATATATTCCACTTTGTCGGATATTTTTTCTATTGGCAATGTTGTATTGCCTGCCATAGTCAATATTTTATTTGACATATCTATGTACCAACGACGTTTCGCATATTCTTTTACGATTTTGCCATAGTAAATTAAATTATGTTTCGTTGGGTTGTTACTGATCGCATTTTTCAGAAATTCAATTCCCTTGTATTCTTTGGCGGTTTTTAATGTACTATCTACCGTTACTATGTCGATTTTATCGTTTTTGTCGTTTAGGTACAAAATGCATTTGTACACCAATTTGCAATCACTGAAATAAAAATCATCGGGTGTTAGATTAACTTCGCTGGTTAATTCATCCACATTGCCACCGATGATTAATGCACCAACGACTGCCTGCTCCGCCTCATAGTTGGCAGGAATTTGTTGTTGCTCATACATCGTTATCCCTCCTTCGGAGTCGTGCGGCATACTCAGGGTCTTCCGCCTCGATTGTGGCGATGTAACTATCATCAGTTTCCTCAGTCAAAGCCGGCTGTGCCGGTGTGTCTAAGTAATCGACAAACGCTTGTTCTCTACCAACAAAGTTTGTTGAGTATTTTATATAGCGTTTGTCTATGTTGTTTTTTTCTATGTCTGCGAGGTAATTATCCAGTGCTGACATCAGTTGTTCGGCTGAATATTTGTTTCTGGTGCTGATGTAGTTTTTCATGGTCTGTTGCTCATTTCGTTGGTTAGGATATTTTGAATACCACGCTTTGAACTCAGACACCAACTCCGGTGACGGAGTGTTATTTTTTTTATTATTAATACTTGTATTATTATGGCGGACATTTTTGTCCGGGGTAGGCGGACATTTTTGTCCGGGGGGGCGGACATTTTTGTCCAACAAAAATGTTAGTTCTATTGCACCCTCAAACGTATAAATTTTTCGTAATTCCGATTCATTGTCAATAATTATATACCCTTTGCTTGACAAGCTGTTCAATAGTCTTCTGACCTGTCGGTCACTAATATTATACAAATTAGCAAAATACTGATTTGTCGCAAAACAATAACCATATTTACCAGACAGTGCGGAAATTTCGCCATATAATATTTTTGCTTTGTCCATCACATCATTGTCATATCTTACTATTGCCGGAATGACAGCATAATAATTCGGTTTTGAATTTTCGTAATCTTCCACAAAAATTCCTCCTTTCCTTTGTACACCGTACGTTTTTTCGAGCGTACTCGAATAAACCCTACCTTTCCGCAGGGTTTATTTAAGTCAAATTGCACAATTATTGTTTTTTCTTCATCAATGTACTTCCGGTGAAATACACTGATTCTACAACTATTTTGTTTGAATAGTGCTTAACACCATCTTTTTCGTAGTTGTTGTTTCTGATTGCACCTTCAAATGCGACCATATCGCCCTTTGAAAAGTTTTTTTCAAGAAAATCCGCATTGTGTCCCCACAATTCGCATTGAACGAAATCTGTATCATACTCATTTTTAGAATTTTTGAAACGTCTTTGCACTGCCAAAGACGCTTGAACAACGGTACTGTCACCTATGTACTTCTTTTTTAAATCGTTACAAATACGACCTATCAGCATTACTTTGTTCATTTTTCTCTCCTCCTTTGCTTGTCCAACCGTAGGAGCATTATGCTCCTTTTTCTTCTTCCTGTGCCAATCTTCGCTGACGTGCATTGAACAAAATAGTGGTTATTTCATCAATAACCTTTTGATGCTCTTCCGGTGGTGGGTTAGGATTTCCAAACATTCGTAGTCGCCCCGTTTCGCCGATTTTTTTCTCTTGCACTATTTTGTCGTCGGTCAATTCGACCAATGTAAAACCCTCACACAATTTCATTCCAATCACCTCACTTATTTTTATGTTTTCCCTGTTTTGTCCTATTCCGAAAGGTGCTTTTTTTGTCCTCTCATTATTTAAGTCCTTATTTTTCACCGTTTTTCTACCTTTTCATAAGCAAATGGCGGTAATTTTTTTAATTGTCATTAAAATCAATACTATAACCGCCTTTAATTGCACCAAAACTCTGCAATTCGGCAACTATTGATAGCATGGACGAAATATCGTCCATGATTTCACTGACACGAAAATCCTGCATTTTGTCTTGAATTTTCAATGCGTCATACAGTTCATCTGAAATTTGCATTGTAAAACTCATACTTTTTTTGAATATAGTATCGTATTTGAATGTTACAGTTTTCATTTGCAATACGCCACCAAACTGCAACCAATGACGATACACGCCCAACCGATAGTTATCATTTTTATTTCCCCTTTCCGTCACAGGTTCAAGAGAGCCACCCTCCGGTCAAAACATTTTTTGAGGTGATGCCTTGAAACAGACTTTCTAAAATTTTATATATTTCTACATTCATATGGAGTGAGTGGCTCACCTCAACCTGTGATTAAATATTTTTCTGCCGGCATATGTAAGCCACCCTGAAAAGAAAGACACACCGCTGACAAAACACTAAATCCACGGTAAAAACAAAAAACAGAGTGGCTGACATATGCCAGCAGTATAAATTAAAATAAATCGTCTATCCGGCAATCAAGAACTTTGGCAAGCATAGGTAATTTATCACTTCTTGGGGACGCTTCACCAGTTTCCCATTTTGTAATAGTTGACCTATCAACATTAATTAAATTAGCCAGTTGTTCTTGGGTTAAATTTGCTTTTTCCCTGACTTCTTTTAAGTTGTTCATTTTTTCACCTCCTAAAAGTGACGTTTCTTCACTTGTAATTTATATTATAGGTGAAGTTTCTTCACTTGTCAAGACTTTTTTAAAAAATAAGTGAAATTTCTTCACTTTGTCTTGATATGTGAAGTTATTTCACATATAATGTGCTTGAGGTGATTATAATGAACGTCCTTAAAAAATTGCGAACAAAAAAAGGCGTATATCAAAAAGACGTAGCAAAATATCTTGGTGTGGACAGGACCACATATGTTAAATATGAACGTGGAGTTAGTGAACCTAATCTTGACATCATAAAAAAATTAGCTAATTATTTTGATGTAACAGTTGATTTCTTGCTGGGCAAGGAAAAGAAAGAAAATACTTTAGATGAGCAGCTTGGAGAAATTGAATTTGCATTATATGGCGAAGTTAAAGAATTAACCGATGAACAAAAGCAAGATATATTAGATTATGCACGTTTCAAAAAAGAACAATGGAAGAAGGAAGAATAATGCTAAATCAATTAAACCAATATGCAATAAACCATAATATAGACGTCGATTTTTTTCCGATGAGAGCCACAAAAGCATTATCCATTCCCGGAGCTATTGCATTAAATCCATTAATGATCCATACAATGCCTGAATTGATAGACGCATATGCTCACGAATTAGGGCATCACGAAACCGGTTCGTTTTACAAGTTAAAATCCACGTTTGAAACGAGGCAACGCATGGAAGAACGGGCAACTCGTTGGGCGGTTCAGGAACTAATTCCGGCTGACAAACTGTTATCGGCATTTAAAAAGGGATATACGGAAGTGTGGCAGTTGGCTGAATATTTTAATGTGACTGAAAATTTTATAAAAGATACAATCAGAATACACCGAGTGAAAGGTAATATTTAAGGAGTGATAACAATGTATGGTGGAGATATTTCGTTAGATGGATTTGAAATTTTAAAGGAGAAAAAAAACGTCCGAAAAAAAGGTAAAAGTCTATTGGAATTTCTTACAGACTATACTGTAATAGACATAGAAACAACAGGTCTATATTCTGAATTTGATGAAATTTTAGAATTAAGTGCAGTAAAATATCGTAACAACAAAATGATAGATAAATTTACAACATTGGTTCGCCCTGAAGAAGAAATAGATGAATACATAACCGATTTGACCGGAATAACAAACGAAATGGTAGCAAATGCACCAAGTATCGAAGAAGCACTGCCAAAATATTTAGATTTTATCGGAACGGATATAGTGGTTGGTCATAATGTAAATTTTGATATTAATTTTATATATGACAATAATTTGGCATATTTTGAGAAAATATTTACAAACAACTATGTTGACACATTACGCATTGCACGAAAATTATTCCCAAATTTTAAGAATCATAAATTATCTACGCTTGTCGAAGAATTGCATATCGAAAACAAACCAGAACACCGTGGTTTAGCTGATTGCTTGGCAACACAAGAATGTTATTTGAAATTTGATGAATTTGTAAAAATAAACGGTGCGGATGCATTAGCTCCAAAAGCAAAAACTGATTTGCGTACATTAAAAGCAGAATCGGATAATTTTGATACTACTCACCCATTATACGGGAAAGTATGCGTTTTCACAGGTAAATTAGAATTGATGTCAAGAGAGCAAGCTGCACAGTTGGTTGTCAATTTAGGCGGAACGTGTGGCAATGGCGTTACCAAGAAAACAAATTATTTAATTTTAGGTAATAATGACTACTGTTCAACCATCAAAGATGGAAAGAGTAGCAAACAGAAAAAAGCTGAACAGTTGATTTTATCCGGTCAAGATTTGCAAATTATACCGGAAGACGTTTTCTATGAATTAGTATTGGAAAATGTTTCAGAGAATTAATATAAACCGAAGTCAGAAAACCCAACGTCAGAAAACCCGATATTGGGGAATCTAACATCGGTTGATTTTACAAAAGGAGTGATAACAATGCCATTTGATGATTACAAGGAGAGCGTTGCGATATATTTGCGTAAATCACGAATGGATCCGGACAGTGAAGACATAGACGAAACACTGGCACGTCACGAAGATACGTTGTTAAAATTGGCGAAACAAATGGATTTAAACATTGTTGAAATCTATAAAGAAGTTGTATCCGGTGACGGTTTATTTACACGCCCTGAAATGTGTCGGCTATTGCAGAACGTAGAGCATGGAAACTATTCGGCTGTTTTATGTATGGAAATAGACAGATTAGGACGTTCATCACAAAAAGACGGCGGCATTATCTTGGAAACTTTTAAAGATAATGATGTGCGAATTATAACCACAAGTAAAACATATGACCTAAACGACGATGTGGACGAACAGGTTGTAGAAATGCATTCGTTTATTGCACGCCAAGAGTTGAAAGCAATCCGCCGTAGGTTGCATAAGGGAATAGAAAAAACGGTAGAAATGGGATACCATATTTGTGAACCGCCATACGGATACAGACGAACATACATTGATAAACGTCCGACATTAGAAATCTGTGAAGAAGAAGCAAATGTAATACGAATGGTATTTGATATGTATGTAAATCAACATATGGGTACACAGACCATTGCCGATAATTTAAACAAAATGGGATATACCCCGCGAAAAAACGATCATTTTTCACGAAACACAATACAGTTTTATCTGCAAAACGAAACATATATAGGTCAAATTATTTGGAACAAACGAAAACATATCAAAAAAAAATTTCCTACTGATAAACACCGTACTGTATTAAATCCAGAGGAAAAATGGATTGTGTCGGAGGGAAAACACCCTGCAATAATATCAAAAGAATTGTTTGAACAAGCACAGGAAATCCACCAATTCCGAACACACCCACCTACTGCACATGGTATAATTCGTAATCCATTTGCAGGATTAATTTATTGTAAAAACTGTGGTGAATTAATGCAGCGTCAATATTCAAAAATCAGTGGTAATAGATTGTTATGTTTGCATTCCGGTTGTATCCGTTCTATCAGAACAATGTTCGTTGAAAAAGTTATTTTAGACGCAGTAAAAAATATTTTAAAAAACAGTTCGTCCGCCGTCCAAAACAGCATACAAAAAACAAACAACCTACAAATAGAAATGTTGGACAGAACCATTAAAGATATTAATACAAAAATAAAACAGTTGAATTCGCAGAAATCCAAACTACACGATTTGTTGGAACAGGGTGTTTATGATGTTGATACGTTTTTAGATCGTAGTAATGCAATCGCTGAAAAAATCCAAAATTCAAAATTGGCATTAGCTCAACACGAAAAAAAATTAAACAGTATTCAATTCGTTCCAACAGTGCAAGAAGTGCTACCGACATTACGCTATTTGATAGATGAATACGACAATCTTTCGGCAGGCGAAAAGAATGTAATTTTTAAAAAATTGATTAAACGTATGGTCTATAATCGTACAAAGGACCATAGGGGCAACGATTTTGATTTAGATATAGAATGGCGTTTCACTATGTAAACCCTCGTTTTTATGCGGTTTCTTGACCGTTTTAATTTTGTATGCTCATTTTTTCTAACTTGAATAGTCTTGTTCCCTGCAACTGTCATATATCTTATCAGTATGTACACACACTGCTTCACGGAAATTTGTATCACAAGGATATTTTCTTTCTCTTCCGCAGTCATTACAGCAATTTCTGTTACAATCAGCCATTTATTATCATTCCTTTCTATGTTTTTGGGATTTTCCCTTGGTATAGAATATGAAACTCACCGAAAAGTGTTACTTTTACCGATTATTTTAAATTAAAGTCTGAAAATTGCAAACATTTCTATTTGGATTATGATATAATATGAAAAGTTTAGAAGTATCACGAAAGGAATTAAAACATGAACAAAATCACAGTAACCACAAACAAAAAAGCATCTATGTCCGATTTTTACGGTATATTTTTTGAAGACATAAACCATGCCGCCGACGGCGGACTTTACGGTGAAATGATACGCAACAGGGCGTTTGAATTTTCACCTATGGACAATCCGTCATACCAGGCGTTGACGGCTTGGAAACGTATTGAAGAGGGCGGTGCGTCGGTATCGTCATTTGTATCAAACAAATCACCGTTTTCAAAGCGAAATCCGAATTATCTTATTCTTGAAATTAACAAAGCAGGCACAAGAGCCGGCATAAAAAATCTCGGCTACAACAGCGGTATTGCGGTAAAGGAAAATGAAAGCTACAATTTTTCATGCTACGCAAAAAGTGACAAGCCTTGTGAAATAACAGTTTCAATAGACAACGCATACGGTGAAGTCATTACAGAAAAGTCGCTTAACATCACGTCAAACGAATGGACGGAGTATTCATTTACATTAACATCACCTGTTGACGATTTGTCGGCAGTGCTTGCAGTCACATCAAAGCAAGAATGTAAATTCTGTCTTGATTTTGTATCGTTATTCCCCGTAAAAACCTACAAAAACCGTAAAAACGGTATGAGAAACGACATAGCCGAAATGCTTGCGGACCTAAAGCCTAAATTTATGCGTTTCCCGGGCGGTTGTCTTATCCACGACGGCACACTTAATTCCGACGACAGAAACTCAATGTACCGTTGGAAAAACACAATCGGTGCTGTAACCGACAGACCGTCACGACGTAACAACTGGCGATACAATCAATCGTTGGGACTCGGATATTTTGAATACTTCCAATTCTGTGAGGACATCGGTGCAAAGCCTTTGCCTGTACTTCCTGCCGGATATAATCCGCATATGGAGCAAGCCGTTCCGCTTGACGAAATGCAGGAATGGATTGATGACGCACTTGACCTTATCGAATTTGCCAACGGCACTGCCGACACGAAGTGGGGCAAAATAAGATGTGATATGGGACACACCGAGCCGTTCAATCTTGAATATCTTGCAGTCGGCAACGAAGAAGTCGGTCAGGGCTTTTGGGACAGATATGACCTTTTCCACAAAGCCATAAAAGAGAAATATCCGCAAATAAAAATAATCAATTCCGCAGGGCCTTTCCCGCAAGGCGGTGAATTTGAACGCGGTTGGAACAACGCAAAAAAGAACAGCTCTGACCTTGTTGACGAGCATTACTACACATCACCCGAATGGATGCTTGCCAACTGCCACCGTTACGACAATATGCCGTCAGACGGTCCGAAAGTATTCTTAGGCGAATACGCGTCATGGGGCAACACATATTACAACGCACTTATCGAGGCGGCATATATGACAGGACTTGAAAACAACGCACACGCAATCGGTCTTGTATGCTATGCACCGCTTTTATGCAATGTTGACTACATAAACTGGCAGCCCGATATGATTTGGTTTGACAATCACAGAGTATACGGCAGTGCGAATTACTATGTACAAAAAATGTTTATGAACTGCACAGGCAGCGACCTGCTTGACGTAAAGCACGACGGTTTTGACAAGCCTATCACTCTTGGCAGTGACAAAATCAGCGGTAATATTGAGATTGAAGCTGACAGATGCAGTGCGAAATTTTACGATATTAAAATCATCGACATCGCAACAGGCAATGTAAAAACATACGACAATCTATCATTCAGCAACGGCGGCAAAGCCGTTATAGACAGCATAAACTCAAATCATTACAAAGTCGAATTTACCGCCAAACGCACGGCAGGCGACAAAGGTTTCCGCCTGTTCTTCGGCAAGTCGGACGATAAAAACTTAATTCAATGGTTTATCGGCGGTTGGCAAAATCAAGACACAGAAGTCAACGCACAAGTAAACGGACGCGGTTCGTGCCTTGACCACAACATTTTCTCCGTAATGACAGGACAGGAATACAAGCTTTGCCTTGAAGTCAACGGCAGAAATATTACTACATATATAAATGGCAAAACCGCAAACACTGCAATCGACAAACAGCCTGTTATGGAGGAATTGTACTACACCGCAAGCAGTGACGATAACAACATTTATATTAAAGCGGTCAATGTGCGTGACACCGAAATAACGTCTGAAATATGCGTTGAAGGCGTAAACGGCATTAACGCAAACGTAACGGAGCTTTCCGGCAATTCGCTTGATGATATAAACGATTTCGATAATCCGAAAAAGGTATCGCCGAAAACATCGGCTTTAACAGCCGTATCAAATACATTTGAATACACATTCCCGCCACAGAGCGTTACAATATTCACTGTACAGAAATAAAAAAATCATAAAGTTCCTCAAACGTCGAAACTTTAGATTTTATGCCATTTCTGTCGCACATGTCGCCAGAAATGATTTTTAATGAGGTTAGCACCTCAAACTCCCAATAACAAAGTAAACAAAACCATAACGGTTTTGTTTACTATCTAAATCGGACGATTACAATCGTCCGATTTTTTTGTAATCAAATATTACAAAGCGGAATAAATATAAACAAAAGGGGGTATCCGTATGGAAAGCTTTGAAACTGCTGCACCGATAATAGTTCTTATCTGTTCACTTACCGCACTGTTATTTTCATTCATCAAATTTTACTCCGTAAAGCGAAAAAGCGAAGGTACGGATATGATGAAAAGCATCAGCGTCAAAATACGCAAGGGTGCAATGGCATATCTTAAACGTCAATACAAAACTGTCGGAATATTTTTTGCGATTATGTTTTTCATTTTGACCGTACTTGCGGCGAAAAGATTTTTAAGTCCGTTTGTGCCGTTTGCATTTTTGACAGGCGGATTTTTTTCGGGATTATCGGGATATGTGGGAATGAATATCGCCACATATGCCAACACACGCACCGCGAACGGTGTTCGTGACGGACTCAACAAGGGTTTAAAAATCGCGTTTGCGTCAGGCTCTGTTATGGGGCTTACCGTTGTCGGTTTGGGACTTTTCGATATAAGCGTGTGGTTTATTCTTTTAAAATTCGTGTTTAAACTAAGCATAAACGACGTTATGACCGCTATGCTCACATTCGGTATGGGTGCAAGTTCAATGGCACTGTTTGCACGCGTGGGTGGCGGAATATTCACAAAAGCGGCTGATGTCGGAGCGGATTTAGTCGGCAAAGTCGAAGTCGGTATACCTGAGGACGATCCGCGTAACCCTGCCTGCATTGCCGATAATGTCGGCGACAATGTCGGTGACGTTGCAGGAATGGGCGCTGATTTGTATGAATCGTATGTCGGCTCGATTATTTCGTGCGGAGCACTTGCGTCGGCGGCAGGACTTGGCTTTAACGGTGTACTTGTGCCGATGTTTATCGCTGCAATCGGCATAATTGCGTCTATTATCGGCACGTTTTTCGTTTCGACAAAGGAAGGTGCAACGCAAAAATCGCTTTTAGGCTCATTAAGACGCGGTACATACATTGCGTCAATCCTGTCGGCAGTCGGCTCGGCATTTCTTATTTTCACATTACTTCCCGACAATTCAAATGTATTTTGGGCAGTTATTTCGGGACTTATCGCAGGAGTGATGATAGGATATTTCACAGAGTATTACACGTCAGACTCTTACAATCCTACAAAAAACCTTGCAAAATCTTCAAATACAGGCTCGGCGACAATCATAATAGACGGTATCGCACTGGGAATGTCGTCAACGGCGATACCTGTTATTATAATCGGAATTTCGGTAATTATAAGCTACTTTACTGCAGGAGGTATGGCAAGCTTTGAGGACGGACTTTACGGAGTTGGTCTGTCGGCGGTCGGTATGCTTTCAACACTCGGCATAACGCTTGCGACAGATGCATACGGACCTGTTGCCGACAACGCAGGAGGTATTGCGGAGATGTCGGGACTTCCCGATATAGTGCGTGAAAGAACGGACGCACTCGATTCACTCGGCAACACGACCGCCGCAACAGGCAAAGGTTTTGCAATAGGCTCGGCGGCACTGACCGCGCTTGCGCTGATAGTTTCATACACCGATAAAATAACCGAAATGGGAATTGAACTTAATCTTTCCGTCACTAATCCCGCAGTGCTTATAGGCTTGTTTTCAGGGGCAATGCTGCCGTTTTTGTTCAGTGCAATGACTATGAGAGCTGTCGGACGTGCGGCACAAAAAATTGTTGTTGAAGTAAGACGTCAGTTTAAGGAGATAAAAGGATTGATTGACGGAAAAGCAGAGGCTGATTATGAAACGTGCGTTGACATATGCACAAAATCTTCGCTAAAAGAGATGATTTTCCCCGCCGCACTCGGAATACTTGCACCGATAATTGTCGGATTGGTGCTTGGGTGCAACGGTGTTGTCGGTATGCTTGCAGGTGCTTTAATATCCGGTTTTGCACTTGCTGTAATGATGGCTAATTCGGGCGGTGCTTGGGATAATGCGAAGAAATATATCGAGGCAGGTAATTTCGGCGGTAAGGGCAGCGAAAATCATAAAGCCGCTGTTGTCGGCGATACGGTCGGTGACCCGTTTAAAGATACTTCCGGTCCATCCGTTAATATATTGATTAAACTTCTGTCTATGGTTTCAATCGTTTTCGCCGCACTTATCGCCACATACGGCGGTATGGGGCTGTTTTAGGCATACAAAAAGGCAAGCCACATAAGTGACTTGCCTTAAATTTTTATTAGCCTTGTGTATTGTAGCTGTAGTTTGGAGCCTCTTTAGTGATATAAATATCATGAGGATGGCTTTCCTTTAGACCTGCACCTGTAATTCTTACGAACTTACCGTTTTCCTTTAACAACTGAATTGTCTTAGTTCCGCAGTAACCCATACCCGAACGCAGACCGCCAAGTATTTGGAATATAGTATCAGAAACAGGACCTTTGTAAGGTACACGACCTTCAACGCCTTCAGGAACAAGTTTCTTTGAACCTGTTTGGAAGTATCTGTCCTTACTTCCGCATTCCATAGCCGCAATAGAACCCATACCTCTGTAAACCTTAAAACGTCTGCCTTGGAATATTTCAAATTCGCCCGGGCTTTCGTCACAGCCTGCAAGCAAGCTGCCAAGCATAATTACGTCAGCACCTGCCGCAACAGCCTTAACAACATCACCCGAATACTTAACACCGCCGTCGGCGATAACAGGGATATTGTACTTCTTTGCAACTTGGCTTACGTCATATACAGCAGTAATCTGCGGTACACCGATACCTGCAACGACACGGGTTGTACAGATTGAACCCGGACCGATACCGACCTTAACACAGTCTGCGCCTGCGTTAATAAGTGCCTCTGCCGCCTCACCTGTTGCGATATTTCCTGCAATTAAGTCCAAATCAGGGAATGCCTCCTTGATTTCCTTAACCTTATTTATGATATTCTTACTGTGACCGTGTGCACTGTCAAGTACAACAACGTCAACACCTGCGTTATATACAGCCTTAACTCTTTCCAATGCGTCGTTTGTAACACCGATTGCCGCACCGACCAAAAGTCTGCCGTTCTTATCTCTTGCAGAATTCGGATAACGGATAGCTTTTTCAATATCCTTTATTGTAATAAGTCCTTTTAAGTGATTTTTCTCATCAACTATCGGCAACTTCTCAATCTTGTGCTTTGAAAGAATTTTCTGTGCCTCTGAAAGAGTTGTTCCGACAGGAGCAGTTATAAGATTTTCGCTTGTCATAGCGTCTTTAATTTTCTTTGCAAAATCTGTTTCAAATCTCAAGTCACGGTTTGTAATTATACCGATAAGCACGTTATTGTCATCACAAATCGGAACACCTGAAATTTTATATTTACCCATAAGCTCATCTGCGTCTTTTAGCGTATGGTTTTCAGAAAGACTGAACGGATTGGCTATAACGCCGTTCTCACTTCTCTTTACTTTATCAACTTCCGCAGCCTGCTGTTCAATCGTCATATTCTTATGAATTATTCCGATTCCGCCCTCTCGTGCGATTGCAATAGCCATTGACGACTCTGTAACAGTATCCATTGCCGAACTCATCAGCGGTATGTTAAGCGTTATGTTTTTAGTTAGTTTTGTTGTTAAGTCAACTTCGTTAGGTGTAAAATCAGATGCTTGCGGTACAAGTAATACATCATCAAATGTAAGACCTTCCTTAGAAAATTTTTCTTCCATTCTTATAACTCCTCTCATTAGTATTAATTTTATTAATTATAACAAATTTTGCGGTTTTTTTCAAGACCTTTTTTACGTCATTTTAAAGTTTATTATAATTGATTAATATAGTCTGTAAGGCATATTCGCATTGTGGCAATATCACTAATTTTGAAAACTTCGCCCTTTAATCTCGACGAACCCGCAAGTCCCTTGATATACCACGCAATATGCTTTCTCGCCTCTTTTATTCCGCGGCTTTCGCCCTTTTCTTCAACAAGCATTTCAATATGTTCCAACGCTTGTGCAAGTCTGTCCTGAGGAGTCGGTTCAAAGTTCACTTTGCCGTTTTTCAGATATTCGTTTACCTGTCTGAATATAAACGGATTTCCCTCGCAGCCTCTGCCTATCATAACCGCGTCACAACCCGTCATATCAATCATTCTTTTCGCATCCTCGGCACATTTTATATCGCCGTTGCCGATTACCGGAATTGAAACCGATTCTTTTACTTTCTTTATTATATCCCAATCCGCCGTTCCGCTGTAAAACTCTGCCCGCGTTCTGCCGTGTATCGCAATCGCCGCCGCTCCGCCTTGTTCTATAATCTTTGCAACTTCAACTGCATTTATACTGTCATCGTCCCAACCTTTACGAATTTTTACCGTCACAGGCACAGGCGACGCGGAAGAAACTTTATGCACTATCTCGCCTATTTTTTCGGGTGTCTTAAGCAATGCGCTGCCGTCACCGTTGTTTACGATTTTAGGTGTGGGACAGCCCATATTTATATCTATTATATCAGGTTTTACCGCCATAACTTTCGGTATCACTTCCGCCATTATATCAGCGTCAGAGCCGAATATTTGTATCGCACAAGGACGTTCTTCGTCATCTATCCGCATTAAATCGGCGGTTTTTTTATCGTTGTAGTACAGTCCTTTCGCACTCACCATTTCCGAATACACAAGTCCTGCACCGTATCTTCGGCATATTTTTCTGAAAGGTAAATCAGTTACTCCCGCCATCGGTGCAAGAAATACGTTGTTTTCTGTTTCAAAATTTCCTATTTTCATTGTTTCGCCTTTTATTTTTCCCTTTGTTTTTGATTATATCCAAAACAGACAAGCCTGTGTTATGTTTTTGGCTTGCCTTTCGATTTGCCACCACTCCGTCACTTCGTGACACCTCTCCTCAAGGAGAGGCTTTTCGTATGGCTCCCATTGAGGGGAGCCGGCGGCGTAGCCGTCTGTGGGGTGGCTCTTTTCTCTCTTATCTATTATCTGCTACTCGGGCGACCGATGATCGCCCCTACGAACGTTAAATTATCTTCTTTTTGAGTATTCCAATATTTTATGATTATTTGAGAAGAACTGCAAATTTGCGTCAAAATACAAATGTGAAACTTCGCCCTTATTCATTTCACCGTTTTCGATTTTATTTGCACAATCCCATGTTGTATCGACAATCATCCATCTGCCGTCAACGTATACTTCATTCCATGCGTGATTTTGTTCGTCGGTTGCAATACTTGTATCTGTCCACGCGGTATCATTACCGACACCAAGTGCGTATCCCGACACGACATTACACGGTATATCAATACTTCTGCACAGTGACGCCATAAGCGTTGCAAAACCAAGACACACTGCCTTACGGCTCTTTACTATATCCGTTGCGTAATACGGCGGTGCCTCGTCACTTGCAAGGCTGTCAACGTCATAATACATATAAGAACATATCCAATCGTGCAACGCAAGCACTTTTTCATAGTCGGTCGTTTTATCTGCCGTAAGCTGTTCGGCGATAGAGATTATACTGTCACTGTTTGATTGTATAGACGCGGTGTATTTAAGTGCCTCTTTAATTGACTTATCCTTTTCATACATTGCCTTATTATGTTCAAACACAGGTGACTGTTCGATAACCCAACCGCCGTTGCCGTCACGCACAAGTTTTACATAATTATACACCCAGCTTTCAAACTGTCCGTAAGGCTTATCACCGGTATACACGTCAACACCGACAGATGCGCCGTCCGTTTTCGGAATTGATATTGTTTTATTGAAACTATTTTCGGAATTTGCCGTAATCGAAACCTGTTCAAGCGTTTCACCGTTTTCATCGATAAATGCCGCAATCAAATTTGATTTACTTCTTGAGCCGACAATTCCGAATATCTGTATTCTGTCATAATCCGCAATCATAGAAATATTTTCGTTCGGATAAAACGAAAGCATAGGACTGTTCTGTATATACGCATTGACCGCCACATCTGACGGATCAATAGGTAAATCCTCCTGTTTTATCATTGCCATAAGCTCGGACGGTGTAGGAATATAATCCGTCACCCTCGAAAGCCGTTCGGACAATGCCGAAACTGACTCCGTAACCTCCGGACAATTTTCTTTAAGATACGGAACATAACTTCCGAAATTCAAGAAAAAGTCTGTCTGCGAATTAATCACGGCTATTCCTATTGCTAATATCAAAAGTATGGCAAAAAATTTCTTTATCTTTTTCATATCATACCACCATACCAAAATCAAATTTTATATAAAAAATGCTGCGACCTAAGTATATTCTTAAGCCGCAGCATCTTCCTTATTGGAGGCGCCACCCAGATTTGAACTGGGGAATAAAGGTTTTGCAGACCTCTGCCTTACCACTTGGCTATGGCGCCGGATACAAATAACAAAAGACGCATATTTTTGCGTCTTTTGTCTTGTAGTAAATGGAGCGGAAGACGAGATTCGAACTCGCGACGTTCACCTTGGCAAGGTGACGCTCTACCACTGAGCCACTCCCGCATTTTTCACAATTCATAGAATTGTGAAGTGGTGCCTTCGGGTGGAATCGAACCGCCGACACAGGGATTTTCAGTCCCTTGCTCTACCGACTGAGCTACAAAGGCATATGGCGACCCGGATGAGGCTCGAACTCACGACCTCCAGCGTGACAGGCTGGCGTTCTAACCAACTGAACTACCGGGCCAACTCTTGACTGCTTGACTATTATAACTTATATTTAGACAAATGTCAATAGTTTTTTTGAAAAAAATAAAAAAACTTTTCAAAAATATATTTTACACAAAAATCGGAATTAAAAATTGACACAAAGCAAAAATAAGGTTATACTATATATAGGACTAAAAATGATAGGAGTGATGAAAATGACAGCGTTGGCTAAGACAATCGAAACATTACTTGAAAACAAAAAATATTCATCACTTCGAGATGTACTTTCGTCAATGAATGAGGCAGATATAGCGGCAATGTTTTCAGAGGTTTCTTCGGACAGTCTACCGCTTTTATTTAGACTTTTGCCGAAAGATTTGGCGGCGGATACATTCGCACTTATGGACACCGATGAGCAAGAACTTTTGATACGCGGTTTTTCGGATAATGAAATCAAGGAAGTATTTGATGAGCTTTACGTTGATGATGCGGCGGATATAGTTGAGGAAATGCCTGCAAATGTGGTGAAACGTATTCTTAAAAATACAGAGCCTGATATGCGTCAGATGATAAATGAGATATTGAAATATCCGGAGGACAGTGCCGGAAGTCTTATGACGACCGATTATATCAGTCTTAGACCGAAAATGACAATCAGTGACGCAATCAAACGTATAAGACGTACAATCAATGAGGCTGAAACGATTTATACTTGTTATGTCACTGATGACAACAGAAAACTGTTGGGATATTTGTCGGTAAAAAATCTTTTGCTTGCCGAGCCGAATGAAAAAGTGTGCGATATAATGGATAAGACCATAATATGCGTGCATACTTTGAGCGATAAAGAGGACGTTGCAAAGGATATGAATAAATACGACTTTGTAACAATGCCTGTTGTTGACGACGAGGGCAGACTTGTCGGTATCGTAACCTTTGACGACGCTATCGACGTTATGCAGGACGAGGCGACAGAGGATATCGAAAGAATGGCGGCTATCAATCCGACAGAGGAGTCGTATTTCAAAACGTCTGATTTTAAACACGCCAAAAACAGAATTTTTTGGCTGTTGATACTGATGTTGTCGGCGGCGATAACGGGAACTATTTTGACAAAATATGAGGACGCGTGTGCGGCGATACCCGCACTTGTATCGTTTATTCCTATGCTTATGAGTACTGGCGGTAACTGTGGTTCGCAAAGCTCAACAATGATAATTCGCGGAATGTCGGTTGACGAAATTAAACTGAAAGACTTCTTAAAAGTCATATTTACCGAATTCAGAATTTCGCTTGTAATATGCGTTATATTGGCAATCGTAAACGGTGTGCGAATATGGATAATGTCAGGTGATTTGCAAATTGCGACCGTGGTGAGTCTGTCGATTATATTTATAGTCATAATTTCGCAGTTTATAGGCTGTTCACTGCCTATGCTTGCAAAGCGTTGTAAGCTTGACCCCGCTGTTATGGCGGCACCGCTTATAACGACTATTGTCGATGCAACGAGTATTTTGATATTTTTCAATATCGCAACAAGATTTTTTAATTTATGATTTTGAAAAGTGTACAAAATAAACCAAGAAATTTATGCAAAAGGTAAATTTTTTGTAAAATAGGTTTAAATCATTGAAAAACTGAATATAAAGTGATATAATGTAGTTGTTAGATTGATAATAATTTAACAACTACTTTTTTCTTATTATTAGAGGAGGTTATTTATTATGGGAAGATTTACATTACCAAGAGATTTGTATTACGGAAAGGATTCACTTGAAAACCTAAAGAATATTGACGGTAAAAAAGCTATCGTCGTATCGGGCGGCAGTTCAATGCGTCGCGGCGGTTTTCTTGATAAAGTAGAAGCATATTTAAAAGAAGCAGGAATGGAAGTACAGTTGTTTGAAGGCGTTGAGCCTGACCCGTCAGTTGAAACTGTTATGAAGGGTGCAAAGGCTATGACAGATTTTCAGCCTGATGTAATCGTAGCAATCGGCGGAGGTTCACCGATTGACGCGGCTAAGGCTATGTGGGCATTCTATGAATATCCTGAGGTTACTTTTGAGCAACTCTGTACACCTTTCTCATTCCCGAAACTTCGCCAAAAGGCTAAATTTGTAGCTATTCCGTCAACATCGGGTACGGCTACTGAAGTTACTGCATTTTCGGTTATCACAGATTATGCAAAGGGTATCAAGTATCCTCTTGCAGACTTCGAGATTACACCGGACGTTGCAATCGTAGACCCACAGCTTGTTGAATCGTTGCCGGTAAAGCAAGTTGCATACACAGGTATGGACGCACTTACTCACGCAATCGAGGCATATGTATCAACGCTTAATTCACCGTTTACAGACCCTCTTGCAATTAAGGCAATAGAGATGGTGCTTGATTACTTACCACAGTCGTATAAGTGCGATATGGACGCGAGAGAACAAATGCACTATGCACAATGTCTTGCAGGTCAGGCATTCTCAAATGCTTTGCTTGGTATAGTTCACTCAATGGCACATAAAACAGGTGCGGCATTCTCAACAGGTCATATTCCTCACGGATGTGCAAATGCAATTTATTTGCCGTATGTAATTAAGTACAACGCACACGAGCCAGAGGCTATGCACCGTTATGCAGATATTGCAAGACGTGTAGGACTTGGCGGAACATCTGAAAAGGCACAGGTAAATGCTCTAATCGCTAAGATTGAAGAATTTAACAGAGCTATGAATATCCCTAAGACATTGCAGGAATTCGGTGTTAAGGAAGATGAATTTAAAGAAAAATTGTCATCAATCGCCGAACTTGCAGTAGGTGATGCTTGCACAGGTTCAAACCCACGTTCAATTACTCCGGAACAGATGGAGAAATTGTTTACTTGCACATACTACGGTACAGAAGTAGATTTCTAATGAAAAAGTTATTTGTATTACAAAAAGCACATCGTAAGATGTGCTTTTTGAGTGCATAAAAAATCCGATGGTTAATGCCATCGGATTTTATTAGTTATTTAATTGCAGCTTTCAATTCTTCAACTTTATCAAGTTTTTCCCAACTTACGCCTAAGTCCTCACGTCCCATATGACCGTAAGCGGCAAGGTTTTTATAGATAGGCTTTCTCAAATCAAGTTGTTTGATAATTGCGTGCGGTCTTAAATCAAATACTTTTTCGATTGCCTGTTCAATCTTATCTTCATCAACTGTTGCAGTACCGAAAGTATCAACCATTATTGAAACAGGGTGCGCAACGCCGATTGCATATGCAAGCTGAACTTCGCACTTCTTTGCAAGTCCTGCCGCAACAACATTCTTTGCAACCCAACGAGATGCATATGCGGCACTTCTGTCAACCTTTGTAGGGTCTTTACCCGAAAAAGCACCGCCGCCGTGTCTTGCATAACCGCCGTATGTGTCAACGATAAGTTTTCTTCCTGTTAAACCGCTGTCACCGTTAGGTCCGCCGACAACAAATCTGCCTGTCGGATTGATATAAAACTTAGTGTTTTCATCAATAAGTTCAGCCGGAACAGTTGTTAAAATAACTTCTCTCTTAATATCTTCACGAAGTTTTTGAATATCAACATCAGGAGAATGCTGGCTTGATACAACAACTGCGTCAACTCTTACAGGCTTATCGTCATCATATTCAACAGTAACTTGAGTTTTGCCGTCAGGGCGAAGATAATCAAGGATACCGTCTTTTCTTACTTGTGTAAGTTTCTTTGCCATTTTGTGTGCAAGAGAAATCGGCATTGGCATAAATTCGGGTGTTTCGTCACAAGCGTAACCGAACATCATACCCTGGTCGCCGGCACCTGTTGAATTTTCGTTGTCATTACCGCCTTGTTCACGGTTTTCATAACCGTCATTAACGCCTTGCGCAATATCAGGCGACTGTTCGTCAATAGCCGTAACAACGGCACAAGTTGTACCGTCAAAGCCGTATTTAGCTCTGTCATAGCCGATGTCAAGAACAACCTGTCTTGCAACCTTAGGGAAATCAACATAGCAAGATGTTGTAATTTCACCCATAATTGAGATTATACCCGTTGTACAAGTAGTTTCGCAAGCGACTCTTGCCATCGGATCTTCTTTTAGTATTTCATCAAGAATTGCGTCAGAAATTTGGTCACAGATTTTATCGGGATGACCTTCTGTTACAGATTCCGAAGTAAATAATCTTTTACTCATTGGTTTTATTTCCTTTCCTATATTTACAATGTACCTATAATATACTATTATATATTGTATCGTAAATACACGAAAAAGTCAATATATTAAATTATACTGTCAAAATTCCTTCTTCCGATTCGATAAGCAGGAATATTTCTTCTTCACGACCGTTTTCGGCATTGACATAGATTAAAAAGTTTTTGCCGTTAAAAGCACCCTTAAATTCATAGCAAAGCACTTCTCTCATACTGTCCTTCGGAACAAGAGCAAGTTTTGTTGCGGTCACGTCAAGTCCTGTGGATATTTTTGATTTTGCATCATCAACGGAAAGTGTAGGGGCTGATAAGTTTCTCTCTGCGTGATTCATAATATATCCGTTTGTTTCAAGACCTACAATTTCACCTGTATCGAGTGCAACACGAACTTTTACAAGGTCACTGTAACACGTTACGTTGTCCTGTACATATGCAAAGTTTATCGTTGCGATACCGCCTGATTTTTCATAATAACTGCTCTGCATACTGTAAAAACCGTTTTTCTGCAAAAATTCAGCCGCTTTGTCTGTTGCGGAATTAATGTCAAGACGTTCGCCGTCAATATTTCTGCTGTTCAGATATGAAAGAATATATCCGCCGTCTTTTGTTATACTTATTGAAATTTGATTTGAGTCGGTGTTTTTCACAAATGTGTATGACGGTATTGCGGTATTTTCCGAAAGACTTTCAAAAGCCAAGCCTTTTGTACCGACAAATTTCTCGGCGGTGTTCAGTGCGTCCTCTTGTGAAATTGTGTGTGCGTTTTTCAAAAGTGCAGGCTCTCTGTTTTCAATATGCTCCGAGAATGGACCGT
>OIWL01001392.1_pt1 | contig 26215 bp, 22 predicted proteins | sample 1587561 | NCBI WGS metagenome assembly OIWL01 (sample SAMEA3888903, study PRJEB22519) | human gut metagenome | biome: human gut; feature: human-associated habitat; material: faeces | place: Denmark | collected 2010 | reverse complement strand
TTGGAATAACATCCTCGGTGAGTATATCCCCTACTACGCTATCGGCAGCAGCTTTAACAGAACTGAAAAAAATGAATTTCTTAGCAGAAGATTGAAGAAAAAAATCAAAGATCTTTTGAGTCAAGCCGGTATTGATATCAAAGTAGATTTGTGCAGCCGATTGATTCTTGGTATCATGCGCCTTACCGGCAAGATGAATGATAGCATCAAAATGAGGTAGTTCATGAATAGAATCGGCCGACTCAATATCCTTCCACAAAAATGTTTTTATTACTCCCTCCTTTGCAGGAGATATTATATCAAGTCCATAAAGTATATGATTGTATTTTAAAGCATTTACTAAATTACTGCCTACAAAACCATGAATTCCGGTAACAAGTATATTCACTACAATTTATAATTTATATATTCGTGATAAATCCTAAATGTTAACTCAATAACTCTTTCAATAGAAAATTCCTCTTCTGCAATCAAACGCGAATTTCGCCCATATTCACTCCTTTTATCTGCATCTAAAAGTAGTTCTTTAATTGAATCGGCCAATTCATTTACAGTCTTTACAGAAACTAAATACCCATTATATCCATGCTTTACACATTCCCTACATCCCGGCACATCCGTAGTTACAATCGGACGCCCTATAGCACATGCCTCAATTAAAGCTTTTGGAAGTCCTTCACGATAAGAAGGTAATACAATAACATCACTATTCTGATATACAGAAAGCATATTTTTCTGATAACCAATCCATTCAAGATAATCAGGAATAAGATATTTTCGCAGTTCTTCCTCTCCAAGTACTGCCAAATTTTCTTTATCACAATCTCCAGCTAATATAAACTTAACCCTACCGTAAAAATCCTTTTCAAGTATTTTTGCTGCATTTATAAATTCCATTACTCCCTTATCATGCAATATTCGGGCAGGAAACAATACTTTGAGAGGATATGCATTCAAAGCTTCAGAAAAGAAATATTCATTTAAATCAACTCCTGATCCTTTTATAAGAAAAACATGGGACGCAGGAACTAACTTTAACCCTTGTATCATTTCGACATCATCCGGATTCTGAAGTATAAACGAGAAATCTCTGCTTTTAAACGCCAATCGGATAAAATATTTTATAATCCGTTGTAGTATACCATTGCGTCCATCAGTAAAATTATAACCCAACCCACTAATGGCATTAACTACATGTTTGTTTCCTGCTAACTTTGCAGAAGAAGAACCCAATAAGGCAGCTTTCAACGTAATATGATGAATTATATCCGGCTTGTACTTCCGATAATAATACCACAACAAAAAAATACATTTTAATTCATGAAAAGGATTACTACCGGAGCGTTTAAAAGGTATATCAATAAAATGGATACCTAAATTCTGCAACTCTCTTTTGTATCCTGTATCTAAAGTTAATAAAAAAACATCATAACCTTGTTCAATAGCATGAATAGCAAGCGGTAGCCGATGAGATTTAAAGAACCAATCCACATTGGTTACAAAAAAGAGTTTTTTAGTCATTGTTATAGTCGGCCATCAATTAACATTTCAGGTAAAAAACCTTTCACATCATAAACCACAGATAAATCCTTTAAGTAGTACTTTATATCCAGTCCATCAAATTTTTGATGAGCTACAGCCAGAACAACTGCTTCATATTTATTCTGAGGTAAGGTATTAATTACCTCTATTTCATATTCACGCTTTACTATTTCCTGACTAGCCCACGGGTCGTAAACCGTTATATTCAGATTATACTCTTTCAATGCATTATAGATATCTATCACTTTGGTATTACGAACATCCGGACAGTTTTCTTTAAATGTAAAGCCTAAAATAAGGATATTAGAATTCAAAACCTGTATACCTTTCTTCAACATTAATTTCACTATCTGATTGGCAACATATTCCCCCATACCATCATTCATACGACGACCTGCAAGGATAATTTCCGGATTGTAACCAAAGCGTTGAGCACATTGAGCCAAATAATAAGGATCTACACCAATACAATGTCCACCAACAAGCCCTGGCTTGAAGGGCAAAAAGTTCCACTTTGTACTGGCAGCTTCTAACACTTGCTGTGTATCAATCCCCATACGGGTAAATATCTTAGAAAGTTCATTCACAAATGCAATATTAATATCACGTTGTGAATTTTCTATCACTTTTGCTGCTTCAGCTACTTTAATAGTAGGTGCCAAGTGAGTACCCGCTGTAATAACAGAAGCATATACCTCATTCACTATTTGAGCAACATCCGGAGTAGAACCCGATGTAACTTTCTTTATTTTCTCTACAGTATGAAGTTTATCCCCTGGATTGATGCGCTCAGGAGAATAACCTGCAAAAAAATCTACATTATACTTCAACCTGGAAATCTTTTCAACAACAGGTATACATTCGTCTTCCGTGACTCCCGGATATACAGTAGACTCATACACCACAATATCACCTTTTGATATAACCTTGCCAACCGTAGTACTGGCACCATATAATGGAGTTAAATCCGGATTATGGTTTTCATCTACAGGAGTAGGTACTGCAACCACATAAAAATTACAATGACGTATATCTTCAATATCGGAAGTACACTTAAAGCCATTATCAATAGCCGATTGTAATATATCATCCGGCACTTCTAGCGTTGCATCATGCCCAGTCATCAAAGTATTAACACGGGCTTGATTCAAATCAAAACCAATAGTTTCATATTTTGTAGAGAATAAACGAGCCAAAGGTAGCCCTACGTAACCGAGACCGATTACGGCAATTTTAGTTTCACGCATGTTTATTGAATATTAAAAACGAGATATAAAAAAAATCAAATATTATCCCAATACCATCTTATGGCTTCTTTAAGTCCTTCATATATAGTATAATCAGGACGATATCCCAACAAAGTATGGGCTTTATCAATACTGGCAAGAGAATGAGGAATATCTCCCAACCGCTTAGGGCCATGCAAGATCTCAACATTGGCTATTTCCGGATTAAATTCACTCAAGATCTCCTTTAGATATCCCACTAACTGATTTAATGTAGTACGTTCTCCGTGGGCCGTATTATAAACCTGATTTACAGCTTCCGGATTCTTCGTTGTCATAGCAAGCATATTCATTTGAATTACATTGTCAATATATGTAAAATCACGACTATACTCTCCATCACCATTAATAACCGGACTTTCGAGAGCCATTAACTTCTTTACAAACAAAGGAATTACAGCTGCATAAGTACTAAAAGGATCCTGTCTACGACCAAAAACATTAAAATAGCGCAATCCTATTGTTTCCATCCCATATGTTTTAGCAAACACATCAGCATACAATTCATTCACATACTTTGTAATTGCATAGGGAGATAAAGGCTTACCAATCACATCCTCCACTTTAGGCAAAGATTTACTATCACCGTAAGTCGATGAACTGGCTGCATACATAAAACGTTTTACACCTGCATCACGGGATGCAATCAACATATTCAAAAATCCACTGATATTCACCTCATTTGTGGTAACAGGGTCTTTTATAGATCGTGGTACTGACCCTAAAGCCGCTTCATGTAAAACATAATCAACACCTTCAACAACTTTTTGACAATCTGATAAATTTCTAATATCCCCAACTCTTAGCTCAAAGGTCTTTGGATATTTACTCAATAAAGGAAGAACATTTTCGAACTTTCCTGTAGCAAAATTATCCAAACAAACAACTTGATAATTGTGGGCAAGAAGATATTCACAAAGATTAGAACCGATAAAACCGGCTCCGCCTGTTACTAATACTTTTTCCATTTGATATTCTATTTATTTATGTATTATTCTTATTTAATGGAATTAAACATCTGATTTATACCCTGTACTTCTTTTCCAATTCTAACAGGCACAGGACATTGATAAAACTGATTATGAACAATACTAAATCCAAACACACTAGAATTAACTTTAGAATCAATTGAAATTCCGGATGTGTTAAAATTTACCAGTTGACAATTAGATATTAATATATTTTTCAATAGCTCATTGTTAGGCGTAACATCTATTTTAATTCCAATAGAGCTATTGGGATTAATACAACTAAAACAGCATTTATCTATATGTACGTTTTTTACTGGAAAACGATATGTAAGCCATGCGTAATTATCAGTACGAATATCACAATGTTGAACCAATAGATTTTCTACACCAAAAGCACGAATGTTTCCCTTGTCAAAAACACAGTTAGTTAGAGTTATTTTCCTAATTATATAATTATCATTTTCAATTGGTTGCACTGCAGCGATTAATAAACCATTCCCTCTATTACCAGAAAAATAACAGCTATCAATACTTATATTGACACATTGATAAAAATTATTATGAATATCAGACACATCTACTATATTAGGTTCAATGTCCAACCCTGATTGTGGAGCAGTACCCTCTGTATTTATAAATTGACATTTAGAATATCTGACCCTATTGGCTCTTGTAATGGATGCTCCCTGTCTATGATTATTATCAAAAACACAGTTTACAACTTCTATATTTGAAGGAGAATAATCTTTGTTAGATTCAATCTTGATATTACCTATATATAGACCATCTCCACGGTTTAAATTAGAATGAATATTAACCAATTTTATATTACTTCCCATTCTAATTGCAATTCCATGACATTGCTCTGTTTTTACAGAAGATTCTAATTTAGAACCGATAACAGTAAAATTCTTCAATAAAATATTTGAGGACTCCTGAAAGATATTTTTGCCGGCATTGCCCATAACTAAGAAAGGCGATAATTCAGAAGAATTAATCCATTTAAAAACACTTCCTTGCCCATCAATTGTAGTATTAGAAAACACATAAAAGTTCGATGCTTTAAAAAAGTAATTACCTTTAGTGAACAATAAGTTATTAAACAATAGCATATTATTCAATTGACAAGTATTGTCGCTACCATTTACGTACCGTCCTTTTTCATCCAATGAACAATCATCTTTAAAATCAAACCAATCCGAATGTGCAATATCAGCCTTCCAAGTACCCTCCAACTTTATATCAGACTTAAATATAACATTGTTTGGTGGTGCTATAACCTGCGTATCATTTCCAACAAGAACCCCATTTTGAAATGAACCTAAAAGCCCAAAACGTATTTTCATTCCTTTAGGAATAATCAATTTATCTCCATTCAAATCGATGGATCTATTTACCAAATAGAGATTTTTAGATACTTGAAAATCTGAACAATAAACTTTAGAATTTATATTTTGAGCCAAACACTTAGGAAAGGCAAAAAACAAAATGAACTGACTTATAGAAAAAATCAGCAGCAGCCTCCAATAAAATATCACAATATCATTTTTTATATTTCAATCGAAAAAAGAATCCTAATAAAGAAACCACAACATTTAATCCAAATATTCTATAAATAAATACCACGCCTTTAGTTTTTCTATCATTTGCATACAAAAACAAATCAAGTGATTTCTTCACCCTTTTCAAATAAAATTCACGTTGGGAACGATCTATTACAGATAAAATTCCTAATACAATAGTTAATTGATATGCACAATATCCCAGAAATAAACTTTGAAGTCGTACATCCTCCAGACACAACTGTGGTATAAGTTTATACCATTTTTCAATTATAAAAAGTAAGCTATCTATATGCTTCACCCCCATAGAATGTGTAACCGAACCTTCTCGTCTACGATAAGCATAAAAAAGATGGTTTGTTGCACAAAAATTCTCTACTGCAACTGTTACATAAAAACTCCAATCAATATCTTCGGCTACAATACCTTTTTGAAAAACTATTTTATTTTTTTTTAATATAGAGGTACGTACCAATTTATTACAGGCACTTGGTATAAACAATCCTTTAGAAAACAGATACGATAGACTTTCTATCTTTGTTTTACCATTAATTTTGCACAAATCAAACTTTGGAGATATCCTGCTTACCTTATCTCTTTCCGAAAATGAAAACCGTCTAAAGAAAATAACTTCCGTATCAGGATATGTATTTATAATATTAACTAAAGCAACCAACGCCCCATTCCCTTCCCAATAATCATCACTATCAAGAAAAGTAACATACTCCCCCTTAGCATTCTCCAATCCTAAGTTTCTGGCATCCGAGGCTCCTCCATTCTCTTTCTGTAAAAATTTTATTCGACTATCATTCAAAGAATACTCCCTACATATTTTTGCACTGTTATCTTGAGAGCCATCATCAACAAGTATTAACTCAAGATTTCTATAAGATTGGTTCAAGACGCTTTCAATACACTCTGCTATATATGCTTCAACATTATAAACAGGTATAATTATACTTATCAGTGGTTCAGTATTTATCATAACAAAATTATATTCTCTCTTTACTACGATTTATAATTTCTTTAAAAAAACTGTTGTAATCATAGTTTCTATATCGAAAAGTAAAACTATTTTTAGGTAATTGCATACCTTTTTTTATTGCGTCAGATAATGGTTTTATTGTTTTTGTGGGAACAATATATCCATTTATACCTTCTTCAATAATCCCATGAAAGTCCGAACAATCAGTAGCAACAACAGGAACTCCTAAATAAAGGGATTCAATAACAACATTGGGAAATCCCTCAGATAAAGATGATAATAAAAGCAAATCCGCCCCTTTTAAATATGGATATGGATTATCTACTTTATCACACAAATAAACATTATTTTCTAAGCCCAAAAATACTATTAAATCCTTTAATTGCTGATAATAATCTTTATGCACAATATCTCCATATATACGATAATCAAAATCAAAGCCTTGTGTATGCAATTCCTTTAATGCTTTTACACCATATTCAAACCCTTTAATGCGATCAATTCTACCCAAAGAGATAATTTTAAACTTCTTATCTTTTTCAACGATTTCAAGCTGGTCTTTCAATCGGTCAATTGTTTCCGTATCTAAAAAATTGCGAACGACCAATAAATTCTGCTTTTTAATACCATAATTCAGCATAAACATTTCTTGCATTTGCTGGGTTTGACAAATAATTAATTCATTTTTTCTAATAGTTTTTACGAATGACCATCTTATAATACGATCATAATAACTAACAAAAGGGTTAGTAACAGAAGCAGCCATTCTCGTTATATGAATAAATCCGAAGTTATTAAATATACGTAGTATATTAATTAATAGTGCAACATGAATCATGGTTGAAAACACCATATCCGGATTATATTCTTTTATAAACTTCTGCAATTTCAACCAAGATCTAAAAACACTTGTAGCCCCTAATCCACAAAACTCCTCTGTATTTATATTATCACATAATGAAATATATTTTTTCTGAAAATTAGTGTCATCAATACTATTATAAATATTCATAATGACTTTTTCTGCTCCACCACCGCTGAGTTTTGTATGTATAAACAATATTTTTTTTGCCATTAAAGCTATAGAATCTAACAAACAATGAATCTATTTACATTCCTCTTTCTCACAAGATTCAAAAAAGGTATCGCCATCTTTTGGATCGAACCACTCATTAATCCAAAATTGAGTATAAAGATCTTCATCACCAATGTTTGTTATGTTATGGGTATACCAAATTGGCATATCCACATAGCAGGGATCATTACCGTCAAGAAAGAAATTTAGAACCTCGTCTGTACCAATCCTTCGAAGCTGAATCTTTGCCTTTCCCTTAATTACAATGAAACGCTCTATCTTACGAGTATGATAATGATTGCCACGAGTTACTCCCGGTACAGTAATAGAAAACGAAACCTGTCCTCCAATACCTAATTTTACTGTTTCTACAAATATACCACGTGGATCTTCGTGTCTCATCAATTTACGAGGATAAAGGGAAGAGAAATCCATATAGGAACAAAATGTATTAAAAAGATTGATTTCATTACTATCTTTCAGTACAGGTATTATTCCTCTCTCAAAATAAAACGACCGATATTCTTCTAACAAATCCAAAATCTCTGAAACCTTTTTTTCAAAGTCATAAAGAAGTTCATCACGCTCTACCACAGGAAGACCACTAACTTTCACTTGATAAATTTTACGAATGATATGCTTACACAAATTACTTACATAAATCAATTTCACCGAAGAATCTTGAAGTACTTGCGGAAAAGATCCATGTGTCAATTTATAACAAAAAGTTGCAATAAAAGAATTATAATCCGGGCGTCCAAAAGGTCCATATACGTTAGGTACAATCAACCCTGTAAAACTACCGGAATTTCGTCGTGCCCACTCTTCAAACAAAATACGTCCTTCGCGTTTAGATTTTCCATATTCATTATCTCGTTCCTCCTGCGTAGAAGAAGAAAAAAACACATGAGGAGTTACCATCTCAGCTTCCATGGCAGTAATTAGCAGATTTACTAATCGTACATTAGTATTATAAAGTAATCTAGGATCTGAACATCGATTCATTCCAGCTAAATGTACAATTACATCACACTGAGCCACAAAAACACGAAGTTTCTCATCATTTTGAAAATAGGTATCTTCAAAAGGAATACGTAAAAATTCGTCAGGATGCAAACCGAGTTCATTATAAAGATGAGTTCCTATGAAACCTGACTGGCCAGTAATACCTACTCTTATCATACTATCTATATTTCAGAAAGTTTTTATCCAATTCTAAATATATTCGTAACTATTAGTCACCAATATTATTACTTTTTAGTTTTTCAGTAACAAAGTCAACTTTCAGTAATAGCTCTTTCATTTCATTAACATTTAAATGCCGAGTATTATGTGAATGATAATCAGATGTCGGAGTTATTTTCTCATTACCTGCTTCTAAATGATCATAGTTTAAATCTCTTGCATCACAAGGCACTCTATAGTATTCTCCTAAATCTTCAGCCTTAGCTATTTCTTCACGAGTAACCAATGTCTCGTAAACCTTTTCTCCATGCCGTGTCCCAATTATTTTAATTTCCGATTTTGAATGAAACAATTCTTTTAACGCAGTAGCTAATACACTTAATGTGGCAGCCGGAGCCTTCTGAACAAATAAATCTCCATTTTGAGCGTTCTCAAATGCATATATTACTAAATCAACAGCATCATCTAATGTCATCATAAAACGGGTCATATCAGGGTCGGTTATAGTAACAGGTAATCCCTGCTCCATCTGTTCTATCCATAATGGAATAACCGAACCACGACTAGCCATAACATTTCCATATCTGGTACAACAAATAGTTGTATTAGCATCCAAACCTAAAGATCTCCCTTTAGCAATAGCTACTTTTTCCATCATCGCCTTACTTATTCCCATAGCATTTATAGGATATGCAGCTTTATCTGTGGATAAAACAACAACTTTCTTCACACCATACTGAATTGCAGAACTTATTACATTATTAGTACCAATCACGTTGGTCATAACTGCTTGCATAGGAAAAAATTCACAAGAAGGAACTTGTTTTAATGCTGCTGCAGCAAAAACGTAATCTACACCAACCATTGCATCATCAACAGAGCTTTTATCACGAACATTGCCAATATAAAACTTAACTTTGGGACTTTGTAATTGATGCCTCATATCGTCCTGTTTCTTTTCATCTCTACTAAATATCCGTATCTCTTTGATATCCGAATCAAGAAAACGTTTCAAAACCATATTACCAAAAGAGCCTGTACCTCCTGTTATCAAAAGAGTTTTTCCTTTAAATATAGACATACTAATAATTATTTAATTACTTTCATTTTTTATGTATTCATCATTCCATATAATCACGCAATCTCTCTCTGTCAGTATTTATTTTTTTGTCAAATACACTACTATAAGGATACCAGTATAAATACTTTTTCATACCAACTTTTCCTGTAATATCAGAAATATCATTTAAATAATATCTTCCATTCCAAGAAATAGTTGCTACAAAAATTAAAGGAATTATAATCAGTTTAGAGATCAATGTAAACCTCTTTGATTGCCATAAAGCAACAAGAAAATTACTTAAATAAACCAAAGCTATAAGACATATATAATTATAAAAACGGCTCAGAAATGGTAATATAATAACAACTAACGCTAATACAAAAAAGATAAAATAGAAACCACTAAACCGAGGATCTTTATTTATATGTTTTTGATAAACATTAATTATGGCGAGAGGAAAAACCACATAACCAATAAGTGATATTATCATTCCAACAATATTTAGTCCATCGGATAAATAAATATATTTTGCCATTTTTACAATAATAATAGCAGGTATTCCGATATTTGAGAAAATCATAAATATATCACCAAATACAATTATTCCAATAATTACAATACTTAAAGTCAAAACAAGTACAATATTTTTACTTGACAATTTTATAGTATATAAAAATGGAAACAGAAAAAGAATAGCAGCTCCATAATGAAAAAAGAAAGCAATTAAAGCTATTAAATAGTATTTCAGCCATTTCTTTTGACACAAATATTTAACATCAATCAAAAAAACACAGACTGCTAATGCTTCTCTAGCCATTTCCATATTTAACAATAGATATAGAAATAAAAAATAAAAAAATAATGTAGTAAATTTATTTCTGGTATTTGTACGAATAAACCAAAAAATAATACCATTAATAATTAATGCATGACAAATTTGAAAAAAAATAAAACTATCTATTGTTGACTTTATTAAAGCTATAAAAAAAATAAATAATGGTTCCCAGTTAAAATTAAAATAATCCTCCAAAGCAAGAGTGCTTATATACAAATTTTCTTCTTCAAAAAAAACTTCATATGCAAAAGTATCAGATCCGACTTTATAACGTAGTCCAGCAACAGCTACTAACAACCAATACATGAAAATCCACCAAAAAGAAGAATATGATTTTTTATTAGCAAAATCATAATAGAAGGATAAAAACAACAATAAAAAAGCTATCGATATGTATATCATACTTTGCCTAATACAATTGTTTTTTTCAAGTGCTTGTAGTCTTTAAAAATTATCCATCCGTAACCAAGTGATAAAAGTAACAGAAGAATGTATCTCACAATAAAATTTACATTAAAATGCATCACATAAAGAGAAATAAAAAAGGCAGGAGTCGCTAAAAATAGAAAACGTCTTTTACTAAAAGGAATATAATAAAGTCTGTTAGAAACGATCCAACTTATAATTGTCAATACCATATAGGTTAATAACATAGAATAAACAACACCATTTACTCCCCAATATTTTATAAAAAAGTACATACTCACAACATTAATCAATAAAGATATAAAATAATTATAGGATATATATATTGTCTTTTCCGTCAGTTTTGGACCAATATCAATAACTTCTTTTACAATAACTAAAGCAAAATAAAGAGATAGACTACCAATATATTTATAAGACTCTTTAAAATCATTACTCGCAATAATTCCAACAATGTCTTCTGATAATAAAGATATTATTATAACTAATAAAAACAATATACCAGAAACCAAAGGCATAACTTTTGAAAATATATTCCTATGATTCATATTCTTAAATTGTTCATACATGAATGGTAACCAAGCCATCATAAAAGCCGTACCTAAAACCTGAACTGTAGAAGCAAGCTTTAAAGAAAAAGAGTATAAACCTATCGTAGCTGTCGATAAAAAGCCAATCATAAACCAACGATTGGAATAAATCATAAGTACACTACCCATACGTGCCGGAAACTGAGGAAGAGCATATTTTAGGCTCATTTTCAGATATACAAATGAAAAAGAAAAGAGTAGGAATTTTCTAATATTAAAAAATAATACAATTGAAGAAAGAATCAATGTTAATAGTTGACAAATAAAAACCCATATAATTCCTCCTTTCATAGACACAACAAATATTAAAGTAAGCATTAATAATACTACCACTTTAATAAATATCTGTGTTGCAAAAAGTAAATTTTTCTTTTCATACCTAAGAATTAATAAACCAAGTATGGTAAAATTAATAAAAGGGAGTTCAAAAGCCGATAAAATTATTAATAAAGAATTATTGGGATAAGAAAATAAAACGATCGATAATTCATTAGCAAATAAACAGATTAAGATACTGATTATTATAGATAGCGATAAAACAACAATTAGGATCGTTGATAAAAATTTTTTTTTCTCATCTCCATCCCAATGGAAATAATAACGCTGAAGAGAAGTTTCTAATTGTAATACTGCAAAAACTGTTACAACTCCCAATATCATTTGACATAAATCTATTGTACCATACTCAGTTGTAGAGAATAATCGTGCATAAATTGGCAGCAGAATAAATGCCAATAACTTCTCTATTGTAGTAGCTATACCAAATGAAAAAAACGATTTAAAAAATTCTTTCATAAGAAAAAACAACGTTCAAGCTACGATAATGTATCTCTCAAGAAATTAAGAAATCTCTCTGGTGAGACTATTTCAGGATCCACGAACTGAGAGTCGTCCAATTTTCTTTTAATAAATTCAATATCAATATCCTCCGGAGAAGAAAAATAGGAGAATTGACGGGTATTAAAATAAGGTTTGTTTTTTATAAAAGGATTATTTGTCAATAATTTCTTTTTATTAGCTATAGCCTCTGCTACTCGTAATGAAGAACCTGGCTGAGATGTATCTACCAAAACTTCTAATATACAGTCGGTCATAGCAGTTTTAACAATAATAAATTCATGTGGAATTTTGTGTTCTGGAGTTCCAATATTAAAATCACAATTTATACCATATTTTTCCAATCTGTTTTGTATCGCTTCTATCAGTTTTTTTCGTCCTTTATCTAAACCGCAAAAACATACATCAGATTTTATCCCTTTATAATCATGAGCATAGATATCAGAATATACCTGATCATAGTAAAAAAAATTATTATCCTCAGCATCTGTTTCATTAAACGTAGTAACCAAATCATATATCGCACGATTATTTCTGATGAAGTCTAATTGCTTTTTATTTACGCCAGAGACCAAAGTATTTGTAAATATAAATACAAACTTTGAATTTAAAAACGTTTTTCGTAAACGTCTCAATATTCCTTTTTCAATAGCCCCAATACTCTGTTCATAAAAAATAAAAAAAATACAATCTGTTTTTTTTAATTCCTTTAAGCAAAAAAGGTATTCATAAAGAACATAAGGAATAAAAGAAGTTAAACGATATTTGACTGCCCATATAAATAAATAATATACTATACATCTTATTCCTCGAAATTCATTTGGCATATAATATATTGTATTCTCATTATTAAGAATACTATTATTAGCCACCTTCATATAATTTGCATAACCAAAGAAAATGTATTTTATATTCATTTCAAAAAATATAAATGCTCAGTAAACGTTCAATATTCCACATACAAAATCTTTATAGTCTGAGAGCGACTATCGTTTTATCCCTTCACTTCCCAATTCGGATACGGATATTCTTCCAGATTCTTCAAATATTCAATAATCGCCTGTTCTTCTTCCGATAGCTCTTTACCGTTCCAGCTCTCAATTATTATGTATGCTTCCCGGATAAGCTCCTCCTCAAACACTTCCCCATAACAATACGTTAGCAATTGTACCTTTAGCAATGAGGCAGACAAGTGTTCAAGTACTTCCCAGCAACGATTCAAAATTGTTTGAATACGCTCTTCCTTATCCCCATCATTGTAAATCGTAGCATTATATCCTTTCAAGAGCGCTAGACACAGCGAAGCTTCCTCTTCAAAGGTACTACCGCGCTGGTGATATAAGGCATTGGCTTTTTGAAAAACCTCGTGATTCAAGCGAATAAAATCATCGCTGTAAATAGGAGTATCGTCTATACCGAGATAAAGCAACTTGTCCGCCAAGGTAGACAAGGCGGAAACTTCAGATTCTAATGAATTCATATATCAATGATTATTTTTCAATAATAGGTTCAACAAGGGAAGGATGAATGAAAGTAGTGGCAACAGCCATCACTCCATCAATGGATACAACGACGCGACGGTCATTCCTCACACGAACAAATTCGCCTTCAACACCGGCAAAAACGCCACCGATGATACGTACACGGGTTCCCTTACGGAGTGCCGGCTCAGAAGGATCGAGATAGAGTAAAGCTTGATCGTGATTCCCTGAAATAGCAATAAAACTGCGCATCTGAGAGTCTGGAATGATAATGGGACGATGACACTCACGATTCATAATATAACGAATAGGCAACGTTGTACCGTGCAACTCCTTCATAGCATCAATACGGTTACGGGAAGAATAAACAAATATAAGATTATGAACTGCAGGAACTAATTTACGTACGCGGCGCTCGTTTTTCAAAATAAATTCATAACGCATAGGGATAAAGTTTTCGATACCCTCGCTATCAAGATATGATTTCAAGGTAAGCTCACGGCCGTAAGTGACACGCAGAGCGTACCAGCAAATAGTTGTTTTATCGTTCACAAAAGGATATTCTTTGGGGACACCAGAAGAGTGAAATACCTCCCGGCTAAATTATGTAATGCGAATATTGATGAAGATCTTAATGCATTCATATCATTTCAAAACACTCCACTATCGCAGAAGGAGGTACATGAAATAACAATATTACTTAAAATATTGTAAACGAATCATTTAAATAGAAATAGTGTTTCAATAAACGTTCGTTTAATGACACATGTTTTTTTTAAAGATTTCAAACAGATAACGATTATAGAATAATAGGTTAAACCACCAATTTTATCAATCTGATAATATATTGAATATAAGAAATTTACATCTCTATTTTTCAATACCCTCAAAAATAATCATAAGAATATTTTGGCATTTCAGATATACGTTTTAACTTTGTGTCATTAAACGAACGTTTATTGAAACACTTTTCCAATTCAAAATTTCAAGCACTACCACCATATCAGCATTTATCTAAGATTTTTCTACTTTATATCTAAGTAATGATCTAATTTAAACTCTTCTCCTCTCAAACATAATTCTACCATACTGGCACATTGAAAACAGATACCAATAAATATTTGTCTTTGAAAGGCATGAAGTAATAAAAAAGCGGCTGGTTCATCACAAACCAGCCGCTTTTTTATTATCGCTCGGCGTATCTCCCCCGTACGGGAAGCACCACTAAATACCTAATGATTTCATTACAGCTTCGATCTTCTCGTCAGCGGCAGTATCGGCACTGGCAAAGCAGTTACGACAGCCCATCTCACCCTTCACCTCGATATAGAACTTAATCTTAGGTTCTGTTCCCGACGGACGGATAGAAACCTTATCACCATCTTCTGTGAAATACTGAAGAACATTTGATTTATCCGGCATATCAATCTTCGTCACACGACCGTCAGCATCAATCTGCTTCAAAGTCTGGAAGTCCTTCCAAAGAATTACTTTAGAACCAGCTAATTCGCGTGGAGGATTGTTGCGGAAGTCTACCATCATCTGTTTGATCTCTTCGGCACCACTCTTACCCGGCTTCACTACGCTGATACCCTTTTCTTTGGAGAATCCGTATTCTACGTAGATATCCAACAGCATTTCATATAATGACTTACCGTTATCTTTTGCCCATGCAGCTATTTCAGAGATAAGACAACAAGCAGAAACAGCATCTTTATCGCGAACGAAATCTTCGGCAAGGAAACCATAGCTTTCTTCTCCACCACCGATATATACTTTTTCACCCTCACGCAGACGAATTTCACGGGCAATCCATTTGAAACCGGTGTAGCAATCGAGCATTTCAATATTATTCTTTTCAGCAATCTTCTTGATAAGTTCAGTAGTTACGATGGTCTTCACAACGAACTCCTTGCCGGTCATCTTGCCTAACTTCTTGTACTGAGTGATGATGTAATACAGATACATCAGACAAGTCTGGTTACCATTGATAAGCACCCACTCGCCCTTATCGTCTTTGCAGGCAATACCTACACGGTCGGCATCAGGATCACTTGCCATCACCAAGTCGGCATCTATCTCTTTAGCCAGATTCACAGCCATAGTCAATGCTTCAGCATTTTCCGGATTCGGAGAAACTACAGTCGGGAAGTTACCATCCTTAATCATCTGTTCGGGAACGGTATATACATTCTCAAATCCCCACATCTTCAATGCACGCGGAATAAGTTTCATACCCGTACCATGAATCGGTGTATAGACAATCTTCATATCTTTCTGGTGAGCAATAGCCTCCGGATCGATAGAGATAGTCTTTACCATATCCAAATAAGGTTTGTCGATGTCTTCACCAACAATCTGAATCAAATCAGGATTACCCTTAAAATTAATATCGGCAGCCGAAGTTACCTTGTTTACTTCGTCAATAATCCCTTTGTCATGCGGAGCCAATACTTGTGCACCATCGTCCCAGTACGCCTTATAACCGTTGTATTCTTTCGGGTTGTGAGAAGCTGTCAGGATGATACCACTCTGACAACCAAGATGACGAATGGCAAATGACATTTCCGGTGTAGGGCGCATATCCTCAAACAAATACACTTTAATACCATTACCAGAGAATATATCAGCAGAGATACGGGCAAAAAGATCACTGTTGTTACGGCAATCATATCCTACCACTACAGAAATCTGAGGGAGATCTTTGAAATTCTTCTTCAGATAGTTGGAAAGTCCCTGCGTAGCAGCACCCACTGTATAGGTATTCATACGGTTGCTACCAACACCCATGATACCGCGTAAACCGCCTGTACCAAATTCAAGGTCTTTATAGAATGCTTCTATCAACTCAGTTTTATCTTCGTTTGCCAACATACGTTTCACTTCAGCCTGAGTTTCGGCATCATAGGCCGGGGTTAGCCATTTTTCGGCTTTCTCAGTTACCTGCTTGATGAGTTCCTGATTCTCCATTTAGATTGTTATTTATTGGTTAATGTTTGATTAATCTTTTCTCAGAGTCACAAATGTAAAAGAATAAAATAAGAATTCCTAATTTAAGTTTTTAAGTTTGTCAGTTTTTAAGTTTGTTAGTTTTTGGATCAGTCTTCTCTATAGAGACAAACTCCATAAGGTATAGATGATTTGAGTTCTTCGGAAACTAACAAACTCAAAAACTTAAGAACTTAAAAACTCAAAAAACTTTATAGCGTTCACCCGTCTGTTTTACGTATTCTTCAAGGAATTCTTTCGGATAACCCGGACGGATAACACCTGCCGGCTGACCAATAGAGTTGCGCTCAAATTTACCATCTTTCATTTTACGAATCACTCCGTCAGCATATTTCACGATAATGAACTCGCCCAACCGTTTCCAGGTGTCAAAAGTGCTTTGTGCCGTCATATTGGTATAATTGGTCAAAAAAGCTTTTGCTTCATCCGGATTTTTCTGATAAAGACGGGTAGCCATACTCTCAATACCGGCCTGTGCCTCATGGAAGGTACCTTCCAATTCGTGCTGTGTAGCACGGATATCACCAATCATAAGATCATAGCGGGGATATACCATATTGGATACCCAATTGAAAATCCAGAAAGAAGAATCCCAGGAGAAAGTAATATAATCGGCTCCACCTACGCGGGTATAACATACTGGAACTTTATCCGTACAACAATATACCGGAGTGAAAACTGTCATATTCGCATCATCCGTACCAAACCAGAGCACTCCACCCACTGCATCGGGCATACTGGCACGCATCTGTGCCACAAATACAAAACCACTCTGTTGGGTAGAAATAGGACGCTCATTGAAATATTCCTGACCATCTACCTTGAAATTCAACGGAGAGAGACGATAAGGGGTTTTATAAGGGCCGGCACCAAAATCATTGCTAATATCGAGCGGAGTCCCCTCATAATGATCACGCATTGCATCCTGTACATCCTGCACGGAGATTTTACGATTCGGTTTTATAAACAATGGCATGGGATCATTCGTCTCACCCTGTATATAGGGAAGGAATGCCTTGCCCTGATCTGTGAACATATTGAAGTAACTCCACACACGGGCCTCACAAAAACGGCGTGCACCAAAATCAAGCGGAGCATAGGCATCGGCAAAACTAAAATCTTTATTCACACCGCTGAAGTATCCTTTCTCGCGGGCAAAAGAAATCACATCCGGCGAATAGAGACAATTCTCCTTATCATTCATATCAAACTGATGGATACGCGACTGATTGGCATGTGCCGAAATACAATCATCGGGCACGCGGACAGCTACCCATACAGCTCCACGGATTCCGGGCCCTTTACCTATCAGTTCCATGATCCATATTTCATTAGGATCGGCAATAGTGAAAGACTCTCCGCTACTATAATACCCATACTCCTGCACGAGATCCGTCATAATCTTGATAGCTTCACGCGCCGTACGCGAACGTTGCAAACCGATATAAATCAGGCTTCCATAATCGATGATACCGGTAGAATCGGCCAGTTCGGGACGTCCGCCGAAAGTTGTTTCACCGATAGTCACCTGAAACTCATTCATATTACCAATGACATTGTAGGTCTGGCGTGCCTGTTCAATCTTCCCGAGATATTTACCGGTATCCCACTCATAGACATCGAGCAAAGTCCCCTTCTTATAGGTAGCAGCCGGATAGTGGTATAATTCTCCGAAGAGTCCGTATGAATCGGCAGAATAGGAAACGATGGTTGAACCATCAGCAGAAGCATTCTTACCGACAATGAGATTGGTACAGGCAAAAGTATTCGCCACAGCCGCCACAAGAAAGGCAGCACAAAGGATCAGTTTCTTGTTCATTGTTGTTATATTACTTAATTATGTGATTATTTACCATACGAAAGTGTTACGCACCACCGTTTCATTGCCACAGTCGTCCGTGGCAACCATCTCTACTGTATGTTTACCGCCTTTCTTCACACGCTTCGGATCAAGCTTGTATACGTACTGTGAACGAATCATATTGGGCCTGCCAAATAACGCATACTTCCCGTCAATGGTTCCGCGATAAGAACGGATTCCGGTAGACTTATCTTTGATGGTATACACTATTTCTCCTGTACGTGCCCAATTCTTTGGATTGACCGGAGTAATCACAGGAGGAACCGTATCTATTGCAACCGTGTAAGTGCCCAATTCACGAATACGCGTTTTCATAAACCCGTCTTCATACTTACCGCCTGCACCATACAAACCTTTGGGAGTTACACGTGCCACATAATACTTCGTAGTATCCTCTATTGGTTTACGCCGCAAGCCAATGCGCAATTCACAACTGTTATGCAATGAAACAGGTTTATCATGCAACTGATAGGTGAAAGCAATGGCACCACTATCGGCCTTTACCTGATAATTCAAAGCGATATCATCATAAAGCATTCCTTTGGGTACAACCAACGTTAACCCCGGTTCTTGCAAAAAATTGGTTTTATCCCAGGCAAAGAAATATTTCTCACGGTGTTGTAACGGCTCTATCGGCTGTTTTTTTCCACGCACTGTAAAACGACATCGTGAAGTATTGCCAAACGCATCCGTCAGCGTATACAAAAACTGATAGTCTCTTTCTTCATTAATAGTTACCAAACCGCGATTACCATTGGAGGCTTTCAGCAAACGAAGGGTATTTCCCGGATCAATAAACGACTTCATGTATTGTCCGCATGTCCAGGAGTTTATCATCCGGTTCTCTTCCTGAGAAAAACGATCCACAGTGCTGCGAAACACCTCTTCCCCATCTACGGTAAGGACAACCGTATGTACTCCGTAGCGATTGTGTACTCCATCCATATAGTCGTATGCTTTGATACCGGTGCCAATCACTCCCCAGGCTTCAACAGGATGTGCCACATTAGGTAAGAATGTACGATGTTCCGGACTTCCTTCCACTACACCTTTGCCCGGTTGAGGAAACAACATAATACCCTCCACTTTCGGTGCAGTCGTATCTTTGATCTTTTTAAGGAAAAAAGGCATCGGATCTACATAATCACTCGTAGCCGTTTCAAAGACATCCAGGTGCAAGTGCGGCCCAAAAGAATAGCCTGTATTACCACTCCACGCAATCTGCTGTCCTGCTTTGACAGGGTATTCACCCGGTTCGGGAACAATCTCCACTTCATAATTCTCCTCTTTATATTGCAAATCTTCTACCCGCTTTGCAATAGCCCCTGTAAATCCGCTAAGATGACGATTGATAGTAGAATAGCCATTATCATAACAGACATCAAGTACGTAACCCGATCCATGAGTGACACGAATACGTGAAATAAACCCATCTGCCAACGCCCGAACCGGCTTCCCTATAACACCTCCGGTTTTAAAATCGAGCCCACCGTGAAAGTGATTGGCACGTATCTCTCCGAAATTACCACTCAAAGTCAGCGGAAAATCAAATGGCGGGACAAAAGATACCTGTGGCTTTTCCTGCGAAAAAGCCTGCACACTACAGGTTAGCAACAAAGCTGCAATATATAGTTTCATATAGTTCATTAAGTGGTACTTCAAATTTAATTCATACTATACCAATGTTTTATTAAAACGCAAATAATCGCAGATTAGATGGCTTGCTGCACTTAAGGGACGATATTCTTTGCGTAAATTTGCGATAATCTGCGTTTCAATGATACGATCATTTAATTAAGATACAGTACTTATCTATTTAGAATCACAAATGTACGTCATTCCGGGTAAATATTAAAACCCACCGGCAGAATTAATTCAAAAAACAGTAAGATCGACCTATTATAAACAGAAATAGTCAGAGGCTGCTTATTTTTGACAATATGCTGTTAAACATCCGGTTACGAGTAATAACATAAGGATCTTTTCTGTACATTCGCCTATATTTAATCCTTAATACAGTAACATTATGATTATCGGAGTACCAAAGGAGATCAAGAACAATGAGAATCGTGTGGGTATGACACCCTCCGGAGTTGCTGAAGTTGTGAAATGCGGGCATACTGTATATATACAGCATACAGCAGGTATCAACAGCGGCTTTCCGGACGAGGCATACACAGCCGTGGGTGCACAGATTCTGCCGACAATGGAAGAAGTTTATGCCATTGCCGAAATGATTGTGAAAGTGAAGGAGCCGATAGCTCCTGAATACAAGCTTATTAAAAAGGGACAATTGCTGTTCACTTACTTCCACTTCGCCTCCGATAAAGAGTTGACACTGGCAATGATGGAGAATGGTTCTGTATGCCTGGCGTATGAAACAGTAGAAAAGGCAGACCACTCGTTGCCCCTGTTAATACCGATGAGTGAAGTTGCCGGACGAATGGCAACCCAGGAGGGGGCCCGTTTTCTGGAACGTCCGCAAGGTGGTAAAGGGATCTTGTTGGGCGGTGTACCTGGCGTAAAACCGGCCAAAGTACTGATTCTTGGTGGCGGTATCGTGGGAAGTAATGCAGCACAAATGGCAGCAGGCATGGGAGCAGACGTAACAATAGCTGATATCAACCTGGCACGCTTACGTTATTTAAGCGAAACATTACCCAAAAACGTAAAAACACTCTATGCTTCAGAGCTACGATTAAAAATGGAATTGCCGACGGTAGATCTGGTGATAGGTTCCGTACTCATTCCGGGAGATAAAGCTCCTCACATCATTACACGTGATATGCTGAAAATGATGCAACCGGGTACGGTATTAGTAGATGTGGCCATTGACCAGGGAGGATGTTTCGAGACTTCACATCCCACCACACATAGTGACCCAACCTATATAGTAGATGGTATCGTACACTACGCCGTAGCCAACATTCCGGGAGCTGTACCATATACCTCTACCTTAGCATTGACAAATGCAACACTACCGTATATAAAAGCTCTTGCCGGAAAAGGATGGAAACAAGCCTGTAAAGACGATCCCGCATTAGCACTCGGCCTTAATATCGTAGAAGGAAAAATAGTGTATAAGGCTATAGCGGATGTTTTTGGAATTATTTAGTTGACAATTGACAGTTGACAATTGACAGTTAAAAGTCTTATTTATTAAAAAATTAAAAGTTAGGCTGCGCAATAACAACAGCTACAGCGCAGCCTAACTTTCAATTTTCAACTTTCAATTTTCAACTCTTTAGTCAGTTCCTTCATAACTTCTGCCACCGATTGTTGCTGACGAAACAAAGCAGCTACTTGTCCTATTTCCAGTTCTCCTTCTTCAAGATCACCTTCAAAAATACCTTTCTTCGCACGCCCTCTTCCCAATAGTTCACGCAGTTCATCTGCCGAAGCACCACGCGCCTCAGCTTCTTCTACTGCATCACGAAAATGATTCGTAACCAAACGGGTGGGAGCTAATTTTTTAAGTAATAATTTCGTATCACCTTCATTCAGCCGCAAACAGTACTCTTTGAAAACATCACTGGCAGAACTTTCATAAGTCAGTGCAAAACGGGTACCTATTTGTACACCTTCGGCCCCCAGCACCATAGCAGCCTGAATACCTTCGCTCGTAGCAATACCACCGGCAGCAATCAAAGGGAGAGCCGTAGCACGACGTACTGCCGGAATAAGACAGAATGTAGTTGTCTCTTCACGCCCGTTGTGTCCGCCTGCCTCAAAACCTTCAGCAACAACAGCATCCACTCCGGCTTCTTCACACTTTACAGCAAATTTAGATGAAGACACTACATGAACGACAGTTATTCCACGTTCTTTTAACCAGCCTGTCCACGTTTTAGGATTACCGGCAGAGGTGAATACGATTTTCACTCCTTCTTCGACCACAATATTCATTATCTCCTCAATTTGAGGATACATCAAAGGGATATTTACTCCAAAAGGAAAATCGGTAGCTGCCTTACATTTACGGATGTGCTGGCGAAGAACCTCCGGATGCATAGACCCGGCGCCAATAAGTCCCAATCCACCTGAATTACTTACTGCCGATGCCAGACGCCAACCGCTGCACCACACCATGCCGCCCTGAATGATAGGGTAACGAATACCCAATAGAGTAGAAATTCTATTCATAAACTGAATTTGTTTTGATTTTATTTTGTATACCTAATACGTCTTTTATTAAACGCAGAATTAACGCAAATTTTCACAAACTATAAAGCAACGCAATAATTGAATCAATTCTTTGCGAAAATTTGCGTTAATCTGCGTTTCAACTAAATTATTTGAATACTGAATACTCCTTAACTATTTACTAAACAAATCGGGCTTTCAGATAGTTCAATGAGCGATGGGCTGCAATATAGGCATCGGAATAAGCCTGGTAGTCGAATCCCCATAGGCTTTCAATACCTCTAACGTACGGCCGCGTCGTTCACGCCCTTTCACATCCCAAAAATCTTTTGTAAAGATAGACATAAAATCAAGGCCACCAATGCCCACACCCGCCATTGCACCATTTGCCTGCCCCATCAAAGGATTATATCGCAGGTTCACAGCTTCAATATCGGATGGTACCCCTCCTGTTCTTTTCGGCTTTTGAGGAACTTTTTCCATGTTAGTATAGGATCTCAGCGTCTTTATCCTATAAAAGGGATCGCCCCGCCAGGTATCCTGCCCTACTTTTATCTTTTTTTGATATACCGGATCCCAATCATAAGGTGTATTCGGCTTATAAGGACGCAGGGTAAGCATCTGTCTTTTATTCAGTGGCAACGTATTAGGCAATACAGACGGAAGCGTCGCATCCGGCAACATCCAACTCTTTTCCGTAGACATGAGAGGAGTGCCCATAACGTCAGAACCGAAGTCAATCTGTTTCACAGCCTCCGGGTTCAGTTTAATCTCTTCGTTACCTTGCAGGATTCGATTCAATTTAATAGAATCCTGTGTGGTCCATTCTTGCGAACAGACTACTGAGGCAGTCAGACTGATTAATATAAATAATATAAAGCGCTTCGTCATTCTCTAATGCATTAATCATTTTAATAAGTTAGTAGTACATCCTTCTTTGTCCATCGGGCATGTACTGTCCCGGCCACTGAAAAAATCAGCAGCAATAGATTAAAACGTTTAGCCATGTTCAGTTGTTTAGTCTACCCTACCACCAGCGGTAACCGCTACCACAGAGCGGCTCATCGTAGCAAGGATCAATGGTCCATGCCGTTCGCGGATACTGTCTGTTTTCCCACCAGCGACGGTAACGGACTGCAGCATCCAGCAGTTCTTCATCGGACAAGAAATAGATTGCTTCGTAATTTTCGGCATTCACTTCCACCATATGGCACCCCATTGAAGCCGGAAAGCCCAGACGAATACTTTCTACTGTCCATAAAATACATTCGCCCAAACGGATCTTGCCACTATTACTGTTATATACGGAAGGAAATGAGGGGATCACACTCATATCCTCGGCATAATTCAGCAATTCGGGAATGTCATTTTCGGTAAAATGAGGGACTTCAACAATCCCTTTGTCATTTTTTGTATTATAGGTTCCGGCTTTGAGTTGCTTCACAAAAAGATCAACATCCGGATTATTATAGTCCAGGGTCTCTTTACTGCATCCGGTCAGTGCGAGAACCGCAAAAACGGTGAGCAGCAGTATCCATGTCTTTTTCATAACGTTCATTCTTTTAATGGTTAATAAGTCATGCGAATTCCGCACATAAGGTTAAAATTCGTGGGACGCTTTGTACGTATCGTTTCAAGTTTTGAATCCGTCTTGAAATGATGCGATACTCCCGGCTCTGCAAAAAGTGCTATCCGGTCATTTACTTTATAGTTAACCCCTACTCCGGCTATTACAGCCAACTGTACAGGCTCATTCTTAAAATCATTATTCGGCGCACCTGCTATACATTTTTCAACTATTCCTCCTATAGAAGCATACAAATCTAACTTCTTTGTTTCCGCCAGATGCACATTCACTTTCACCGGAACACCCAGATAATGAAGATTCTGATTCTCTGAACGAAGACTTGAATAAGTCAGCCCGGATTCTACCCCCAGATACTTGTTCAACATCTTCTCTACCGTGACACCTGCCATTACAGGCATCTTATATTTCCCGTTTTCTGCCGGAAGAGCCATACCAACAGCAGCTTTCACAGCCCAGGTACGTGGTTTCTTTACCTCTGCCAACACCGGCTTCACTGGTTGTTCTTCTGTAACAGTAGTAGCAGGCTCATTGTTTACTCCTGCCTTCCAAATATTATCTCCGGAATTCTCCGTCTCTCTTCCATACCCATGATGACTTGAGGTGGTTGATGAAAAGCTGAATGACAAAGATACAGTTACTGATATCGAATCATCCTCTTCTCCTTCGGACTGAGCCAACATAGCATACCGACCGGGAGCCGGTTTCTGCAATATCGGTTCGGTATGGGCAGGTGAGAACGATTGATTCACCCGGTCGCCATCCAGATTTCCTACACCGGAAACTGCTAATTGCGTAAATGCCTCTTCTATTTCTTCTTTCGGTGAGAAAAACCAGAAAGCTGCCGAAGACGCTGCCAACACTAATAAGACAGAGGCTGCCGCAGCTATCCGGAAGAATAGCACACGACGGCGCTGATGGCTACTAACTGCCACATCACGGCTCAACTCTTCCCAAAAGCCATCCCTTACCGTCATCTCGGCATGCCCAAGACGCGAACGGAACAGATCGGTTATTTCATCATTTTCTCTCTTCATGGTTTCTATATTCTTTAATCCTTTTTGCTAACAAATACTTGGCCCGGTGAAGTTGCGAAGTAGACGAATGCTCTTTTATATGAAGCATGCCTGCTATTTCTTTGTGCGACTTCTCCTCAAACACATAGAGGTTAAATACGGTTCGGCATCCATCGGGTAGTTCAGCCACAAACGCCATCAGTTGTTCTTCGGAGATACTGCTTCCTCTATCAGAGGATATATCGGGGATATCGGGCAGTTGTTCTTCATGAACCATCACCTGTGTGATGCGTTTTTGCCGTCGGAGATAATCAAGTGCCTGAGTTACCATCACCCTCGTGATCCATGTGGACAGTGACGCCTCTCCACGAAACGAGAAATTGGTGAATATCTTGATAAAACCGTCATGCAACACATCATGGGCCGCATCCATATCGCCCGTATAACGGTAACATACCGCCAGCATCTGCTTAGAATAGAGGGTGTAAAGCTCCTTTCGAGCGGAATCTTTCCCTGCCCGGCAGCCCTTTATCAGTTCTATCTCGTTTTCCAATGTCAGTGCTTTTTTACGGACGCCTCTCTGCGTCGTTTGTTAGTTAGACGCAACATTCTGAGAAATGCTGCAATGATAATATTTAAAAGAAGTTAAAGACAAAAAAACAATAGACTTTAAGTAGTACTTCAAATTTAGTTCATACTATGACAACATTTTATTGAAACGCAAATGATCGCAGATTTTCGCAGATTAAATAGCTGCGCTATA
>OIWL01001371.1_pt1 | contig 26397 bp, 21 predicted proteins | sample 1587561 | NCBI WGS metagenome assembly OIWL01 (sample SAMEA3888903, study PRJEB22519) | human gut metagenome | biome: human gut; feature: human-associated habitat; material: faeces | place: Denmark | collected 2010 | reverse complement strand
ACAATGTATCGCAATGTGTGTCAAATACGGAATAGTTGTTTTTAGTGTCCCTATTCATTTTAGTGTCCCCTTATTAAAAAGCATTTTCAATATGATTAACTTTAACAAGAAATAATTCTCCGTTTTTCTCCTCATAAAATACTTCTATCACATCAAATCGCATATCGGTATTTTCCACATCTGCATAAACCATTGCGGCTTTTTTCACCCGTTCCTGCTTTTTGCGGTCAACATATTCGCTCGGCTCACCGAATAAATTACTTTTTCTCGTCTTTACTTCCACAAAAACAAGTCCGCCGTCCCTTGCGGCGATAATATCAATTTCGCCGAATTTCAAACGGTAATTTCTTTCAAGTATTAAGTAATCCATTTCAACAAGATAATCCTCTGCCGCCTTTTCTCCGAAATCTCCTATTTCCTTTGTCGTCATAATCATTCTCCCAATAATTTTCTTAAAAATGTTCTTCTGTGTATCGGACACGGACCGTATTTTAAAATAGCCTCATTGTGTGCCTTTGTGCCGTAACCCTTATGCTTTTCAAAGCCGTACTCGGGATACTTTTCCGCCATTTGACATATAAATCTGTCACGGCTCACTTTTGCCAAAATAGACGCCGCCGCTATTGAAATACTCTTACTGTCACCCTTTACAACCGTTTCGTGCGGTATTTCCATTCCGCTTATTCTGTTACCGTCTATAAGCACAAAATCTGGTGCAGTGCTGAGTCCGTTTACCGCACCGTTCATTGCCTCGTACGTTGCATTTAAAATATTTATTTCGTCAATTCGTTTTTCGTCCACACTGAATATATTATATGCGATTGCCTTTTCGGTTATTTCTTCAAACAATTCTTCTCTCTTTTTTTCGGAAAGTTTTTTTGAATCGTTTATTCCTTTGATTATAATGTCATTCGGAAGTATAACCGCCGCCGCATATACAGGACCGGCAAGCGGACCTCTGCCTGCCTCGTCAACTCCCGCAACAACCGTATATCCGTTATCGCGGCAATTATGTTCATACTCATACATCGCCTTTACGCGTGCAATTTCTTCTTCCTCTGTAAGTTTCTTTCTCGGCATATTTTTTCTCCTGATTTCTATTTACCTCTACCAATTTAATATTAAATGTGTTATACTGATATTAAATACACGGAGGTGATTTTTTATGTTGTATCAAAGGGAAATTAACGATCCCGTTTTAATACAATTTATTATTCTTTATACATTAAATCAAGCAAAAGATTATGTTCCGTACAATAATCTTATAAACCTTGTTCTTGATAATTGTAACATTAATTTTCAAGATTTTCAAGTCGCACTTGATAATCTCGAACATACACATCACGTTAAAACCTTTCTTGAAAGTGAACACAACGAAAAATATAAAATAACAAAAAAAGGTATGAATGCAAGTGACCTTTACACTCCAAACATACCTGTTTACATAAAAGAACCTATTGATAATTCTATCAATGAGCTTTTCAATACCGAAAAAGTCCGTAATTCCGTACGCAGTAAAATTACCCGTATACGCAAAAACGAATACAGCGTCGAATGTGAGCTTTACGACGATGACGACACCAACCTTTTAAAGCTTTCACTATATGCCGGCTCGCGTGAAGAGGCAGAACGTATGGCTGTGTATTTCAAGAATGAGCCGAATATCGTTTACGAAACAATTCTTACTGCTTTTAACGAGGAATTACATCATATTAGCGAAGATTGACGCTGATATGACAGTCATAAGTCCTGCAACCGCAACCGAAAGACTGCTCATTGCTCCCTCGATTTCACCGATTTCAAGAGCCTTTGTTGTACCGATTGCGTGGGACGCAGTTCCTATCGCAAGACCTTTTGCAACAGGCTCTTTTATTCTGAAAATTTTCAAAACCGCCTCAGCGATTATATTACCGAGTACGCCTGTTATGATAATTACCGCAACGGTTATTGTCTGTATTCCGCCGAGTTCTTCACTCACGCCCATTCCTATTGCCGTTGTGATTGATTTCGGCAAAAGCGTTACATACTGTTCATGCGTAAGTCCGAACAAATACGACATCAAAAGTATACTTCCCATACTTGCCAAAACTCCCGCAAGTATGCCTATAAACACTTCCTTTGCGTGTTCTTTAAGCACGGATATTTGACGATATAGCGGTATTGCAAGGCAGACCGTTGCAGGTGTTAAAAGATAGCTTATATACTTTGCACCGCTGTTATACGTTTCATAATCAATGTGAAATATCTTTATAACCGCGATTACAAAGATTATTGATACAAGCAACGGATTTAAAACCGAAATTTTCTTTCTTAAAAATATTCCTATCAAATATCCCACAACGCTGATTACCGCACCGAAGAATATGCTGTCTGTCATTATATTATTCATCTTTTTTGCCCTCTTTCTTCTTGCCTGTTTTCATAATCAATTCAGTCGCTTTGCCCGTAACCGCCATAACCACGATTGTCGATATGATTGTTATAACGACAACCGGCAAAATCATATCTTTCAAATCGCCCCAAGCCGTTACAAGTCCGACGCCGCCCGGAATAAACATAAGCGGCATTATTTCAATAAGAAAGTCCGAAGTTCTTTCAACGTGTTCAAGCTTTACAACCTTTGTACACAAAAGTATAAGCATTATTATAAGTCCGTATATGCTCGCAGGTACGGGAATAGGTATAAAATAATGCAACAATTCTCCGACAAATGTAACAACCAATATTATAAATAATTGATAAATGTATTTCATAAAAATTCACTCCTACCGTGTTCAAATAAAAAAGGAATACTTCATCAGCATCCCCTTTGGTTTACATCATCATACGTTATTATGTCGTTTATATCACGAATAGCCTCAAGGTATTCTCTGCACGCTTTCTTTGCACAATCAAGATTAAGTGTTTTATAATTTCCGCACTCAATCTCACTCGCTCCGAAAACTTCGCCGTCGTGTTTAATTGTCTTTGCCAAAATATCTTTTACCGTTTCAAGAACTTTTTCTTTCGGAACCACATCGCGTACAAGCAAGTAAAAACCTGTTTGACAGCCCATAGGACCGAAATATAACACTTCATTCTTTATATCAGAATTTCTTACGAACGTTGCAAGCATATGCTCAATCGTGTGCATTGTCACATTATCAAGCACCGTTCCGCTGTTCGGTTTACAAAAACGTAAATCGTATGTCACTATATCTACATCAACTCTTGATACATAAATTCCCACACCGAGTTTTCTGTGGTCAACTTGAAAGCTCTTTATTTTATTCACTGTAATTTCCCTCCGTTTATGCTGTTTAAAAGTTCAAGTATAATCTTGATTGAATTTGCCGCCGCCATTTTGGCAAATTCGGGATAATCCATATGTGAATCGTCATTTGCGCCGTCCGATATTGCACGAAGTACGCCGAAAGGCACACCGTTCATATAACAAACGTGTCCGATACTTGCGCCCTCCATTTCAGCGGCAATAGCACCGAAATTATCTTTTATTCTATCTCTTTGTTCCTGTTTGCTGATGAATTGGTCGCCCGAAGCAATAACACCTCTTTTTGATGTTATTGTGCCTACCTTGCTTACTGCCTGCTCCATTAAATCGGCAAGCTTTTTGTCACAAGGTATATTGACAAGATTAATGCCCGAAATCAATCCGACAGGGTCACCTATCGGTGATGTGTCCATATCGTGTTCAACAACGCTGTCCGCAACGGCTATGTCGCCGATTTTAAATTCTTCCGAAAGTCCTCCGGCAACACCCACGTTTATCATAATGTCAGGCAAATACTTAAGTATCATAGTCTGTGAGCAGACCGCCGCATTTACCTTACCGACTCCCGCAACCGCAACAACCGTTTCCACGCCGTTAATATTGCCTTTATAAAAATCAATAGTGCTGATTGTTTCCACCACTGCATTGTCCATAAGTCCTTTTAATGCCTGAACCTCAAGGTCCATTGCACCTATTATTCCAACAAGCATATATGTCACTCCTAACTTTCTATCTATTATATAACTAATAAAATTGCCTGTCAATTTATGTTCTGTACAAATAATTACTCTTTTTTGCTTTATCCTTTGACATTCGGCAAAAAAAGTTGTATAATGATATGACGTTAGGAGAGATTATATGGATTTTGTAGCTATTGACTTTGAAACCGCCACATCAAATTATACAAGCGTATGCAGTCTTGGTATATGTGTGGTGGAAAACAACAAGATAACTGACAGAAAAGAAATTCTTATTAAACCCGAACCGTTTGAGTTTAATGATTATAATATAAAAATACACGGAATTACACCCGATATGGTTGTGAACAAGCCTACACTTGCGGATTATTGGGATAAGTTAAAGCCGTACCTTGACCACAAAACAGTTATTGCACATAATGCAGGTTTTGATGTCGGTGCACTTTGTGCGACTTTGGAGCATTTTAATATACCGTTCCCGACTTTTGATTATTTGTGTACGGTGAAATTGTCGCAAAAAGCATATCCCGAACTTCCGAGTCATAAATTAAACAATCTTTGTGACGCACTCGGTATTCATTTTCATCATCACCGTGCTTATGATGACGCATATGCCTGTGCCGCGGTTATGGTTAGAATACTTGAAGATTACAGTCTTTTGAACCTTGATGAGGTTGAAGAATGTTTTGAAATGGAAATCGGTCACCTTACTCCGGATACTCATTTGAAGTGTAAAAAGAATAAGAAGAAACAAAAGAAAAATTCAAAGAAAGCCGTCAATGAATGACGACTTTTTTGATGTTAAATTGTTGTTCGCCACCCCTCAGTCGTTTCACGACAGCTCCCCTCAAGGGGCGCCTTAAAAGCCTCTCCTTGAGGAGAGGTGGCACGAAGTGACGGAGTGGCGGCAAAAAGGACGTTGTGGTGCCGTTCCCTACGAAGTGTATGCGATTTTCGGGTGACCGATGATCGCCTCTACGAATTGCATATTTTTTGTATCAGCCACACTTACAATCGGCTCCCCTTGAGGGGAGCTGACGGCGGAGCCGTCTGAGGGGTGGCAAGATGGACTCAGGGTGCCGTTCCTTATGAAGTGAATGCGATTTTCGGGCGACCGATGATCGCCCCTACAAACAATGTTTGCCCCGTTTTTTTGAACTCAATGCACTGTCCCCTACAAAGTGAATGCGGTTATAATCTACCATACAAGCAACTCTCTCTGTTCTCCTACTTCAATTCTTTAATTTTAAATTCACCGTTTTCGTATATCATATATGTATGCGGATTACCGCCTTTCGGGATTGAAACAGAACCGGGATTTAAGTATGTAAAATCGCCCATATCCTCATTTGCCAAGATATGTGTATGACCATTCACAAGGTAATCGCCTTTTTTTATCGGAGGCAAATTATTCGGATTGTATTTATGACCGTGAGTCAAATACAAGGTCTTTCCGTCAACGAATATAACCGCATAATCGGCAAGGACGGGAAATTCAAGCACCATTTGGTCTACTTCCGTATCGCAGTTACCTCTTACACAAAGTATCTCGTTTTTAATGCCGTTTAAAAGTTCAATAACCTTTTTCGGTGCGTAATCTTTCGGCAAATCGTTTCTCGGTCCGTGATAGAGTATATCGCCGAGCAAGATCAACTTTTCTGCTTTTTCCTCTCTGTATGCCTCAACTGTTTTTTGGGCATAGTAGTACGAACCGTGTATATCTGACGCAAACATTAACTTCATATTCATTTCTCCTAATCATGTAATTTTATCGGATCAAATCCCAAGTAATCTCCCGAAACAAGTTTATATTCAATTCCGTTTATTATCCCCTCAACCGCGTTTCTGTGTGCCGCCGCGTGAAGATGACCGTAGATACACTTTGTTACAGGATACTTTTTCATCATTTGTACAAATTCATTTTCCTTAAGCGAAACAGGCATTGGCGGATAGTGCGTGAACACATATATTTCATTACATTCCTTTACACTGTTTAATGACAATTCAAGTCTTAAAACTTCCCTATCGAATATTTTTCTGTCCTCACTGCCGAAATTATCCCAACCCGGATTTATCCAACCGCGAGTACCGCAAATTGCAATGTCCTCATACATAAACGAATTATTCTGTAAAAATTCTATATCGTCAAAACCACACTCTGCGGTAAACTCACGCAATTTATTCATTGTCGTCCACCAATAATCGTGATTTCCTTTAAGCAAAATCTTTTTACCGTTTAATTTATGCAAATATTCAAAATCTTTTACACTCTGTTCAAGATATGTTGCCCACGAAAAATCACCCGGCAAAACAATAACGTCGTTTTCCTTTACGACCGACTGCCAATTATCCGCCAGACGTTCAACGTAATTTTCCCAGGCCTTACCGAATATATCCATCGGCTTGTCTATTCCGAGCGGAAGGTGTAAATCCGCAATAGTATATAATGCCATACATTTTCTCCTTAAAAATTCTGATTACTATTATACCGCAAATTCTAAAATAAAGCAAGAAAAAGGTGTTCCTTTCGGAACACCTTTTCAGGGTCATGTTATATTATTCTGCAACAGTTTTAACAACCGTGTGAACACCGTTTATGTTACCCGACAGCTTAATCTGCATTCCTGCCTCATAAGCCGGAATTGTCAATGCGCTATCGGCAATATCTGTCGCTGTAATCTGTGTAAAGTATAGAATATCTTCACTCTTTACATCTGTTTCGTCAGCATCTTTCTTCAGTGCCATAACAACAACTTTTGCACCTGTATCGAATGCAGGAATGTTTGCAACATTTACCGATGTGCCGTTCTTAGCCACCGTCATATTTTCATCAACTGCTGTTTCTCCATCTGATGACAACTTTGTAAGAACAAATGCGTTGAACTTATCATTTACCTTATCAAATGTATCAGGTAAATCCAAAGACATTGTTACCTTATTTGCACCGATTGTAAGTTGATCGCCGTATGCTTTCTTTAATGCGATTGATGTAAGTGCGCCGAGATTATTATATGTTGCCGCAACGAATGTAACTTCATCACTGTAGTTAAAGTTCTTTGTAACATCTATTCTCTTAAACTTAGTCTTATCCTCATCTTCAAAACCAAACTTATTGATTTCAAATATATCCGACGACTTAATTGTAAGTTTCTTGCTGTCATTCATGCCGCCGCTTGTTGATGATACTCTTACATATACATCTTGAGCGTCTGCCATTGCGTCAATGTTAATCTTACCTGACGCATCAATAGTAATCTTGTCACTGCCCAAAGGATATTTGTTTTCTGCATCATAAATATCATACTTAATCAAGTTTGAATTTAGATAAGGGAATTCAATACCCTTTCTTGACGCCTTTGTTGATGCCTGTGCGCTGCCGCCTGCAAGAACTGTCTGTGCGTCAACTGACAATGTCAGTTTATCAGGAGCTATGTTAAAGCTCATTACGTTATCTACGCAAGTACCTGCACTGATGTTGATATGATTTGCAGGGCTTTCTGCAAGATTACGAAGTGCACAAGTCAAGATGTACGGTGTGCCTTCCGCACCTGTTTGAGGATTTATTCTCTTACCGTTTTCGTCATACTTATAAACTGTCATTACTGCATAAGCATTTGCGTTACCCGTTGAACACATAACCTGTACGTTATACCAAGAATCCTTATCAACAGTCATTGATCCGACTGTCTTGTTACTTGCACCAAGTGCATTCAATGTTGTGCCGGAGCTTGAAAGCTGTAAGCCAAGCTTACCCTTATCGTTACTGAATACTGTCCAGCCGGCACCGTCCTTTGCGAACTTCATATCAGCCGAGTAAATAACGTCTGCTGATGTATTTGCAGGGAATCCTACAAAATCATAAGCGGCTGTTACATTGTAATAAGCCGAACCGTCCCATGAACCTTCTTCAAGAGTTGCACCTGAAACGTATTCTTCACAAGCATTTGATGAAACGTATGTATCTGTGTACTTATCTTCATTACCTGTGTTCATATTTGCAGGAAGTATCTGTACTTTAACAGTACCTTGAACACTGCCCGACTTATTTGTACCTCTTACTGTGATTGTTTGAGGTACTGCGTCTTCTGTAACGCTTAGTACGCCGTCATTTGTGATTGTGATATTTTTGTTGTTTAATGCTCTTAGATTTGCCTCGTTGCAAACAATGTACTTCAAGTCACCGTCACCCGGTGTTACTGTAGCACCGTCAAGTGATGCAACTGCTGTAATCTGTGTATTTTCACCTACTCTTACTGTTGCTTTATCAGCTGACAGAGTAAGTGTATCGTATGTATCTGTTGATGTGTCCACTGCGTCTACATCAATAGTCTTTGACGCATATACGCCGTTTGCCGCTGTTGCACGAACTGTAATCTTTTGCTTTGACGCATTTGCACCGATTGTAAGCAATCCGCTTTCTGAAATTGTTATGTTTTCATCGTTCAGAACTGCGTCATTTGCCTCGTTATATACTGCCCATGTTACAGCAGGAGCTGTGATGTATTGGTCAAGTCTTGTTGCACCGTAAGTGAACAACATTGTTTCACCGGCTTTGATTGTATCGCTTGAACTGTCAAGTGAAATTGTATCTGCGCCAAGATTGTACAGTGCTATATTATCAACACTTGTATTTGCAAGTATGTTTAGATGTGACACACCGTTTCCGTTAGATGCTGCCATATTTCTAAGAGGCATACCCGTAACCTTTTGTACAAAAGTCTTTGTACCGTCTGAACTGTACTTCCATACATACATATCAACATTTGCGTCAGATGCACTGTAACGTCCTACAAGTGCGATATGATACCATGTATTTGTATCTGCACCAATCTTTGTATCTGTATAATCCTTGCCGCCTCTTTGCATTTGAATTGTACCGTTTCTGAATACAACCGCACCTGCAACTTTCTTATCACCTTTATCTTCCGGTGTAAATCCTGCGCCGTCTGCGTCAAATCTTACGTCAAGTGAAATCATTACGTCAGCCTTTGTATTGGCAGGATATGCACATTCACTTTCAAGACAATATTCACCGTACTTATTATTGCCGTATGAACCTGTCTTGATATACTTTGTTCCGTCAGGAGCACCATTTTCGATTGTTGCGGCTACAACTTTATCACCCGTGATTGATGTAAGTGTACTTGATTCACCATCCGTTGACGCTGCCAAAGTATCAAGTGTTTGAGGTGTACCTACTGTTGAATCGTCCGCAAACAATCCCACAATGCCGTCCACGATTGAATTCTTAACACTTGACAGGCTCAAAAGTGCATTATCGCCGTCATCTTCTTTGCTGAACAATGCTGTTGTGTCTGCTTTTTCGCTTTCGCCGATTACAACCGGTTTGCAAATCGGTGTAGCCATATCGCTTTTCCATAGCATAACCTTCATATTGTCTGTTGTTACAAAGCTTGATGATACAGGATAATCATTATACGCACCGCTCTTATCAAGTGTAACTTTCTTTGTATCAATGCTCTTTAGAGTTTTATCTGCGTTATAGCTTGCGAAAATCAAGTTTGCATTTTCAATAGCGTCTACAGCCGTAACTCTTGCTGTGCCGTTAGCATATTCAAGAACTGCATTTGGAGCATTTTCTGCGTTGTATATTACGTTAGCAGTCTTTGTATTTGTGTTCATATTGTAACTTACACCGTCAAGGTAGCCAAGTACAGCACCTATATCCGATACAAGTTCACCGTCTTTATACTCAATCTGAGCATTTAACAGGTTCTTGTCAACACCCTTGTTTACAAACAAAGTTGTTGAACCGTTTTGAATATCAATTTGTGTGTAACCGTCTTTCAAACCGCCTGTGATTGAAACAATCGGCAAGCTGCCGTCTGTGTATGACGGAACGTCACCCTCTGTTTGAATTGTGTATTCAATATTCGGATTGACTTTCTTTAAAGCCTCCAAAGTCTTGATTGCGTCACACAATACGCCTGTTGTTGTATCAGGTCTGTACGGTGATTTTGTATATCCTGTTATTGCTGTGCCGTTAAGCTTCATTTCATACTTATCAACGTCTTCGTCAGGGTCGATTGTGTATGTATTGCCGTCATCTGAGAAATCAGCAGTTGCACTGCTGCCAAGCGTCTTTAGTGACGGAACTGTTTGTTGAATTACCTGTGCAACGTCGCCTTGTGCAAATGAACGTTGCATTTTTGTTGTCAAACCGCCTGTCATTTCAAGGTCATCTGTTGAGTTGATTGTAGCCGTTACAGGCGCTTGACCTTCAAGAGATGCTGATAGAGTAATTGCACCTGCATTTCTTGTTGAACGAACAAATATTCTGTTTGTACCACATTCTGCATAGCAGTAATCAGTGTTGTTTGTTGTAATCTTGTCGCCTACACCGCTGTTGTAACCGCCAAGAAGAACACCTTCACCGTTTAATGAAAGATTAATCTTGTCATATGCAAGCGGACAAGTGTTTCCGTCTTTATCTACTACTGCAACGTCAAAGTATGCAATATCACTGCCGTCTGCGATAAGTCCGTCAGGGCCTGCAACAGGAGTAATCTTCAATGTTGTTGCCTCGCCTGTTGTTGAGATATAGTCTTCTGCAACAACTTCATCTCTTGCGTCATATGCAACAGCCTTAACTGTACCCGATTCTGTTACATCAATACCTGAAAATGAATATATAAATGTGCTGTCAGGCTTTGTTGATGTACCCTTTAGCTTATCATTAACGTAAAGTTCAACCTTTGAAAGACCTGCCGAACCGATAACGTAAACTGTCTTGTTCTTAGGATCACGTTTGCCGTATTCGCCTGTTTCTTCCCAATATGTACCGTTGTACGACTTTAGCGGATAGTTGTATGTATCGTCGCTAAGCTGCGGATAATTCCAGTGACCTACGATATGCAATTTAGGTGTCGTTGACTGAATTGTCTGCATTGTATAGAATACGTCTTTCTTTATTCTTACAGGGTCAACCTTACCTGATGTACGGCAGTTTTCAGTACCTGTGTTTCTGTTATGCATATTTGAGTCTGACCATACCATCATAGCCGCAGCCGAATAGTAGTCATTACCTGATAAACCGCCTACACGGTCTGAATAAAATTCATTGTACGCTCTTGCGTCTACCAATGAAAAATCTTCCGATGTAAGGTCATGTATATCATAACCGTCCGTCTTTGACGCACCTGAACCAAGCCACTTGTTTCTGTAATCATAGTCAGGTGGTGAAAAGTCATCCCATACACGTCTCGGAGCCTCTTCACGGGCATATTCTGTTTCCATAATAGGAACGTACTTCTTTATAGCCGCCATTGATGCCTTTGCATTGCTTGCATGTCTGTTAAGCATTGTGCCGACATAATCAGCCGCTTGAATTTGGTCTGTTGATGAAATTGTACGGCAACCGCAGAATCTTTCACCGTTAGGGTCAAGAGTATTCTTTAGGTCTGTCATTTCCTGTTGGTGTGCCGCCGTAACTGCGTTGTTACCTGCTTCCCAGAAAATTACCGATGGCGAGTTTCTGAAATAAATCATTGCGTCACGCATTGCCTCAACACGCTGATCCCATGCTCTTCCGTCAACGTCAGCCTCTTTATCACCTGCCGGACACGCCGATACTACACCGTACTTATCACCCGAACGAATTTGTGACGGCTTCGGCGCAACGTGCATCCAACGGATAAAGTTTGAATTAGATTCCTTGATCCATTGCATATCAAGGTCTTGCAACCAATCGTTTGCCACACCGATTACAGCCCACTCATTTGTTGAACGCTGTGCGTAACCTGTAAGCCATACAGGCTGGTCGTTAATCTTCAGACCGCCGTCGTTTATATCATATTCAACCTTGCGGAAACCTGTTGTTGTCTTTTGAACGTCAAGTACATTTCCTTCGCTGTCCTTTAGGACTGTATATACGTCATATAAGTTTGGAGAATCAGGGCTCCAGAACTTCATATCTTCACATTTTGCACTTGCAACAATTTTTGTTACGTCAACAGTTTCTGTGCTTGTTGCCGCAGGGTTATCGTCATAAGCGTCGTCAGGTACTGTTGTCATAAAGTGAGAATCTGCACCTGTATCTTTTGCTGTCTTAACCGATGTTGCGTCACTTTTAAATGAATATCTCAAATAAGGTTGCTTTGTATGATCTGCGTCAGCATCTGTTGAGTCCTTGTTAGGGTCAACCATTTCAACGACATTTACTTCCAACGTAACGTCCTTATCTGCATCTTCATTTCTTACTTCGCCCTCAACTGTGATTGTTGCCGACTTTCCTCTTATATCAAAGTCTGTCGCATAAATATAGTTACCTTTTGTTTTAAGGTTATTGTATAGCGGCAAAGTCTGATAAGTCTTACCCTTTGCGTAAAGGATTACGTCACCTGTGATACCGCCTTGAACTTCGTTGAAGTCCTTTGTGTTCCATTGATAACCGTTACCGTCTGCCGCACCCGGTTCACTGCCCGGTTTTGTTTCTTTTGTTACCTTTGTTGTGTCAGACTGACCTCTGTCAGCCGCGTTATCTGTCGCAACTGCTATAAGGTTGTCTTGACCCGGTTTAACATAGTCTGTAATATCAAAGCCTGTTGCCGCGATACCTGCCTCATAGTAACCGACTATTTCGCCGTTTACATATAGGTAAACAGAGTTTCTTACTGCCTCAAATTCAAGGAAAAGTTTCTTTCCTGCATCTGATTCAGGGATTGTTATATGCTTTCTGTAAAACATAAAACCTCTGTAAAGTCCTGCCTCACCGGCATCGTAACAAGCACCGTCGAATGAATCTTCCGCGTTTATCGGATGCGGTACACTGACCGTATCCCAATCTCTGTCATCATAATCTGCATCGTAAAAGTTCTTTCCGTCTTTTGCGACGCTTGCCGATGCCTTAGCAAGCGGATATTCACTTCCGTCTGCCGCTTTTTTGAACTTCCAGTCGACGTTCATATTATATGTAACCGCCGGACTTTCCGGTTCTTCGTATACAGCAGAAGTCAGTTCTTCGTCTGCAAAAACCGGAACTACCGCTAATGACAACATCATCTGTAATGCCAACAGCAGTGAACAAAAAATACTTATTTTTTTCTTCATCTCTCATTTCCTCCTCTTTTATATGCTTTAATGATTGATTTAATTATATCAAATTTAACGCATTAGAGAATTGCATATCTTGTTTTAAATATTGCAAAAATTGCTTTTCTTTGTGACAACTGTACAGTTTGTATATTTTAATATTGTTTTTTTTGTGCATTTTTACATACAAAAAGAGCAGTAACCATAGATTACTGCTCTTAAAATATCGTTATTTTGCAAAAGTTGTTTTACATTCTGTAAACTTCTTCCGGTGAAACAACCGTTACATTTTCGTCTTTAAGCACTTCAAGCGCCTTTTCGGGATTTTCCACACGAACAATTACAAGTGCGCCCTTGTCGCTCTTACCGATAAATGCGTACATATATTCAATCGAAATACCTGCATTTTTAAGTTTTTCAATTTCACCCGCAAGTCCGCCCGGTTTATCAGCAACCGCAAGTGCAATAACGTCCGTAACCTTTACGACAAGATTATTGCTCTTTAGAATTTCAGCCGCTTTATCCGGATCGTTTACAATCATTCTCACAATACCGAAATCAGTAGTATCCGCAATCGACAATGCACTGATGTCGATACCGTTCTTTCCTATTACATTAAGTATATCCGAAAGTCTGCCCGATTTATTTTCCACAAAAACAGATATTTGTTTAATCAGTTTCATAGCTTTTACCTCCCTATTAATCGTGAAGTTTACGGTTATCTATAACTCTCTTTGCCTTACCCTCACTTCTTGTGATGGTTTTCGGCTCAACAAGCGTTACCTTTGCGCCAAGTCCCAACGTACTGCGTAATTTTGCAACGATATTCTTTTCAATCGCCGCAACAGACTTAACATCATCAGAAAGCAAGCCCTCCGACATTTCAACTTGTACTTCAAGAGTATCTGTGTTATTTTCTCTGCCGACAATAATCTGATAGTTAGGAGTAATATCGCCACCGATTTTCAAAAGTACTTCTTCAATCTGTGACGGGAATACGTTTACGCCTCTTATAATAAGCATATCGTCGGTTCTTCCTGCAGGTTTCTTCATTCTTACAAGTGTTCTTCCACATTCGCATTTTTCATAATCAAGTACGCATAAGTCACGCGTTCTGTAACGCATCATAGGCATACCCTCTTTTGTAATCGTTGTGAAAACAAGTTCGCCGAATGAGCCGGGAGGAAGTACTTCTTCCGTATCAGGGTCGATAATTTCAGGAATAAACATATCTTCACAAACGTGCATACCATTTTGAGCAGAACATTCATAAGATACACCGGGGCCTGTGATTTCGGTAAGTCCGTATACGTCATATGCCTTTATACCAAGCGACTGCTCAATCTGATGACGCATATCTTCCGTCCAAGGCTCTGCGCCGAATATACCTGCTTTTAGACTAAGTTGGTCTTTAACGCCCATTTCGTTTATTGTTTCACCAAGATACATTGCGTATGACGGAGTACAGCAAAGGTGAGTTGCACCGAGTTCAATCATAAGTCTGATTTGTCTTTCGGTGTTACCCGATGATGTAGGGATTGTCATAGCACCGATTCTTTCAGAACCGCCGTGTGCACCCAAACCGCCTGTGAACAAACCGTAACCGTATGACACCTGAACAACCGAATTTTCATCGCCGCCTGCCGCCGCAATCTGTCTTGCCATACAGTCTGCCCACATATCAAGGTCGTTTCTTGTATAACCGGCTACAATCTGTCTGCCTGTTGTACCCGACGATGCGTGTATTCTTACAATATCCTTTTTGTCTGCCGCAAAAAGGTCAAACGGATAATAATCTCTCAAATCCTGCTTTGTTGTAAAAGGCAACTTTGCAAGATCTTTCAGTTCTTTTATATCCTCAGGCTTTACACCCTTTTTATCCATTCTTTCTCTGTACATCGGAACATTTTCATAAACATTCTTTACTTGTTTTTGAAGTCTTTCAAGCTGAAGTTTCTCAATCTCGTTTCTGTCCATTGTTTCAATTTCCGGCTGATACATTCCCATTGGGTACATCTCCTTTACTTTTTCTTTTTGTTTCTTATAAGCACTACCGCTATAACAGCCCAAACAACAATGATTGCGACTGTCCAACCTATATAGGTAGTGAATAAATCATGTAGAGTTTTAATCAATACTTGCACTTTTTACTCCTTAAAGTTCATATCCAAGTTCAAACGCTTTAATATTGACATCAAGGAATTTTTCCGGAACAGTTTCCTTTATAACGTCAATCCAAACATTTTTATCTACGTCCATACTCTTTGCCAAAAGTCCGATTAAAACTACGTTTACAGCCTTGATTGTACCTGCCTTTTCCGCAAGAGAAAGTGCGTCAACAGCCTGCAAATTAATCTTTGCACTAAGTTTTTCTTCAATATTTTTAGGATATTCCATAGCACCTGTGATTACAGGCATAGGATTCATTTTTTGAGTATTGGCAATCATCTTACCGCCTTTTTTCAAATAAGGCAAAGCACGCATAGCCTCAAGCATTTCAAATGCCAAAATCAAATCCGCCTCACCGCGGTCTATAATAGGTGAATAAACCTTATCACTGTACTTTACATATGTAACAACACTGCCGCCGCGTTGGCTCATACCGTGAACCTCGCTGACTTTAACGTCATAACCCTCTTTAATTGCAACCTTACCAAGTATACGGCTTGCAAGAAGTGTACCTTGTCCGCCGACACCGACTATCATTATGTTCATTCTACTTTTCCTCCTTTTCAATCGCACCAAACGGACAGACATTTGTACATAGTCCGCAGCCGTTACACTGTGTTGTGTCAATCTTAACAGTATCGCCGTCTAATGAAATTGCAGGACAGCCGAGTTTCATACACATCTTACACTTCTTACACTTGTCTGTTATGTGACAGTGACCCGAATACTTTTTACGCATATTCGGAAGAAGTGCGCAAGGTCTTTGTGCGATAATAACCGAAGGTTCTTCTCTTTCAACTTCTTCTTTTACGACCTTTTCAAAATTCTTTACGTCAAACGGGTCTGCAACGACAACGTGTTCAATACCGATTGACTTGCAAAGTGTTATCAAATTAACTTGCTTTGTTTCTTCCTTACGGATTGTGTAACCTGTTGTAGGGTTATCCTGGTGACCTGTCATACCTGTGATTGAGTTGTCAAGAATTATAACAGTATTGTTACCCTTGTTGTATACAATGTCAACAAGACCTGTAATACCCGAGTGCATAAATGTTGAATCACCGATTACTGATACAAGTTTCTTATTAAATTCAGCACCTCTTGCTTTTGCCATACCGTGTGCGGCACTGATTGAAGCACCCATACAAATTGTTGTGTCAACGCTTTGCAGAGGAGGTGTTGCACCAAGTGTATAACAGCCTATATCGCCCGAAACAACAAGACCGAGTTTCTTTAGTACATAGAATGTACCTCTGTGCGGACAGCCTGCACACATTACAGGAGGACGAACAGGTGTAGGCTCGTCTATAACGTCAAATTCAGGTGCGTCTATATCCAAAACGGCTTTCTTTATCATTGACGGTGTATATTCGCCTTGAAGTGTAAATACGTCCTTGCCTATTACATCAACTCCGACGCTCTTACAGAAATCTTCGATAACAGGGTCAAGTTCTTCGATAACGAAAACTTTATCATACTTTGACGCAAATTCTTTTATCTTCTTTTCAGGCAGCGGATAAACTATACCGATTTTCAAATAATCAGCCTTATCGCCAAGTGCTTCTTTTGCATACATATATGCGATACCGCCTGCGATAATACCGATTTTTGAGCCGTTTTCTTCAACTCTGTTAAGAGGTGATGTTTCAGCCATTTCCTTTAGTGCGTTTATTCTGTCCTCAACGACAACGTGACGCTTTATCGCATTACCGGGCATCATTACATACTTCTGCGGATTTTTCTCGTAATCCTTTAATGCAACTTCCTGCTTTTCTTCTTCCTCAACAAGACTCTGTGAGTGAGAAACTCTTGTTGAAAGTCTTAAAAATACAGGTGTATCGTATTTTTCGGAAAGTTCATATGCAGTCTTTGTGAACTCCTTACATTCTCCGCTGTCAGACGGCTCTAACATAAGTATTTTAGACGCCTTTGCATAGTGACGTGAATCCTGTTCATTCTGTGATGAGTGCATACCTTGGTCATCGGCAACGCACAATACAAGACCGCCGTTTACTCCTGTATAGCTTGCAGTGAAAACAGGGTCAGCCATTACGTTAAGTCCGACGTGTTTCATACAAGACATACTTCTTGCACCGGCGATTGACGCACCGATTGCAACTTCTGCCGCAACCTTTTCATTCGGCGCCCATTCAACGTATATATCGTCATATTTAACTATATTTTCTGTAATCTCGGTACTCGGTGTGCCGGGATATGAGGAAACAACGCTTACACCGGCCTCATAAGCACCGCGTGCAACCGCTTCATTTCCAAGCATTAACTTTTTCATCATGTAATCCTCCTCGTTATTTAACCATTATTATAATTTTAACAAAATTCGCCTCTATCGTCAAGTACATTGTAGAAAAAAGCAACAAAACATATTATACTTTCATATTAAAATACCCATTTGTGTTAAACAAATGGGTATTAGTTCGGATTTTTCACGTTTCAAACAATCATTCAAGTTCAAATGCACCTGTGTAAAGTTGATAATACTTACCCTTTTGTGCAATAAGCTGTTCGTGATTACCGCGTTCGATAATTCTTCCGAGTTCAAGCACCATAATTACATCTGAATTTCTTACCGTTGAAAGTCTGTGTGCGATAACAAATACTGTACGTCCCGTCATAAGTGCGTCCATACCTCTTTGAACTATCGCCTCTGTTCTTGTATCAATACTTGAAGTTGCCTCGTCAAGTATCATTACAGGCGGGTCTGCAACTGCCGCTCTTGCGATTGACAAAAGTTGTCTTTGACCTTGCGACAAGCTGCCGCCGTCACCCGAAATAACTGTGTCATATCCGTCAGGCAACATATTTATAAACTCATCCGCATTTGCAAGTCTTGCCGCCGCATAAACTTCTTCGTCCGTTGCGTCAAGATTACCGTATCGGATATTTTCCTTAATTGTACCCGTAAACAAGTTTGTATCCTGCAAAACGATACCAAGCGAACGTCTTAAATCTTTCTTTTTGATACGGTTAATATTAATTCCGTCATAAGTTATCGTACCGTCGGCAATATCATAGAAACGATTTATAAGGTTGGTAATTGTAGTTTTACCCGCACCTGTCGCACCGACAAACGCAACCTTTTCGCCGTGGTCGGCATACAAAGTTATATCGTGAAGTACGATTTTTTCCGGATTATATCCGAAATCAACATCAAAGAATTTAACTTCACCCGTAAGACGTGTGTACTTAACACTGCCGTCCTTTTGAACTTCTTTCCAAGCCCACATATATGTCTTTTCTTCAGTTTCAACAATATTGTCGTTTCTGTCGTACTTAACATTGACAAGTGTAACATCGCCGTTGTCCTGTTCAACTTCTTCGTCCATAAGATTGAATATTCTCTCCGCTCCGGCAAGTGCCATAACGATTGAGTTAAGCTGTTGTGATATTTGGTTTATCGGCATTGTGAATGATTTTGAAAGTTGCAGAAATGACGCTATAACACCAAGTGTAAGTCCCGCAACTCCGTTTAGTGCAAGTGCACCGCCGATAATAGCTATAAGCACATACTGCAGGTTACCCAAATTAGCCATAATCGGCATTAGGATATTTGCGTATTTATTAGCCTCTGTTGCGTTTTCACAAAGCTCTTCGTTAATCTTATCAAAATCTTCTTTTGAATGTTCTTCGTGACAGAACACCTTAACGACCTTCTGACCGTTAATCATTTCTTCGATATAACCGTTTACCTTACCGATGGACTGCTGTTGTTTTACAAAAAATCTTCCGCTCGCTCCTGCAATTTTCTTTATTACAAACATCATACAGGTCGCAAACACCAACACAAATATTGCAAGATAAACATTCGATATAAACATCGCAACGACTACCGATATAATTGTAACCGCCGACGAAAATATCTGCGGAATACTCTGTGCCATCATCTGTCTTAGAGTATCTGTATCGTTTGTGTAGTAACTCATTATATCGCCGTGAGTATGTGTATCGAAATACTTAATCGGCAATTTCTGCATATGAGTAAACATATCGTCACGAATTTTCTTTAACACACCTTGTGCGATTGATACCATTGTTCTGTTATAAAACAATGTAGCAAGTATTCCCACTAAATACACAATACCCATTACGCAGATTGCTTTAAGCAAGCCCGTGAATACAGGGTTTGTACTGCCCAAAAGCGGTGTTATATAGTCATCGATAAGCGTACCGATAAACATTGAGCCGGCAACGTTTGCAACGGCACTCAGCAATATACATATCAATACAAAGATAAATCTGAATTTGTATTCCTTCATATATGAAAGAATACGTTTGATTGTCTTACCGGTATTTTGTGCACCGTGTTTATTCATCGTCACCGCCTCCTTTCACCTGTGAATTATATACTTCCTTATATATTTCGTTGTTCTTCAAAAGTTCCTCATGAGTACCTATTCCGTTTATTTCACCGTTATCCATAACAATTATCTTATCTGCGTCTTCGACAGATGAAATTCTCTGTGCAATAATAATCTTTGTCGTGTTCGGTATTTCTTCACGGAACGCACGTCTGATACTTGCATCTGTCTTTGTATCAACCGCACTTGTACTGTCGTCCAAAATAAGGATTTTCGGTTTCTTTAACAAAGCTCTTGCGATACAAAGTCTTTGTTTCTGACCTCCCGATACATTTGAACCGCCCTGTTCGATATAAGTATCATACTTATCAGGGAATGTCTGAATAAATTCATCGGCTTGTGCAAGCTTACATACTCTTTCGATTTCTTCATCTGTTGCGAGGTCATTACCCCAACGCAAGTTTTCTTTGATTGTTCCGGAGAACAACACATTTTTCTGAAGTACCATTGCAACCTCGTCACGCAATGACTCAATATCGTATTCCTTTACGTTTCTGTCACCGACAATCACTTCACCGTCGGTTGTATCGTAAAGTCTTGGGATAAGCTGTACAAGGCTTGACTTTGAACTTCCCGTACCGCCTATAATTCCGACAGTTTCACCCGATTTAATATCAAGATTTATATTCTTAAGGCAGAGTTTTCTCTTTTTCTTTGAATATCCGAAGTTTACATTTCTGAATGAAATATCGCCGTTTTTAATTTCATATACAGGATTTTCAGGATTTGTAAGATCGCTCTTTTCGTCAAGTATTTCGACGATTCTTTCAGATGACGCTCTTGCCATTGTAATCATTACGAACACCATTGAAAGCATCATAAGGCTCATAAGAATTTGCATTGTATATGCAATAAGGCTTGTAAGCTCACCTGTTGTCATAGTTGACGCAACGATAAGCTTTGCACCGAACCACGATATGAAAAGCATACAGCCGTATGCCGCGAACTGCATAAGCGGTGCGTTAAATGCCAAAAGTTTTTCGGCTTTTACAAAGTCATCGTATATATCTTCAGAAACGTTTTTAAATTTCTTTTCTTCGTAATCTTCTCTTACAAATGATTTAACAACTCTTATACCTCTCAAATTTTCCTGTACAACGTTGTTAAGCTTATCGTATATCTTGAATACACGTTCAAATATCGGGTGTGCGTGAGTCATTATAAAATACAATCCGCCGCCCAAAACAGGAATTGCAAGCAAGAATACAAGTGAAAGTTTATGATTTATTCCGAACGCCATAATAAGTGAGAATATAATCATTATCGGACCTCTTACCGCAATTCTGACTATCATCTGATAAGCATTTTGTACGTTCGTTATATCAGTTGTAAGTCTTGTTACGATACTTGATGCAGAGAATTTATCAATATTTGAAAATGAGAAGTTCTGTACATTATAGAACATATCCTTTCTCAAATTCTTCGCAAGCCCTGCCGATGCACTCGCCGCAAATTTACCCGACAATGCACCGAAAACCAATGAAATTACACATGAAATTGCAAGGGCGATACCTATTTTCAATATGTAATTCATATTTCCAGCGTCAATACCCTTGTCAATAAGCATAGCCATAAGAAGCGGTATTATAACTTCCATAACGACTTCAAGAGTAACAAAAATCGGTGCAAGAATCGAATCACGTTTATACTCTCTTACACTTTTTAATAATGTCTTTATCATCTAATTCCTCCTTTAAAAATGTAGTACGCTACATATTAAGGTAAAAATATACCCTATTTTTCACACTTATCATTGTCTTGGTACATATGTTCGTAAACCTTTGTTAAAAGTTTTTTGAGTTCTTTTTCCTCCTCATCATTTAATGCACCTGTTATCAACGAATCCATATACTTTCTGTGTTCTTTCATTTCACTGCCAAGCTCAAAAGCCTTGTCAAGCAAAATAACCTGTCTGCATCTATGGTCCTCCGGATTTATCTCAACACGCACAAAATTATTCTTCTCCATACGCTTTAAAAGTCCGATAATCGTGGAATGTCTTAATCCAAATTCCTGTTCAATCTCCTTTTGCATTACAACATTCTTGCCCTTTTCAAGCATATAAAAAAGTATATTTGCCTGCGAACAGGTTATATCGTATTTCTTCAGATGTGCATTTGCCGCCATAGACATAATCTCATCTATCCTCTTAAAATAAAAGCCTATACCTTTCTTTTTCACAAATACACCTCCTCGCAAAAAAATGTAGCGTACTATACTTTTTGTGTAGTACGCTACATATTATACACATTATTAATATTAATGTCAATAAACCTTTTTCAAAGTTCATATTTTGTTCATTAATTGTTCACGTTATTCGGAAACGTAACATAAATAGTTGTACCTTTGCCGACTTTGCTCTTTACGCGTATAGTCGCATTATGGCAGGCACAAACGTGCTTTACTATTGAAAGTCCCAAGCCTGTACCGCCGACTTTTTTACATGGCTCAATTCCATCACCCTTTCACTTTTTCTGCCACCATCATAGCGCAAGAGAGTTAAAGTCACTGTTAAGAACGAAAATTTAACGCAAACCTTATCTAATTTTGCTATAATTAAAACAACATAAAAATGAATAAAAAAGGAGGGCTCTCATGCACCTTTTAGTAATTGAAGATGAACGCGCTCTGTGTGAAACAATCGTCCGCAGCCTGCGGCGGCTGGCCTACAGCGTGGATTACTGCTACGACGGGGAGAAGGCTCTGGAGTTGCTGGGCGTGGAGTGCTACGATCTGGTACTTCTTGATCTGAATCTGCCGAAAAAGGACGGCATGACGGTGCTGCGCACCCTGCGGCAGACCGACCGAGAGACGCGGGTGCTGATTCTCTCCGCCCGCAGCGAGGTGGAGGACAAGGTGCAGGGGCTGGACGCCGGGGCAAACGACTATCTTGCAAAGCCCTTTCATCTTGCCGAGCTGGAGGCCCGCATCCGCAGCCTGACATTGCGGCAGTTCACCCAGCAGGATGTGCTGCTAAGCTGCGGAGCTTTAACCTTTGACACCCGCTCCCGCACCGCCGCTGTCAACGGGCAGCTGCTGACGCTCACCCGCAAGGAAACGGGGATACTCGAATACCTAATGGTGCATCAGGGGCGGCCCGTGAGTCAGGAGGAGCTGATGGAGCATGTTTGGGACAACAGCGTGGACAGCTTCAGCAATTCCATTCGCGTCCATATCTCCGCCCTGCGTAAGAAGCTGCGGGCCGTGCTGGGCTATGACCCCATCCGCAACCGCATCGGCGAGGGCTATCTGATGGGAGGCAAGGCGGAATGAAGCGGCTTTCCTTGCAGTGGCGCATCACGCTGATGTCCGTCCTGCTCATCGGCGTCACCTGCGTGGCCATGAATCTGCTGCTGTGCTCCTCCGGTGTGTACTATATGGACACCATTGCGGACAGCTTACAGGGCGGCGGCACGGTGATCCTGAATGATAGCGGAGCGGCGAGCTTTGACCCGCAGCTCATAGCGCCCAACGAGGAGTTGACCATCGTCGTCGATGGGGTGCAGGGGCGCTTCCGCACCACCAACTGGTACATCACGGCAGCGGTAACGCTGCTCAGCGGCATCCTCGCCTATTTCGTCAGCGGACGCGCTCTCAAGCCCCTGCGCAGCTTTGCCTCGCAGGTGGAGCAGGTGCAGCTGAACAATCTTGCCGATATGAGGATCGATGAAGATGCTATTTCGGAGTTCCGGCAGCTGAGCCGCTCATTCAACCAGATGCTGGAGCGGCTGAACAACGCCTTTGCCGCCCAGCGGCAGTTCACCGGCAACGCCGCCCACGAGCTGCGCACGCCGCTGGCGCTGATGCAGGCGCAGCTGGAGCTGTTTTCCGCGGAGCATCCCGATGTGCGGCCGGAGACGGCGGAATTCCTCACGCTTTTGCGCGAGCAGACGGAGCGGCTGACACAGATGACCAAGACGCTGCTGGAAATGAGCAATTTGCAGCAGGTGGCGCGGAACGAGCGGATCCAGCTCGCTCCCATGATCGAGGAGATCTTCACCGATCTTGCGCCGCTCTCAGATAAGCTCGGCGTCACGCTGACGGCGGAGGGCGACGGCATTATGACCGGCAGCGATGCACTGATCTACCGGCTGATCTTCAACCTGACGGAGAATGCTGTCAAGTACAACCGGCCGGGTGGCTCGGTACGGGTTTCTGTCACTCAGGAGTTGGAAAAGCTCCTGCTCCGCGTCTCCGACACCGGCTGCGGCATCCCGGAGGTGTATCAGCGCAGTATCTTCCAGCCCTTCTTCCGGGTGGACAAATCTCGCAGCCGGGAATACGGTGGCGCAGGACTGGGACTCTCTCTGGTGTGGGAGATCGCCGACCTCCACGGCGGCTCCGTTTGGGTAGAGAAAAGTTCGGAGAAGGGCACTACCATTGCGGTGGGGTTGCCAACGCAACAATCAACGAAGCCCTAAAACCCTTTTATTCGTTTTTCGCTGCTTCGCTTGCCGCCCTGAGGCGTTCCTCTCCGTATTTTCACGCTCCAATTCCGCCGCACGGAGCTTGCTGTGGACAGACTTATAATCAGAAATTTTCTGTTTCAAACTGTCAATCTCAGCCTTGAGCTTTGCAATTAGTTTGTTTGCCGCATCCACCGCCTTTTGCAGTTTGGATTCCTTTTTCTCTGCTGTAACGTACTTCTTTGCCAGAGTGGAAAGTCGGTCAAAGTCCTCACGCTCCACGGCAACTTTGGATGAGAAGGGAATGGACGTTGCCACGATTTTTTCGATAGACCGCACATCGACCCGCTGATTCTGGATTTTTTCAATTTTGCTCCCAAGCGTTGCTGCCTGTTTTTCCTGCTGACGGTTCTGCTCTGTGAATTCTGCCAGCCGCGCCTGTTCCTGATGCACCTTGAACTGCGTTACCGTCAGATATTCCTCGGAGCTGCCGCGTTCGCCTCGCTCCACATGCGATTTAAAAAAATCCTGTTCAATATATGAATATGAGCAGGATTTTTCTATTTACAACGATATTTTTTACAATATTTCCTTCGATTATCCGGAAAATTTTTCACTGTAATGACTTTTCATATCCTCCCAGTCCATGAACAATACATAAAATACTTTGCCATATTGCTGGCTCTCAACAATTCTCCCATGGTCAAGCACAGACAGATACGATCCATCCGCTCTTCGTAAATGAAAGTGGATATAGTCATTTCCATTGCCATTATCAATCTGTTTCCAAATGCTTGCTTCTATCTTCTTCTTCTCATCTTCCCGTATCAGGTTACTGAAACTTTTCTTTGTAAGTCTGAATAGTTCATCCATATCTTTATATCCGGCCATATGAAGAAACTCCTGATTTGCATAAAAGAGTTCATCATCTTCTTTGTCTGCTCTGTATATGATAAATGCTCCTGGAAGGTGCTCGGAGATATCCCTAAATGCAAATCCCAGTTGTTTACGAACCCTTAATTCAAGTCCTTCCCTATAAGCCATGCAGCCATTTTTTCCATGAAGTTTTATTTCGTAAAGGGCTGCATCTGCACAGCGCATAAGCTGTGAACGGTTAGACGCAAATGTCGGATATTCCGAATATCCAAGAGAAATATAAAATGGATATTCTTTTCCCTTATATGAAAATGTCTTTGGAGCCATAGTGAATTGCTGTAGCTTCTCTTTTACATCCTCGTAGGAATAATTTTTTAAAAGAATACAGAACTCATCTCCACCATTTCTTCCTAGTAACGCATCAGACGGGAAAAAAGCTTTCATACTGTCTGCCAGACTCCTTAATGCTTTGTCTCCGTAAACATGTCCATAGATATCATTAATAAATTTAAAATCATCAATATCAAGAAGTACAGCCACAAATTTCGCTTTCGGATTTTTATTAATCATCTTTTCTGCCAGTTCATCGAATCCATAGCGATTGTAAATACCTGTAAGAGAATCTGTGTGTGCCAGTATTTGAAATTTGTTTTTATTTTCTTTTGATACCAGCCACATCCGGGTAAGAGTTACCAAAAGCATGGTAATCGCAATAAAGAAAACACTGATTACTGCTATTAATGTATTGTTTCCCCAGCCATTTTCAGGCATTACTTCAAACTTCCAGTTCTCCGTTCCTATCGTAAAGTCATAGGAAACCGGATTCGTTAATTGACGATCTGACTGATAAACAACTTTATAATTATCACTCCATGGATTATCCGTTTTTGAAAGACTATATTCATATCCAAATTTCGAAAGTGCACTTGTCGCATCTGAAAAAATATCCGGAACACGAAGGATAACAATGGTAAATCCCCAAAAATATTCCTGCCCGTTTTCATCTTTCAGATAAATAGGATTGCGGACAGCAATTCCATATCCACCCTGTTTCAATTCAAAAGGTCCCTGTGTAACGATTGTATGATGATCTCTTGCATATATGGAAATTTCACTACGTTCTTTATCATGAATCAGATCAATCTTACCTGCCTCATTTCCATCGGCCGGATAAATATCCGTTACAATACCAGCCGGAGCAAGCTGTACGCTTTCAACAGAATCCGACATAATATTTTTTGCAATTGTGTCAAATTGATTGATTTCTCCAGTTCCGCTGATCAAAAGCTGTTTCAGAACATCTGTAATCTCTATTCCATTTATAATCTCATTCTCTATACGTTCTCCATAGGTTGTTGCATTTAATTGTGCTGTTGTGCGGCTCTGCTCTTTTTCATGAGTATCTGTGTTGTATACGACTAAACTAACAAGGCATATGCCCATTAAAAAAACGAGAAGAGGCACAAGTGTCTTTTTTTTCACCTGATTCACCTCGTTTTATCTCAGTCGAGAAGACTCCCACCTCTTCAGGTGGTGAGTAATAGCAAATT
>OIWL01001367.1_pt1 | contig 26428 bp, 17 predicted proteins | sample 1587561 | NCBI WGS metagenome assembly OIWL01 (sample SAMEA3888903, study PRJEB22519) | human gut metagenome | biome: human gut; feature: human-associated habitat; material: faeces | place: Denmark | collected 2010 | reverse complement strand
TAAGCACGCCGCCAGCGTTCATCCTGAGCCAGGATCAAACTCTCTGATAAAATGTGCGCGTTTAGAAATTCACGTGCTTGCACAGGCGAATTTTACGCGTTCATCTTGCAAGCTTCGCTTGCGAGATTTGTTCCAAGTTCAAAATCAACATACTAGCTAATTTATCCCTTTTACTGTTTTAAAGGATCTTTCGATCGTTTTGAATTACTTATTCAGAACTTTCGAGGATGTGTTTCACTGTTTAATTATCAAGGATCTCTGCCGTTCCGACTCGGATCAGCTCGTTTATTTTATCACAGAACTTTTCGTTTGTCAAGAACTTTTTTAATTTATTTTTTGAAGCTCTTTCGAACTTCTTTGCTGTTCTCTCGATCAGCAACTCGTTTATTTTATCAAACTCATTTGCTTTTGTCAAGAACTTTTTTCAAGTTTTTTTGAAGCAGTTCTTGTAACCCGCGGCAGCCACCCGGCTCCGAACTAGGTTTTTCTGTTTCAAAGAAACTCATTCGCATCAGCTCTCGCTGACAGCTTAGTTATAATAACACCGCCAAAAGCAAAAGTCAACACCTTTTTTCGAATTTTCTTATTTTTAGAAAAATATAGTTAATTCTGCATATTTTGTATTTTATCTGACTATTTACAATCTATCCAAAACCGTCCAAAAGAAAAGGCGCCTTCCGGCGCCCTTTCCCTTTCAACTCTTATTTCTCACGTTTACGATAAACAACTGCTCCGACCACTGCTGCTGCAGAAACGCCGAGCAGGATCACCCACATCATCACCTGTGTGCGGTCTCCCGTGTCCGGACTCTTTGTTGCTTTCTTCAGATAGAATACGGTATCCGCCTGGCCCTTGCTTGAAACGATCGAAATCGTATGCTTGCCTTCTGCCAGACTCTTTGTATACTCTGCCTTCAGCGTAACCTGCGTATTCTCTTTTCCAGCCGTCACATAATTCTTCGCATCAATCTCTTTCTGGTCGATGAGAACCTTTTTGAGATCCTTTGCTTCAAAATCTGCGGTGAAGGAAAGCTCCTTGCCCTGCATACCTGACTGATTGACTCCTTTGGTAATCTTCGGAAGATTCTGCGCAGTCATCGGTTTCTGTTTCAGGCCGGCAATCGCTTTTTCCAGCACTGCCGCATAACCATCCACCGTCTTCTGCTCCGTGATATTCTTTCCGCGTACAATCGCTGCTTTTGCATCATTGACTGCTTTTACGCTCTCGTCCGTGTATTTCTTCAGATCGTTTGGAATCTTCTTCACTGCGGCATCTACTTTGCTGTAGTCCGCATCTTTATACGTAAGGCCGGCAATCGCTGCCTCGATCTTTTTTGCGTAACCGTCTACGCTCTCCTGCTCTGTGACCGGCCGCTCGGTTACGACGCTGTTCTTTGCATCTTCCAGTGCTTTTACAGACGCATCGGTATACAGACTGAGATCCGCCGGAATCTTTTTGATGGCTTCCTCTACTTTGGAATAATCTGCTTTCCGAACCTGCAGTCCTGCCAGTGCATTTTCAATTGCTGCTGCCCAGCCGTCTACTTCTGCCTGATCCAGAATGGTTTTTCCGCTTTCTACGCTGTTGATCGCTGTCTGAAGCGGCTGAATGCTTTCTTCCGTATAAATACTCAGATCATTCGAAACTTTGGCAAGAGCCGCGTCTACGGCGCTGTAGTCCGCCGGTTTCAGGGTCAGTCCGTCAAGAGCTGCTTTCAGGTTCTCTGCAAACTGATCGACTTCCTCCTGCCTGCTGTCATCCAGATCCCATACAATGGCTTCTTTTGCCGCATTCAGTGCTTTTACACTCTTTTCGGTATAAATGGATAAGTCTTTCGGAATCTTTCCCAGGAGTTCTTCCACTCCCTGATAATCTGCCGGAACCGGTTTGCGTACCAGTGCTGCAATTGCATTCTCCAGTGCTTCCGCATAAGCATCAACTGCCTGCTGCTCTTCTATCGTTTTGGTGCGGTCGATGGATGCAATGACTGCATTCAGTGCTTCCACGCTCTCTTCCGTATAGATAGAAAGATCTCCCGGAACTTTGGCAAGTACTGCATCAACTTCTGTGTAATCTGCGCCAAGAAGCGTCAGTGTGTTTACTGCTGTCTGAATGGCTGCCGCATAACCATTTACGGTTTCCTGTTCAGCTGATGGCAGGTTCTCTTTTACCGCATCTTTTGCTTTCTGAACAGCTGCCGCGCTTTCTTCTGTATACCGGCCCATGTCCTCCGGTATCAGCGCCAGCGCTTCTGTTACTTTGGTGTAATCTGCGGCTTTTACAATCACAGTGAATTCCTGTGTGAAGTCAACGCCGGTTTTCTTTCCGTCTTTGATTGTCGCCAGAAGTTTTACGGTTCCGGCATTCGTTACTTTCAGGTTTGTGCCGTCTAAAACAGCACCTGTCATTCCGGCATCCGTGATTTCCCATGTGATCTGTTTCTGATCTGCATTTTCTGGAACTGCTTTGCCCGTCAGTGCGGTGGTTCCCGGGATTTCTTTCGGTATGCCCTGGATTTCTGTTACAGCTGCGTACTCATAGGTTCTTATCTGGATTTCAATGGCATCTTTTGTTTCCGTTTCTGCGATCTTTGTTACAATCCAGCTTCCGTTCCAGCTGTCTGCCTTTTTAAGCAGATAATCTGCCGGAGCCTTTTTGGCCTTTTCCGTAAGATCCTTCAGATTCCAGGAAGCCGCCGCTGCGATCACAGCCTCTTTTTCTGTTTTTATTCTTTCTTTGTCATCTTTCTGATCTTTCTTTTCATCCGGATTTGTTTTTTCTGAAAGTATTCGGATTTCTCTGTTCTCTGCATCATTTTTAATCTCCGTATCTTTGCCGAGAACGTCGCCTGCTTTCAGCGAAAGCTCTCCGAACTTCCACGTTTTGGCTTCCTCTTTTGCGAATGCCATGGTTGGGAACATCGTCACGATCAGAAGCATGGACAGTACAAACGAAAGCATTTTTTTCGTTTTCTTCATAACACAAATCCTCCTTTCCTTTTGATTGTTTTGCAGCCGCCAGGGGCCACAGTTTCTCTTGTTACTTTCATTATACGTGTGTCAGAAAAAGAGTCAACGGGCCGTAAAAATTCGTAAGAATTCTTGTGCATTTCCGCTAAAATACTTTCAACGTTTTTTCACAATACTTCCATGAATTTTTACGGCCCGTCAGATTTTCTTAAGATATTCCTTTATTTGTGATGAAGCACATATTTCACATACGCAATTCTGCGGCTGTCCGGTGCCCAGGAGTTGACGTTGATACTGCCCTGGCCGCCGAAAAGATCCAGCACTTTTTTCTTATTCTGTCCGTCATAATCCATCATTCCAAGCGATACATACATGTTCGGCAGATGCTCATTCGGTTCCAGCTCACCTTTAGCGAAGGTCAGGTAAATGACGTGTTTTCCATCCGGCGAAACGTGGCCGAACCAGTTGTTGGCATCGAAATCGGTCATCTGGGTGAGACCGCTGCCGTCACGGTTCATCCGCCATACCTGCATCAGACCGCTTCTGGTGCTGTTGAACCAGATGTGCTTTCCGTCCGGTGAATACTCCGGACCGTCGTTGTAGCCTTTGCCGTCCGTCAGGCAGGTTTCCTCGCCGCCGTCTGATGGAATCGTACAGATCTCAATGCGCATAGTCTCCTCCTCCGGCTTTTTGCGGAAGGCACAGTACGCAAGCTCTTTTCCGTCCGGCGACCAGCCGTGCAGATAGCTGAGACCCGGTCCGGTGAGGTCTTTTGGTTCACCGCCTGTCATCGGGAGCACGTAGATGTGGGATTCATACGTTCCATCTGTGAGTTCCGGCGGCATGCAGCTTACCGCCAGCAGCTGGTTGTCCGGTGACGGAACGTGGTCATTGTTGCACTGCACGCAGAAACCGGTATCAACCTGCTCCACATGGTCTTTGTCGATCTCATAGCGGTAGATTTTTCCATCCGCATTATAAAGCAAGGTGTTTCCATCGTTCAGCCAGTTCGGTGCCTCGATGATTCCCGGAAACTCATGCAGCACGGTTTCTTCTCCGGTCTCCACATCCATCGTGCAGAGAATGCTGTCGGTGTTGTCTCTGTCCCCCGTCCATCCGGAGAGCATTTTTCCGGCGCGGCAGGTATCCTCCAGTGTTGCCGCATCCATATCCACAATCTGCAGTGCACCGTTTGCGCGGGCGAACTGGAAGCAGGCTTTCAGATCAACCATGCCTTTTCCAAGCGGCGCTTCCTGGCCGGTGATTTTCATATCTTTATAATGAACGGCTTTGACTCGGTCCGCATGCGCCCAGAGGAACTCTTCCGGGTCGACGCCGCCGCAGTACATCCAGCCGGCATCTACTTCTGCTCCGACTTTTTCACCGCAGGCTTCCAGGAGATATTCGTACGCTGTTTTTCCATTCACGCGGATACAGATATCTTCTTTTTCGTTGTGGACCAGAAGACCTGCTCCGGCTTTTTCCAGTTCTTCTGCCAGTTCGCAGTATCTTGCAGCGGTTTCGTCCAGAACATCTTTTGTCAGGCGTGCCGGGCTCTTTACGACAAACCAGGAAATGTGGTATTTCTGCGCCAGTTCTGTAAGAATGGCAAGTTCTCTTTCATAGTGGTATTTATCCAGGAAAATGTGGACCGCATGAACCTCAATGTGGTATTTTGCAAGCAGCGGCATTGCCTGCTCCAGATCCTCCGGGATCCAGAAACCGTAGTCCCTGGCATCAACACGGAATCCGAGACACGGCTCGATCTGGCGGTAGCCTGCCTCATAGATTTTCTTTAAAAATCCCTCAGGATCCTGTTTCCATTCTTTGGATACCCCATACATCTGTACACCAAAATACATATTTGTTTCCTCCTTCTCCAGATCCGCTGTTTCCCCATTTTCAGCGGATTTTCTTTTCCTCCATTTTACCACATTTCTTCTATTATAGATATGATTTTTCCTGTCAGTTATAAGAAACACGCTTTGCGTAAAAAAGGCGCCCCGTATGTGTTTTTTCCACATACGGAACGCCTTTTTCCGCCATTTTTTTCAGGGCTTGGTTATTCTTATACAAACTGGTTCGTTTTCTCATCGTACTCATAGTCGATGAGCGCCAGTTTTTCCCGCAGATCTGATTCCTCTGTCTGCATGGCCGCGCAGAATTCTGCGAGCGACGGGTAAAAATCTCTTAACTGCGTATTGACATAGCTCAGCAGCATTACGGGATCTTTCGGCATCATTCGTCTACTACCTCCACACCTGGTTTGATCATTGCCTTCAGGCCGCCGTTTTCCACATCCAGAAGGATCGTATCGCCCTCGCTGACCTGACCGCCAAGGATCAGTTTTGCGGTGCTGGTTTCTACCTCTTTCTGTACGAAACGTTTCAATGGACGGGCGCCGTAAACAGGGTCGTAGCCGCCCTCAATGACAAACTGTTTTGCAGCCGGGCTCAGTTCGACGGTAAGCTCCTGGTCTGCCAGACGTTTGTTCAGTCCTTTCAGCAACAGATCTACGATATGACCAATGTTGTCTTTTGTCAATGGTTTGAACATAATTGTTTCATCCAGACGGTTCAGGAACTCCGGACGGAAGTGTGCACGCAGATCCTGCATGACCAGGTTTCTCGCCTCTTCGGAGATGCTGCCGTCATCCTGAATGCCGTCCAGCAGATACTGGGATCCGATATTGGAGGTCATGATCAGGATCGTATTTTTAAAGTCTACGGTACGGCCCTGGGAGTCGGTGATACGGCCGTCATCGAGTACCTGCAGCAGAACGTTGAAGACGTCCGGATGCGCTTTCTCGATCTCATCGAACAGAACAACAGAATATGGTTTTCTACGCACTGCCTCGGTCAGCTGGCCGCCCTCCTCGTAGCCTACATATCCCGGAGGCGCTCCGATCAGACGGGAGACGGAGTATTTCTCCATGTATTCACTCATATCGATTCGAACCATGTTGTTCTCATCATCAAACAGCTTTTCTGCCAACGTTTTCGCAAGCTCTGTTTTACCGACACCGGTAGGTCCAAGGAACAGGAACGAACCGATCGGTTTTGTCGGATCCTTGATTCCGGCTTTGGAACGGATGATCGCATCCGAAACCTTGGTGACTGCCTCATTCTGGCCGATAACTCTCGTGTGAAGTTCATCTTCCAGGCCGAGGATCTTAGTTCTCTCGCCTTCGGTCAGTTTTGCAACCGGGATTCCGGTCCAGCGGGAGACAATTCTGGCAATCTCTTCATCCGTTACACTCTCGTGTACCAGGGAGAGATCTTCATTTTTAACTTTTTTCTCTTCTGCTTCCAGCATCTGCTGTAATTTCGGGAGTTCACCGTACTGCAGTTCAGCGGCGCGGTTCAGATCGTAATCATTCTTTGCTTTCTGGATCTGGCGGTTCATGTCCTCGATCTGCTCACGCAGTTTGGACAGTTTCTCAACGGAACTCTTTTCATTTTCCCACTGTGCCTTTGCAGAATTGAAGGTATCCTTTAACTCAGCCAGCTCTTTCTGCAGTGTTTCCAGACGCTCGCGGCTCAGATTGTCGGTCTCTTTTTTCAGTGCGGCTTCCTCGATCTGCATCTGCAGAATCTTACGGCGCTGCTCATCCAGCTCGGCCGGCATGGAATCTAGTTCTGTCTTGATCAGAGCGCATGCCTCGTCGACCAGGTCGATTGCTTTATCCGGCAGGAAACGGTCGCTGATGTAACGGTTCGAAAGGGTTGCGGCTGCAACGAGGGCACCGTCGGTGATTTTTACGCCGTGATAAACTTCGTAGCGCTCTTTTAAGCCACGCAGGATGGAAATCGTATCCTCTACGGTCGGCTCATCAACCTGAACCGGCTGGAAACGGCGCTCCAGGGCGGCATCTTTTTCGATGTACTGGCGGTACTCATCCAGCGTTGTGGCACCGATGCAGTGCAGTTCGCCTCGTGCCAGCATAGGTTTCAGCATGTTTCCGGCATCCATCGCGCCGTCGGTCTTTCCGGCGCCGACGATCAGGTGCAGCTCATCGATGAACAGAATGATTTTTCCGTCGCTCTTTCTGACTTCCTCCAGAACGGCTTTCAGACGCTCCTCGAATTCGCCGCGGTATTTTGCTCCGGCTACCAGTGCTCCCATATCGAGGGAGAAAATGGTTTTATCTTTCAGGCTCTCCGGTACATCGCCGTTGGCGATTCGCTGGGCCAGGCCTTCTACGACTGCGGTTTTACCAACACCAGGCTCACCGATCAGAACCGGATTGTTTTTTGTCTTACGGGACAGGATACGGACAACGTTCCGAATTTCGGTATCACGGCCGATAACCGGGTCCATTTTCTGGTTTCTGGCTTTTTCTACGATATCCTGGCCATATTTTTCCAGGGTGTCATATGTTGCCTCCGGGTTGTCGGTGGTAACTCTCTGGTTTCCGCGCACGGTGCTTAATGCCTGCAGGAAACGTTCTCTTGTGATGCCGTACTCCTGAAACAGTTTTTTCATGGACGGGCTTGGGTTTTTCAGCATTGCCAGGAAGAGGTGTTCTACGGAAACATACTCGTCTCCCATGGCTTTCGCCTCATCCTCAGCATTTATCAATGCTTTATTCAGATACTGACCGATATACGGCTGACCGCCGGATACTTTGACGCGGTCGTTCAGCGCCGTCTCGACACGGTTCAGAAAATGATCTTTGTTGATTTCCATCTTTTCGATCAATTTCAGAATCAGGCTGTCGTCCTGATGCAGGAGGTTATACAACAGATGCTCCTGCTCTATTTCCTGGTTGCCGAAATCGTATGCGGTCTTTTCCAGGTCCTGTACAGCCTGCAGCGATTTTTGTGTGAATTTACTGATATTCATAATCGGCTTCCTCCTTATCTATTTTGGTGCTAACATTCGCTCCGAACAAAAAGAGCGTTGATGTGAATTTTCTTTTCTTTCTTTGTTCTAGTCGTACTATAACACTAGTTGTTAGCACTGTCAAGAGGAGAGTGCTAATTTTTTTATTTTTTCCCGACGCTCCTTTTCTCCCTCCCCCCCTAAAAGATTTTTATTCATCGCCGTATACAGCAATAAAATGAATCAGTGCCTCTGTTTCGGAACTGGCATACTTTTTGGCAGATGCTTCCAGCGGCTGTGATTGATATGCTTCAAACGAATCGCCCTCGTCGCGTCCAGATATGTAGCGATTATCATTTAGTTTCCACTTCCTCATTTCTTCAAAATAAGCAGTATTCGCCATTTCCGAATTCCAGTCCATTCGCTCCAGCAGATAATACTCCATTCCATGATAACATTCTTCGCAAATTCCCGTAAAAAATTCTTCTGCTGTCTGAGATGTTAAATGCTCTGGAGCATACCATATTTCGTTCTCTTCGTTATTATATAATGCAACGCAATTCGATGATCCTGTCTCTTTCACATACAGCGGAATTTCGGGAATTCCAAGTCGTTCTGTTTCAAGCCGTACCATCTTCTGTGCTGCAATTGTTCTTTCTTCCAGTGTTTTTTGCCTCCATTCGCTCTCCTTTAAGCTCAGCAGAAATTCTTTATTTTCCTGAAAAATGTTCTCCTGATTCTGGACGAGATTATAGTCCTTTTTTCGTTCGTAAAGTTCTGCCACTCCGGACGGAGACTCAAGCTTCCAATATATCATCATACAAGTCGGTACCATACTCACGCATACTGAAACAAACAGAAATGCGTTTAAGTCACTTCTTTTTAATCTCCAGAATTTTTTCGGAGAATATTTTCGTTTTTTTCTATGTAAATCTCTTAAAACCGTAACAAGAAATATCCCATCCAGCACTGCAAGAAACAACACAATTTTCAGTGAATATTGGGCAAATAAAAACAGCATCAGTATGCTCGGCGGAAATGCATAGAATAAAACTTCATTTGCAGTTCCATCTGCGCAGTAGCTTCGAATGGGTGAGGCCAGCCACAAAATCAGGCACAGCGCATAGGCAAAAAGCATTGTCCCCGACGAAATATGGACGGAACATTCTGTAATATATACCTCAACCTGTTTCACATACATCACATACAAGATACAGATCGGATATAAAATCGAGCTTTTGCTCAACCAGTATGCCGCTGATTTTCTTTCCCGTCTTCTTTTCTGTTCCTCCATATCAGATCCCCCCTGATTTTTCTTTTGTTTTATTTGGAATACTTGTATGTTTATTTTAGCGTAATTTTTCGTTTTTGCCTATCCTTCGTTTTTCAGTTGAATCTTTCTGTAAAAACCAAAATTGCGAAACCCTGTTTTGGCAGGACTCCGCAATCTCTTTTTCCTATTTACTTTATGATACATGACGGGCAGCATATTTCATTTTCTGGTTTCCGGCGCATTTCTTAAAATACTGCCGGATCGCATCTTCGTTCATATCGTTTCCGATAAACACAGCCTGGCCGGCGTTTTTCTGTTCTGTGCCGGTGATGCTGTAGCGGTGATCGGCGACATCAAATTGGAGAAACTGGTCTCCGGCTGCGAACTGTCCTTTTGCACGGATGATATTTCCAAACGCTCCGCGAATGATCTGTTCCAGAAAACACCACAGGGTTTCCGGTGCCTCCATTCGGATATTTTCGAAGGAGAAGGTCTCCGGCATCTTTTCGCCGCTCTGCGTATCCTGTACTTTTTTCTCATACCGGCTGCCCAGCAGCAAGCTCTGGTAATCTTCCCGTGTCATCGTGGATGCATAATCCGTGATGATTTTTGCCTGCGGATTAATTTCCTGCAGAAATTCCTGGATGCGCTGTTTTTCTTCCGCCTGGCATGCTTCTGTTTTGGAAACAATGATCGTATCCGCGCTTCGGATCTGATCCTGATACAGCTCGGGATATTCCGCCATATAGCGGCGGTAACTGTAAACATCCACAATAGTGACCGGCGAGAGAAGCTGAATTCTCTCGTACTCGATCTGACGCAGATTTTCTATAATCCGGGCGAGACTTCCGACGCCTGTCGGTTCTACGATCAGGTATTCCGGGTCTACCACATTGGCAATGGTCAGCACGGATGCTGCAAAATCCTTTTTCCCGATGCAGCAGATGCACTGCTCTGTCATTTCCCATACATTTTTCTGCGTTCCCTGCCGGTTCTGGCCAAGACGTGCGCCGTCGATTCCTGCGGCTCCATATTCATTTTCCAGTATGGCAAACCGCTGATCGACGTTCCTGGCCAGCCGTTTGATAAATGTTGTTTTTCCCGCGCCCAAAAAGCCGGATACGATCAATATTTTCATACGTTTCCTTTTTCAGTCAAATTTTCAAATCATCAGTCAGCCAATTTAACGACTGGTTTGATTAAATCCTTCGGTTTATCTCTCATGAGGAACAGTGCTTCTTCCAGATGATCCCATCCATCAAACACATGTGTGGACAGCGGGCTGACATCCAGCTTGCCTGCCGAAACAAGAGCTCCCAGTTTTTCCATGCGGAGTCTTCCGCCAGGCATCAGGCCTCCGTTAATCTGTTTGTGACCCATTCCAACGCCCCACTCTACACGCGGAATATCAATGTTGTCACCGGATCCAAGATAGTTTACATTTCCGATCTTTCCGCCCGGTTTCAGGCATTTTACTGCTTCTGCAAAGGTTTCTACACCACCGCCGGCGATGACTACTTTATCAACACCTTTTCCATCTGTCATATCAAGTACCTGCTGGAAAATCGGTCCGTTCTTGTAGCTGACAAAATCCGTTGCGCCGTATTTTTTTGCCGTTTCTACGCAGACCGGTCTCGTTCCGACAGCAATGATTCTCGATGCGCCGCGCATATTCGTTCCGGCTACCGACATCAGACCAACTGGTCCGATTCCGATGACAAGAACTGTATCACCAAACTGTACATCGGCAAGCTCTACGCCGTGGAATCCAGTCGGCACCATATCGGAAAGCATGCACGCGTCGACAACATTGATGTTTTTCGGAAGCAGCGCAAGATTTCCATCGGCATCATTTACATGGAAGAATTCAGAAAAGACACCATCTTTGAAGTTGGAGAATTTCCAGCCTGCCAGCATTCCGCCGGAGTGCATGGAATAACCAGCCTGTGCTTCCAGAGAATTCCAGTCCGGAGTGATGGCCGGCACAAGAACCCGGTCTCCCGGTTTGAAATCTTTTACGAGCTCTCCGACTTCCACAACCTCTGCACAGCACTCATGGCCCAGAATCATGTTATGACGGTCACCGATGGCCCCTTCCCATAAAGTGTGGACATCTGATGTGCAGATGGCAACTGCCAGTGGACGGCAAATGGCATCCATCGGCCCGCATTTCGGGCGTTCTTTCTCGATCCATCCGGATTCACCGATTTTCAGCATTGCATAACCTTTCATATCTTTTGCTCTCCTTTCAGATTGTTAATGATTTATCGATTCCTATGGTTCGAATATATCACTAATAGGTTACTAATTCAACAGAAAAGTCACGGAATGCCGTAGAATATTCCGTGACTTTTTTATAGTTTTTGCACAATAGATTACTTATAGATACTTTTTATCAAATTCTGCACCGACCGCATTCCCATACCGAAACGGCTGCAGCCGGCTTTCTGCATTTCCTGTATAGTTTCCAGACTGCGGATTCCACCGGCGGCCTTGATCTGAATGCGACCGGCGGCTTCACGGCTCATGATTCGAACCTGTTCCACGGTGGAAGGACAGCCGGGATACCATCCGGTGCTCGTCTTTACATAATCCGCACGGCCTTTCACACACAGATCCACTGCCTGGCAGATTTCCTGCTCCGTCAGCTGCGGTGCCTCGATGATCACCTTAAAAATCGCCGAAGGCACCTGCTCCCGGATGGCCAGAAGTTCTTCTTTTACATAAGAAAATTCATGGCTTCTGAATGCCGTAAGATTCATCACCATGTCGATTTCCCGGCAGCCAGCCTCCCACAGTTCTTTTGCCTGCCGCTTCTTCTGTCCGGTCGTATCTCCGCCGCCCGGAAAGCTTACCACGCCTCCCGCATGGATTTCTCTGGTGTCCTGCAGCCGTTCTGCCACATGGGCGCTGAACGCCGGCAAGGTAAACACAGCAGCCAGACGATATTTCTTTGCCAGCTCCACCATCGCATCAATTTCATCCATTGTATGAAATGCCTGTACACAGCTGATATCAATCTGCCGCATCAGTTTCTTCTGTTCTTCTGTCTCATCGCTCATTTACTCCGTCCTTTTCCCGAAATCTCCACCTCGTACTTGCTTCCGATGATCCGCACATGATCAATGCTCACCGGCCGGTTCTGCCAGTAGGTGACTCTGTGCACCACAAGAAGCGCATCCTTTGGCTCCGTTTTCAGAACCTGGGCTTCCATAAAGGTCGCGGATTTCGCTGAAATTCTGTCTCGTGTCTCATCAATCTGCAAGCCGAATTTCTCCTCCAGAAACTGATACAGCGCTACAAACTGATTCTCATACGCCTCGATGCCAGGGACTTTCGCATATTCGATATAATTTTCCATCAGCGTAACAGGCTCTTCATCCGCAAGCTGCAGCCGCTGAATCCTCGCCACGCTGGTTCCCTCCGGAATTTCCAGTTCATCGGCGAGCTGTTTGTCCGCCGAAATGATGTCGATCATCATATCTGACGTCGTTACCCGATATCCTTTTTTCATCAGGGATTCCGTGACCGATGTGACCTTGTTATAATTCTGAATTGCCTTATGATTCAGCACCCTCGTTCCAGAACCCTGGCGAACCTCAACCAGTCCCTCCTGCACCAGTATCTTTACTGCATTCCGTACCGTAGTACGGCTGACCTGATAGATTTTCTCCAGTTCACACTCCTTCGGCAGAAATCCCCCGACAGGATATGTTCCCTTATTGATCTCGTTTTTCAGTCTGCTGTAAACCTTCACATAAGCCGGTGCATTTTTCATCTTCTTCCCCTCCCGTGAAATATCAATATCCGCTTTTTGATCCTTTTTGCAGTATACCATATTTTGACGGCACAATCGAGTCCCAAAGAAGAGTTCCTGTTTTCTGCTTTGTCACCGACACATACTCTGCCAGACGCACAGTAAAAAAGCAGACGCATGTCATTTCTTTATGACTCACGTCTGCTCTGCATGAATCTTCTTTTTTCTGCTGTCTGCGAAATACTTCCATTCTCCAGAAGCAAATCTCTCTTTCTGCGGTGTAAATTTTTGTTACAAATTTTTTATTGTTCTTTTCTATTTTTTCGTATCAAACCGCATCACCGCCATGTGCACCACGTACGGCACCAAGATGACCGGGATTGCCAGGTATGCCAGGATGCTGTACGCCTTCTGGATCAGCGTCAGCAGACCAAACTGTGCGATGAGGAAGTCTGCGATGCAGCAAGCGAGGGCGGCGAGGATCTGGGTGCGGCTGATTTTGCCTGCGGTTTCTGTTCTGCTGCTTCGTTCAGCGAGACCGGCGTGGATTCGTTTGACCATGGCGGCAACCATGTTGACGGCTGTGGATACGGCACCGAGGATGATCAGTACGGAAATCAGCGGTGTCATGAATTTACTGCCGACGCCCTGCTGAACCATAAATAATGTCGGGACGCTCTGCTGGCTCATTTCCGGGTTCTGGTATACGGTCATGATTCCGAGGACGACCATGATCATCAGAAGGGCATTTAATACGGCACCGACTGCCATGCTCTTTCCGGCATCCTGCGGTTTTTCGAAGGATTTGGCATGCTGGACGAAGACTGCGACATTGGCAAGCTGGAAGGTTCCGTAGAGGAATGCGGCGTACAGGGCTTTGCCGAATGGGAGGTCTGCGGTTTTCATGGCGTTTACAGTATCGCCGATCTTTCCGGCTCCGGCGATGATGTTCGGGACGTAGACGATCAGCAGACCGGCGATAATGCAGATGGACAGCACTGACGCTACTTTCCGCACCAGATCCGTTCCGAATACCGAAACGACGAAAATAATTTTCCAGTTTCATAACGATTCTCCCTTCTTCCTAACAAGCAAAAGGGCGTACTGACCTTCTGTTGGTCAATACGCCCTTGTATCTCCGATGTGCTTTAGTATATCACAGTTTTAACGCGAATGCACTCAATTTTAAGCAAAACGCAAAAGATCCCGGGATTTTTCTCTCCCGGGATCTGAAAATTCTTACTATGTAATTCCTTTTTAAACCACACGTCTTACCGCAAGAATCGTGGTATACGCTGCGTTGCTGCTGATCTTGATACCGTCGCGCTCATTGCTTGCGTGTACGATTGCACCGCCGCCGATGTAGATGGCTACGTGGCCGCTGTAGCAGATAATATCGCCCGGCTGAGCCTCGGCATAAGATACACCGCGTCCTACACCACACAGTGCACTGGAGGAATGCGGAAGGTCGTATCCGAAGTGTGCGTAAACGCTCATGATAAAACCAGAGCAGTCAGCTCCGTTGGTAAGGCTTGTGCCGCCCCATACGTATGGATTTCCAATAAACTGTGTTGCATAGGATACGATGGCACTTCCGGTTGCGCTTCCGGTGCTGCTGGAGCTGCTGGAATCATCCGAGCTGCTGGTATCGCTGGACGAAGAATCATCGTAAGAGCTTCCTCCGTTAGACGGTGTTGTTGTCGTGGTGGAGCTTCCTGTGCTGGACGGTGTGTTGTCTGCCGTTGTTGCATTATTTGCAGCACTGCTTGCGGCTGCTTCTGCCTGTCTTGCAGCTTCTGCCTGGCGCGCTGCCTCGGCTGCTTCTGCTGCCTGACGTGCCTCTTCTGCTTTTCTTGCTTCCTCAGCGGCTTTCGCTGCTTCTTCGGCTGCAATCTCTTCCTGAATCTGCTGGATCTTTGCGTTCTGTTCTGCCAGGACTGCGTTGTACTGTGCAGCCATGTCATTCAGGTCTGCAATCTGGTTCTCGTAGTCATCGGAAACGGCTTTCTTCTGCTCGAGCATTTCCTCGAGGGACTGCTGCTGTGCTTCCTGCTCTGCCTCGCTGGCTTCCAGGTCTGCTTTCTCGTCTGCGAGCTGATTGCTGTAATCCGTTACCTGCTGTACCAGATCCATGTACTCCTGCAGGCACTCTCTGTCGTATTTGTATAATTTCTGGGTGTACTCAGCCTGGTTCAGGATGCTGCTTAAATCTTTTCCTTCCAGAATCAGTGCTGCCCAGCCGTTGTCTCCGCCGCTTTCATAGAGGAATTTGATACGTTTTTTCATCTGCTCGTACTGCTCGTCCTCTTCTGCCTGTGCGTCACTTAATTTTTTCTGAGTATCTTCAATCTCAGTCTGTTTCTCTGCAATTTCATTTTTCAGATTTTCAACGGATGCCATGGTTACGACAAGCTGTGCGTCCAGGTCATCAATCTCGCCGGTAATCTGATTCTTTTTAGTTTCCAGATCGTCGATTTCTGCTTTTGCGTTGTCAAGCTGTGCGCTGGTCTCGGCCTGTGCTGCCTGCTGCTGCTGTAACTGCTCCTGTTTCGAGGCGCTTACTGTCATTACCTGAGCTGCACTTACGATCACTGCTAAACTTAAGGCAAGAAATTTTTTTCTCATTCTTTCACTCCCAAATTGATTCGTTGTATGTAGGTTTCTTTGTTTCAGGTTTCCCTGTTTCTTAGAAATTCAATTATTCTGTAACAATTTTGAAATATTTTTCCCAATTCTTTTACATAATATCACAATTCACAAATGGATGCAAGGAAAAATATCCCGACTTTTTGTAAACAATTCGTGAACAGTAACGATACATGTTATTTTACCTTCTGTACACTCACACAACTCAATTTGTATTGATCCGGCGAGGAAAGCGCATCGCCGTCAGGGATTGAAAAGTCCTCTGCGGAGAATTTCGCACAGAGTGCCCGGTACTGATCCTCTGTAAAGTACGGCACCGCATCCTGATTCCATTCCAGACTGATTTCCTGATCGGTCACGCCGCGCGTTACAATTTTCCCGCCTTCAAAATCCTTTTGTTTCATTTCTTTTAACGCATTGTAAACTGCAGTTCCATAATCCAGACGTACTTTCAACACGGCATTGGCGTACTCCTCCACGCCGCCGTTTGCGATCAGTGCTCCGCCTGCCGCAGATGCTGCTGCGCCAAGTACATTCTGATACGATGCACCGTCCGAGAAGAGAATCTGTCCGCCCTCACCATACCAGCTTTTGATTTTTTCCAAATACGACGGTGATACGCTGCTGCTTTTCCGATACGTATAATCCAGCGTGATGCTGTTTTCTCCAAGTCCCAGATCCGCAGCGGCCGCCTCTGCACCGAGTGCATAACCTGTCCCATACTTTGTTCCGTTCTCTTCGTTTTTCTGTCCGATATAGCCCAGGTGCGTGTAGCCGGCCTGTACTGCCGCATATCCTGCCAGGTAGCCGGCCTCTGATACATCAATTTCCAGGCTTTCTGTATTTCCGCGGAGACGGCTGCGGCCGCTCTCACTGACCGGTTCTGCCTCCAGCAGCAGAAAACGGACATCCTTCCAGTCGCGCTGTGCATCGTAAACGGCGCGGCTCATGCTCGTTCCGGCACAGACGATAACGGATGCTCCCTTCTGCGCCGCCTCTTTGATGGTGTTTTCATAGTCCTCTGTTGTCCGTCCTGCCGGAACACTTGCTTCATATTTCAGACCGCTCTCGTCTCCATACTGCGCAAGACCGTTCCATGCTGACTGATACACGGCATCGGAAGCTACCTCACTGCCGTCGGTTACCAGCACCAGATCCACTGGTTCCGTCTTTTCTTTTCCGCAGCCGCCCAGCAGCAGCAACGACACTGCGCCAAGACAGAGCGCCCATTTCCAGCTCTTTCGCATGTTTACTCCCCTTGTATTTTTATTTTCCAGATTTTTTCTTTTGTATTTCTGATCTGCGTCTTTCACGCACCTTCTAGTATAGACAATTCCAGCGCAAAAAGAAAGAGAGAATACACGAACTACAAAGTTTTTTTGTATTCTCTCTTATTTTTTATAGAAGATATTTTACTGGAACAGATCGTTCAGGATTTCTGCCGGTTTCTTCCTGCGGTAGCCTTCACTGTCACTTAAGATACTGCTGCTCCAGGTGAAATGATTCACACCGGTCAGATAGGACCGGTCAAGAACTTTTACACCATACCGCTCATACGCAACCGGATAATACATTTTCATGTATTCATTTGCCAGCTCAATAGCTTCACTGTTAATGCTTCCTGTTGAAGAAACGGTTCCGCCAAGCTGAATATACGGCGGTGTCGCATGAATGACAACCACGCTGCCGTCCGAGCACTGGCCAATGACAATCCAGACATGACCGCTCTTGCTGACCACATCACCCGGCGTAAATTTCTGGGACGTATCGCCTGTCACGCAGGTTCCCCAGCCTTTTCTTGCAAAGTAGGCCGGCATTCCAGTGGAGGTTGTCGTTGCATACTCTTTCGTCACCTGATGTGCGGTCCATCCGACATAGCCGGAACAGTCAAGACCTTTTCCGTACTCATACAGATGATCGGAATAGTTGTAGGTGGAATTCTGTGTATTGAAGAATTGTTTCCACTGCGCATTGACGCCGTAACTCTCTGCCTCTGCGTCTGTGTGGCCGCCTCCCCAGATATACAGGGTGTTTCCAAGCGGAAGCAGTGCATTTTTCAGAAAGTTCCGTACGGTGCGGACACCGATCTGCGCGGACGGTTCAAATCCGTCCGGACTCTGTACCAGCTTGCCGTCCTCATCGAACACATACGTTTTTCCGTCGATCACCTGTTTTCCGGTTATCATGCCGCCCCAGTTTCGGAAATAGTATGTATTTCCGCCAATCGACTGCCAGCCGATTGCCATTTTCGAGTCAGATCCAAGGTAATAGAGGTTATTATCATAGGTAATAAACGCATTCTTGTACATGCCGCCCCAGCTTCTCGGATAATAATAGTTATAATCCCAGTATACCCAGCCGCTTGTCGCCATAACGCCGTTTTTGTCTACATAATAATAGTTTCCGTCGTACTGAAACAGCTCGTCATCTCTTCTGGTTCCATTGGCGTTGATCCAGTAATGCGTTCCGTCCAGAAGCAGCCAGCCCGTATGGCTTGTGCCGTCCTCATCGAAATAATACGTTTTTCCGCCGTTCTGCACCCAGCCGGTGGCAAATGTTCCATCTGAATTGGCATAGTATGTTTTACCGCCGATGGTAAATGTCTGATCATGGTACAGACCGCCCCAGCTCTGGAATGCGTATTTTGTTCCGCCGATGGTATGAATTCCGGTGTACATGCCGCCCCAGCTTCGGAAATAGTAGCGGTTTTTGTCGTAGGTGATCCATTCAGACGATGCCATCGTACCGTCTTCTTTCATCCAGTACCAGTTGTTGTCATATTTCACCCAGCCGGTCTGAAGCGACGTATCCTTGTTGATCCAGTAATACGTTCCGTTGGTCAGATACCAGCCCTCTTTTGTAATCTGCTCGCCGTCTTCCAGAAAATAGTATTTCTTTCCATTGATATCGCAGACACCTGTATAGAAGGTTCCGTCATCCTTTGCCCAGTATTTCTTTCCCTGCCAGGTAAAAGATTCGTTATGGTAAACGCCGCCCCAGCTGTGGAAATAATATCTTGTTCCGTCAACCTCTTTCATTCCGGTGTACATCACACCGTCACCGTCGAAATAGTATCGGTTGTTGTCATACGTGATCCATTCAGATGCAGCACGTGTGCCGTCCGCTTTCAGCCAGTACCATTTGCCTTCCAGCTTCAGCCAGCCGGTCTGAACAGAACCATCCTGATTGATCCAGTAAGTCTGATCTCCCAGCTGAACCCAGCCGGTCTGGCTGGCATGATAGATCGATCCGTCATTCTGCGCTATGTAGGTTTTTCCTTTTACGGTAAAAAAGGTGTTTCGATATACACCACCCCAGCTCCTGAAATAATACTCGTTTCCTCCGATGCTCTGGAAACCGTTTTTATAAATGCCGCCCCAGCTCTGGAAGTAATACAGATTGTTGTTGATTTCTTTCCAGCCGGATGCCATCATGACACCATTATCATCAAACCAGTACCAGTTATCATCGTACAGCAGCCAGCCGGTCTGCAGGACGCCGTCTTCTCTTACCCAATAATATGATGTGCCTTTTTTCAGCCAGCCTTTTTGTGTGATCTGCGCTCCCGTAGTATCATCAAATGCGCAGAGATCACCATGTCCATTCATTGTTCTGACTATTCCACGGGCAACGATACCATTTTCCTGTACATAGTACATTTTTCCACTGATGCTGAGATACACATTTCTCTGAATGCCGCCCCAGCTCTGGAAATAATAAAGGTTTCCATCTACTTCCTGAAAACCATTTTTATAGATTGCTCCGTCTCCCTTGGCATAATAAAAATTATTATCGTATGTGAACCAGCTGTTTTCTGCCATGCGGCCGTTCCGGTCCGGATCCAGCCAGTACCAGTTTCCATTCCGGTAAAGCCATCCTGTTTTCAGCTGTCCGTTCTCATAAAAATACCAGCCGCCGTCGCCTGCCTTAACCCAGCCATTCTGACTGGCCCGCACAGCAGCACCGCTGTCCTGTGAAGCCTGTGTCTGCGTTTCACTCTGTATCCCGCTCTGCTGATCCTCTGTCTCCACAGACTGGTCCATCACCGTGCTGCTCCCCACAGCACTCGCGGAAACAGTCGTCGGATGTACGCTGAGCATCAGCACCATAAAAAGTGTACCGCCCAGAAGACTTCTCAATTTTTTCTTCGATGTCATTGGTAAGTAACTCCCTTACTATATTATATCTGCTTTTCTCTCCATGTTATCATTAGAAATTATATTATCTTTTGTAATATTTTGCAATAAAAACTAATCAAAATTGGTCCACTGGACCAGTTTTGATATGCTTAGCAAAAAAAGAGACATTCACGAAGGAATGTCTCTTTTTTTCTGTGTTTTATTTCACGCTTTATTCTGTCTTTTCAAGACAATATCCTGTGTTATTAGAACAATCCTGTAATCTTTCCAGTAGCGTCTACATCGATACGCTCTGCTGCCGGAACTTTCGGCAGACCTGGCATGGTCATGATGTCACCGGTCAGGGCTACGATGAAGCCTGCACCTGCGGAGATTTTCAGGTTACGTACGGTAACTTCGAATCCGGTCGGTGCGCCGAGTTTGGTCTGATCATCGGTCAGGCTGTACTGGGTTTTTGCCATACAGATCGGGCAGTTGCCAAATCCGAGAGCCTCTAACTGTTTTGCCTGTTTCTGTGCATTTGCGGTCAGGACAACTCTGCTTCCGCCGTAGATCTTCTGAACGATGGCGTTCAGTTTCTCTTCGATGGAGCCTTCCAGATCGTATGCATAGGTGAAATCGTTCGGCTGCTCGCAAAGACGGACAACTTCTTCTGCCAGGGCTACGCCGCCCTCGCCGCCTTTTGCCCATACCTCGGACAGAACAACGTTGACACCGAGCTCTTTGCATTTCTCCTCAACCAGCTTCAGCTCTGCTTCGGTATCGGTCGGGAATGCGTTGATGGCAACGACACATGGCAGTTTGTATACGTTTGTGATGTTGCTTACGTGTTTCAGAAGGTTCGGCATACCTTTCTCCAGAGCTTCCAGGTTCTCGCCGTTCAGTTCTGCTTTCGGAACGCCGCCGTTGTATTTCAGGGCACGAACAGTTGCTACGACTACAACTGCATTCGGTTTCAGGCCTGCCATACGGCATTTGATGTCGAGGAATTTCTCAGCACCAAGGTCAGCACCGAAGCCTGCCTCTGTGATAGTGTAATCTGCTAATTTCAGGCACATTTTGGTTGCTGTTACAGAGTTGCAGCCGTGTGCGATGTTTGCGAATGGTCCGCCGTGAACGATAGCCGGAGTTCCTTCCAGTGTCTGTACCAGGTTTGGTTTCAGGGCATCTTTTAAGAGTGCTGCCATAGCGCCTTCTGCGTGCAGGTCACCTGCGGTTACCGGTTTCTGCTCGGATACTTTTCCGTAGGTATATCCGATGATGATCTTGGAAAGTCTTTCTTTCAGATCTGTGATGTCGCTTGCCAGACACAGAACTGCCATGATCTCAGATGCTACTGTGATATCGTAGCCGTCTTCTCTCGGCATTCCGTTTGTCTTTCCGCCAAGGCCGTCTACTACATTACGAAGCTGACGGTCATTCATATCTACGCATCGTTTCCAGGTGATCTTTCTCGGATCGATATTCAGAGCGTTTCCCTGGAAAATGTGGTTGTCGATCATAGCTGCCAGCAGGTTGTTTGCTGCACCGATTGCATGGAAGTCACCGGTGAAGTGAAGGTTGATATCTTCCATTGGAACAACCTGTGCGTATCCGCCGCCTGCTGCTCCGCCTTTTACACCGAAGACCGGTCCAAGAGATGGCTCGCGAAGTGCAACCATTGCTTTTTTACCGATTCTGGAAAGTCCGTCTACCAGACCTACAGAAGTTGTTGTTTTTCCTTCTCCTGCCGGTGTCGGGTTGATGGCTGTAACGAGGATCAGTTTTCCATCCTCCGCATTGGTGTCTTTTAACAGATTGTAATCAATTTTTGCTTTGTACTTTCCGTACTGCTCCAGATATTTGTCATCAATACCTGCTTTTTCTGCGATCGCTGTGATCGGCTGCATGGTACATTCCTGTGCAATTTCAATGTCTGATTTGTAACCCATTGTTTTAAAATCCCCTTTCTTTTTTCCGCTTTGTCCGCCGATTGATAGCCATATTTTACCATGTTTTGTAAGATGATTCAATTGATAATTATTTATTTCACAATCTTTATACGTTTTGTACCAAAAAATGCAGAAAATTCCGCCAAAAGGCGGAGCGGCACAATTCTGCATTAAAAAAGAAGGATTCTCGGCTTTTTGCTGCCGAAAATCCTTCTCTTTTTTATTTTTTAAGAATACTGCGACTCATCCACCTCAAACGGTTCGTCGCACGGTCCTTCGAGGAGGCGGTAGCTGCCCTGTGTGGAGAAGTAATACCATTTTCCGTCGATCAGTTTCCATCCTTTTACGGCGTAGCCGTTTGCGTCAATGTAGTATCTCTGCTCGGTGTCGTTTGCATAGCGGTGCGGGTTCAGGGAAACCCATTCGCTTTTGGCCCAGCGGTCTTCGTCTTCGATGTAGAACTTCCAGCCCTCATCGGTTTTGGTCCAGATGGAGGTTACCTGCTCTTCCATTTTTTCGAAAAATTTGGATTTCTGGGAGAGATCATCATTGAGCTGGTCGAAGGTCAGCTTCTCTGCAAGCGTCTGTTCACCTGAAAACAGGTTCGTTCCAAGACCGAGGCGGTCACCCTCAATGGTAGCTCCGAGACTTGCGATGGTGGTCGGGAACATGTCCATGGTGGTGAAACTTCTGTTTTTCTCCTGCTGCGGCTGGATCGGGGAGTTGATGATCACGTTGTATACGGTTCTGGTGTAGTCCGGATCAATGTTCTCACAGAAATCGGAATCCATCGTCAGATGGTCGCCAGAAATTACGATCGTTGTGTTCTCGTAGAAATCCTGCTGCTGAATCCAGGAAACGAACTCGGTGACCTGCTTGCTGGAGCAGTGCAGAACCATTCCGTACTGGTTGTCGCCGTCGTTTTCTTCATCGCAGAGCTCACACGGATAGCCATCCTCAAAATGGGTGTCTGCGGTCAGCATGGTGAAGTTGAACGGCTCTCCCTCTGCTGCGATTTCGGTCAGGCGGTCTTTGGCAAAGGAAAAGAGTTTTTCATCCTCATAGCCCCACCATTCGTAATATCCTTCCGGGATCAGGCCTTTTTCCATAGCCCAGTTGTAATCGTCTACTTCGTAGTCGCCGTGCTCTTTAAAGTACTCTTCCCGGCCGCCGAACTGTCCGATTGAACCGATGAAGAAATACTGCTTGTAGCCTTCATCCGCCAGGACATCACCCAGGGTATTGATTTCCGGGAAGAAGCTGGCCTGATATGCCATCTCATTTCGCTGGATTCCGATGCTGAGAGGCAGACCGGAGGTCTGTGCGAAAATTCCGGCAATGGTCCAGGTTGCGTTTACGGTAGGCTGGCCGCCGCCGAGCAGCTCCGAATTGGAAAAACTGATGTTGTCTGCGGCAAGCTGGGTCAGCTCCGGGATATAGTTTTTATCGAATGCTCCGCCGGAAGCTTTGTCTGCGTAGGTGCTCTCCATGGATTCCAGATAGAGATAGATCAGATTTCGTTTCTGTTCCGGGAACGTGATATTCACGCGGTCCGGATCTACGTAGTTGTCTTCTACCACGGTATTGTACGTGCTCTGATTTTTCAGATAATCTTTTACGTCCAGTGCTGCCCACACGTCATTGATGGAATAGACGATGCTGGCGGCTCCTGCCGCGATACAGATCATCCCGAACGCCACATGGGCTTTGCGTTTTTCCCGAAGAAAAATGCTGACCAGAATCAGAAGGATGAGTGCTGCCGCTGCGATCAGCGCACTTGAGCAGATATAACTCATCAGAAGATCATGGCTGGTTCCGGCAATCGGGGCCTTTAACTGGTAAACAAGCTCTTCCATGCTCAGATTCGGCCATGTTTTCCGCATCCAGCGCTCGGACGTAAACAGCAGCACGCCAAGCGTTCCGATCAACACTGCAAACACAGCCAGCAAAATGCGCCCTGCTTTTTTCGTTTTTTTCTGTTTCTTGTGTTTCATCTTCCTACCTCCAAAAAGCATTACAGCTTACAAAATCTTAACTTTTCTTTACAATCGCCTTACGTATTATAGCAAAGACCGTTTTAAAAAGATAGAAAATTTTTATAAAATTTTTGCACAAAAAGTGCATCCAAAAACATATTTTTTGCATGACACATAAAAACCCGCCCGGCACCGCAAATCTCTTCGCGGCCCAAGCGGGTTTTTCATCTCTATTCCGGGAAAGCCTTATCAGCTTGCCTTGTTCTTTCTCTGTTTGATGACCTTCAGTCGTGTGAACTCCTCGCGCTCCTTCTCCTCCAGTGCGTCCGCGATATCCTTGGACAGCTGGGTGTAATGCGGAATCGTGATGTTCTTCAGCGCGTTGGCACGCTTCTGTGTTTTCTTGATTGCCGCAGCAAGGCGGTACGCCGAGTTCTCTATCATGGAAAGGTTTAAGGTCAGGTCTTTTACTTTTTCAAAGGCCTGTCTTGCCTGATCCAGGGACTCCTTCGTGCTGTAGTAAGCATAAGTCGGGGCCTGTCCGGACGGATCAGCCTCTACCAGCGGAATTTCCACGCCCATGATACTCCTTGTCTTGATCCGGATAGATTCCTCCACCGGAACGGTATAGGACACGGTCTGTACGTTGGTGATACCGATCTCCATGTTCGCAATCTGCAGCGCCGCATATGCTTCGCGGAATGTCACATCAATCTGACGCTGAATATCTTTTGCCTCATTGATCAGGCCCATGAGCTCGCGGATCAGAATATTCCGCTTCTTGTCCATCAGCTCGTAACCCATGTGGGCAAGTTTCAGAGAGTTCTTTGCAAGAATCAGGTTTCCCTTGGTAGGAAAGGTATTCGGGTCCATTCCGATCTCACTCCTCTCGCTTACTCATTCATGGCATCGGCTTCTGCCTTTGCTTTTGCTACTGCATCAATGGTGGTCGGATGATAATACTGATCCAGAACCTTGGTGTTGACACGGTCGAGCTCTTCTCTCGGAAGCAGTCCGAGAAGCTCCCATGCCTTATTCAACGTATCTTCCATGGAACGGTTCTCATCCATTCCCTGGCCGATAAATTCATGCTCAAATTCATTACCGAATACCAGGTACTGTTTATCGATCGGAGAAAGCTCATCCTCACCGATAACGGATGCCAGGGAACGCGCATCTCCTACCTTTGCATAGCAGGAGAACAGCTGGTTCGCTACGTCCTGATGATCGGCTCTTGTGTAGCCCTCACCGATACCGTCCTTCATCAGACGGGAAAGACTCGGCAGTACGCTGATTGGCGGGTAAATAGACTGGCCGTGAAGCTGACGGTCCAGTACGATCTGACCCTCGGTGATGTAACCGGTCAGGTCAGGGATCGGATGCGTAATATCATCGTTTGGCATGGTCAGGATCGGAATCTGTGTTACGGATCCCTCTACACCCTGTACAATTCCGGCGCGCTCATACAGCGTAGCCAGTTCACTGTACAGGTATCCAGGATAACCTTTACGGGAAGGAATCTCTCCACGGGAGGAGGAAACCTCACGCATAGCCTCGCAGAAGGATGTGATATCGGTCAGGATAACCAGGATATGCATGCCTTTCTCGAATGCAAGGTACTCGGCAGCTGTCAGCGCTACCTTCGGAGTGATCAGACGCTCTACAACCGGGTCGTTTGCCAGGTTCAGGAACATAACAACGTGGTCAGATACACCGCTTTCCTCAAAGGTCCGGCGGAAGAACTCTGCTACGTCGTATTTAACACCCATAGCGGCAAATACGATTGCAAACTTCTCATCAGAATCTCCAAGGGATGCCTGCTGTACGATCTGTGCTGCCAGCTGGTCGTGCGGAAGTCCGTTTCCGGAGAAGATTGGCAGCTTCTGGCCACGAATCAGGGTAGTCAGACCGTCGATTGCAGAAATACCGGTATGGATATAGTTTCTTGGGTATTTACGGGTAACCGGGTTCAGCGGCAGGCCGTTGACGTTTCTTCTTACCTCTGCGTCAATTGGTCCCATGCGGTCGATCGGTTTTCCGATACCGTCGAAGGTACGTCCAAGGATTTCTTCGGAAAGTCCGATCTCCATCGGATGTCCGGTCAGACGGGTATGGGTATTGGTAAGAGACATGCTCGAAGTTCCCTCAAATACCTGAATAACGGCTTTGTCTTCGTATACAGCAACGATACGTCCCAGTTTTTTCTCATTGCCGTCTACGGTAAATTCTACGATTTCCTCGTAGGAAGCATTTTTTACACCTTCCAGAACAACCAGAGGGCCATTGACCTCACTAAGGCCTAAATATTCAATTGCCATGATGAATTCCCTCCTTAACCATTCTTCTCGAGTACCTTATCGTAGAAGGTGTCGATATCTTTTTTGTATGTGTCAAACAGATCCAGACGGTCATTCGGTACATCGTATTTAATAGAAACGACGCGGTCGAAGATCTTGTCCTCTTTCAGTACGGACATTGGCATGCCCATCGTCACGAGCGCTTTGGATTTCTTGTACAGATAAAGAATAACTTCCATCATCTTGTACTGTTTTTCCAGAGATACGCAGGTGTCATCCGGATGGAATGCGTTCTGCTGCAGGAAGCCCAGTCGAATAACTCTGGCGATTTCCAGGGTCAGCTTCTGGTCATCCGGAAGAACATCGCTACCGATCAGTTTTACAATTTCCATCAGGGAGCTCTCGGAGTTCAGGATTCCCATTAACTGGTTCCGCATATCTACAAAGTTTTTGTTTACGTGATCTTTGTACCACGGCGACAGATCCTGCAGGTATTCACTGTAGCTGGTCAGCCAGTGGATCGCCGGGAAATGACGGGCGTAAGCCAGAGATTTGTCCAGTCCCCAGAAGCAGCGGACGAAACGTTTGGTGTTCATGGTAACAGGCTCGGAGAAGT
>OIWL01001357.1_pt1 | contig 26578 bp, 27 predicted proteins | sample 1587561 | NCBI WGS metagenome assembly OIWL01 (sample SAMEA3888903, study PRJEB22519) | human gut metagenome | biome: human gut; feature: human-associated habitat; material: faeces | place: Denmark | collected 2010 | reverse complement strand
TTGCAATATACATTGCTGTTTAACAATCAATTACGTGACTTTTCAGGTCACACCCAAATATCATTCAGGATTGACATAGCTTGTATTTTTAGACATGATAACCGGCGACAAAGAAAAACATTCAGCCGCCAATCTGCAATACCTCATACATACGAGTCATCCGTTGGCGGCTGTTGGCGTACAACCTTTACGCCAGCCGTGCGTCCAGCATCCGGTTATAACTTTTGCGCAGGGAGTCGATGAACGGAGTGGTGTCCGTACAACGGTCGAACACCTTGCCACGCTTGGTGTACAGCGCATTGATTTTCAGACGGAACACTTCCTCGAAAACGCGGATAACATCCACAATTTTCAAATTCCGGCCTTCAGCCGTACCTATCGCACCGGCTGCCATCAGTGCGGCCACCAGTTCAATCAGGTCGCTGTCCGTACCGTTCCATGTCAGTGTGACGGAACTTTTGCTTCCGCTTCCCCGCACTGCTTCCGCATGGAATCCGGCAGACACAGTACCATGACGAAGCATCTCCTTCAGTATTTCCGCTTCCGCATCCAGCAACGCCAACGTCTTGTCGATAAACACGTCATACAGGATATTGCGGCAATCTTCAGCCATTCCGTTGCAGGCCTGCCGCATAAAGGCCAGCTCTATTTTTGTGTAGTTCAGACAACGTAGCTGTCCCGTCAGGTCCCCTGCCGGTGAAAGCGTAGCAAGGCAGTTCACGAAATCGTCATAGGCAGCCGGCAACTCACCTAGCGCAGGTCCGGCACCGTTTGTATAAGAGGCGAACAGATTAAAAAGAGAGGTTTCCACCAATGTCTTCATCGTATCATGTTTTTAGGTTCCACAATTCAACTCTCCACTCATCCTGCCGGAATAAAGACAAGTGCCATGCCTGAAACAGTACACAGATAAAACATTGGAAATAAACCATATAGAAAGCAGTAAAAATGATGTGTACATAAAAGCATTGTGGATTGGACATGATGTGTCCGAATTTCGGACATATTCTAATCCAGACGATACTTCCTCAGTTTCAGATAAAGCGTGCTCCGGCTGATGCCCAGCAGCCGTGCGGCAGCCTTCCTGTCATTGCCCGTTGCCTCCAATGCTTTCAGAATGGTTGCCCGTTCCATCCGCTCGTCATTAAGTGAATACTCTCCCGGTTGCCTGCCTTTATCGGGAATGTCTATCTCCCCGGTGGTTATCCAGTCATCTTTAGCCAATAAGGTGGCCCGTCTGACAACCATCCTCAGTTCCCGTATGTTTCCCGGCCACGAATAAGATTTCAACCGTTTCTGTACTTCGCGGTCAAAGCCTTTCACTTTCCTTGAGAACTCTTGATTGGCGGCATCCAGCATGAATTCCGCCAACGGGATAATATCCTCAATGCACTCTGCCAGCAATGGTACATGCAACGGAAATTCATTCAGACGATGGAACAGGTCTTCCCGGAAACGTCCTTCGGCTATCGCCTTCTCCAGGTCCTCATTGGTAGCAGCTACCAGACGGATGTCCGTCTGAATCTCCTCTTTACCGCCTACGGGACGGTAGCGTTTTTCCTGCAAGGCACGCAACAGTGCCCTTTGTACTTCGGCATTCAGATTACCCACCTCGTCCAGAAACAGTGTCCCATGGTTGGCGGCGGCAAACATGCCCGTCTTGTTTTCCGTCGCTCCGGTAAAGGCACCCTTCACATGACCGAACAGTTCCGATGCCGCCAGTTCCTTCGGAAGTACCCCGCAATCCACTGCGATGAAAGAAGCATCCGACCGACCGCTCAACACATGTATCTGCCGGGCCACATACTCCTTGCCTGTCCCTGATGCGCCACGTATCAGCACGGCTAACGTATCCACCGGAGCCACCAGCCGGATATGCTCCTGCAATCTCAATGCCAAAGGGCTTTTGCTTGTATAGAATCTTTGTTTTGTATTGCCGTCCCTTCTCTTACGTTCCAATGCTTTCCGGATAATACCGAGTACCTTTTCTGTCTGCACAGGTTTGGGCAGATAGTCCACGGCACCTTTTTTAACCGCTTCCACGGCACCGGGTATATCCCCGTAGCCTGTCATGATGAGGAAAGGAATACGATAGCCATGTGTATTCATCCATTCCAGCAGTTCCATGCCATTGCCGTTGTCGAGACGAAAATCCGATAATACCAGATCCACATCATGGTTGTCCAAAAACTCCTTTGCATTGTCCACGGATAATACATAACGAGCATTGATACCATTTTTCACCAGCCAGTTTGTGGTAGCACGTGCATACACACGGTCATCCTCTACTATCAATACAGTTTCCATATACTCTTTTCTTTATTCTTTTTGCTTTCTCTACAGCATGTTCCACAGCTTTAATCAGTTCCTCTATTCTTTCGTCCGATAAGCCACCCCATTTTTCGGAAGGCATGGAAGCCATTTCCCTCAGTTCACTTTGGGGAATGTTTATACGGATCATTTCCCAAAGCGGCGCGGCTTTGTGTATGATACTTCCCAACTTCTTATAATCTCCCGTGGAAAAAGCGTCCCTTATTCCGGCAAGTTCACCCATGGTATCCTTTATGAACAGGTCCAGCATCTCTTCCACGTTTTCCTCTCCTTCCATGATGGCAGCAAAAGCAGGTCGATCCATCTGTGAAACTGCCGCCAGCAACTCTTCCTCAGAGAAAGGCTTATACAGACAGTCGGCAAAACCTGCGGTAAGATACTCTCCCTTTTTATCGGAACGTGCCGTGATGGCTATGACGGGAATCTCCCATGCCCGGGGAATGTTCGAGGTCCTCAACAGCTCAAGGACCGAGAAGCCATTCGTACCGGGCATCTGTATGTCGGTCAGCAGAAGGTCGTATTTCTGTTTGTTCAGACAATCCATCAACTCCCGGACATCCGAGCAGCAGTCACAGTGAATCTGATTACGGGAAAGCATTTTACTGATGACTCCCAGCTGGATACGGTTGTCATCAATGACCAGCACACGGATATCAACGGGCAATTCACAAACAGGAGAAAACTTCTCTTCCGGACAGACGGGGTGTCCGGCCGGTAGCATAGGCAGGAAAACAGAAAAACGGCTGCCCTCACCGGGTACACTCTCCACTTCCACATGCCCCTGCATCAAGGATACGAGTCGGGCCGTGATTGCCAACCCCAACCCGAAGCCGGGGATATTACGCGCATTGTCGAGCCTTTCGAAAGCTCCGAATATCCGTTTTTTCTCCTCAAGGCCTATTCCCATACCCGTATCCAGGACAGAAATATGAAGATTTCCCGGCCGGTATTCCACCTCAAGAAACACCTTCCCGTGAAATGTGAACTTCAAGGCATTGGACAGCAGGTTGCCGACTATCTGCCGGATATGCGAGCTGTCACAGTTGACCATAACATCCAGACCGGAGAAAGATGCAGTGAACGCAAGTTTTTTCTGCCGGGCGGCAAGACGGTGGCTGTCCGCTATTTCTTCAAACAGAGTTTTCAAGCTGAAGAGTGTGTTTTTGGAGTGCGTCCCACCTTCATCCATCCGGTGATATTCCATCAGCGTGTCTACCAGAGCGAGCATATAATCGGACGAATGCAGGATATTGTCCAGATAACCGACCCTGCAACTACCATCGCTTTCCGAAGACAACTGTTCCGCACAGCCTCTGATAGCTGCCAGCGGAGCACGCAGGTCATGGGCCACTGAGGCCATCAGCTCCTTACGTGAACGGAGCAATTCTCTATTCCGATTGTCGGACTGTTCAAATTCCCTCTCATACCGAAGACGACGGTTCAAATCCCGGTGAATGAGGATATACAATACAATTGCCAGTAAAGAGATAGACAAAGCCAAGCCGGCTACCACATAGTAGGAATTATTCCGTTCAAGGACAAAGGTTCTGTAGCGTGCAGCAAAACGTTCGTTATTCTCCCGTTCAAATTCAGAGACTATGCTGTTCATCCTTTCGTTCAGTTCCATGCCGCCAACGTATAAGCTGTCCATCTGTGCCTGTATTTGCACTAATCTTTCAGCCTGTTCCAAGGACAGAGAGTGGAGCATACATGTTGCCATTCCGATTGAAGGGACAATGAACAAAGAGCAATGCCTAATTCGCCATCTTCCTTCTGTCGCTGACAGGCAAATTTATTCTCTTTTAATGGAAAAATATCCCAAATTCCCTTCTTAGAACTATCTCTCGTACCGGATTTAAACAAGACCATATTCCTCTTTTGCTGCACAGCTTGTCTCCCAGCAGTCAAAATAATGGAAGGGATACTTTCCTGTACAATATCGCCAATACTCTGCAATTCATTGAAAGTATGCATTGTCTTGGAAAGAAGAATTTCTTTATTCCAAAGAAGAAGACACAATGAGTCAATACGGTTTTTTTGTAAGGGAGTATGGACATACTCCTTTAGGAGTTGCAGACTGTCACAAACCCCATATCGTTTATAACTGTAGTTCTTCAAATCGTTGTCATCCCATGTTATGGCAATTTCCGCATGAGTAGAAAGATCCAATAGGCCTATGTAACTTTTTTCTGCTAGACTATGTATCGCTGCCAACTCCTTCTCTTCTTTGCGCAGCATGTGTCTTAGTACCTGTTCCTTACGGAACTGATAGACAATGAAAGCTAACAGTAAAACTAAAATAGCATAACCGAAGCATATTTTTAACTTTAACCACATAATGATACCGACTGTAAATTTATATAATGTTCACATCAATAAGTGCAATATCTGAAAAGGCAAAATAAAAAACTTATTAGTATATAGTGACACTAATACTAAATCATCTTGTATTGATAAATTGCACTGATAATGTAGTGCTTTTAGCTGATTGACAATCAAATTTTACTATACATTAAAGCTCTTTTTGTTTTTATAATTACACGAACTTTTCAATTTTAACAATATTAAGAAGAGAAATAGAACATATAATTTGTATATAGTGTATCTAAAAGGAAATAAGAACAAATATTCACATTATAAAACGGAATAAAATAAGGTGTTTTTTTTTAAAATCCTAACAGTTTCATCACCGGACTTATAAAATGACCTATTCTGCCGATATAGGAATTTTCCTGTTGTTTCAAGTTTCGGAAGGCAGTCAATTCCTTTATCTTCTGTTCTTTTGTTGAAAAGTCTTTTTCTGTCTGTTCTATCCGGCTGATTTCTTTGTCGAGGGCATCAAGCTTTTCAGAATGATGGGGATAATATCCAAGAAACCATACGATGACAGAAGCTACAAGAATGACACTTCCCCTTTTATGCAGATACTGTTTGGCTTTTTCCCACATATGTATACAGATGGCGCGTGTAGTAGGCATCCGGTAAGGAGGCAGTTTCATTACAAAAGGAACATCCTCGTTCTTGAATAAAAACTTTCTGAACAATCTGGCCATGCATACCGCAGCTGTAATACCTGTAAGGCATAAGACTAAAAGCATGGTTCCCGCATATTCCGCAAAAAAAGTTCCGCATATTAATACATAGAGAGGCAGACGGGCACTGCAACTCATCAGAGGGACAGCCAGCATGGTTATCATGCGGCTACTCCGGCTTTCTATGGTACGGGTAGCCATTACAGCCAATACGTTGCATCCGAATCCCATAATCAGCAGAATGAACGACTTGCCATGCAAGCCCATTTTGTGCATCAATTTGTCCATAATAAATGCTGTCCGTACCATATATCCGAAATCCTCCATCAGTAATATGAAAAAGTACAGAATCAGAATTTGCGGCAGGAACACAATGATACCGCCCACACTGTTTATAATTCCGTTAGTCAGCAAATCCGCCAACGGACCGGGAGCAAAATTCTCCTGTACCAGTTGTTCCATCCAGCTCATCCAGGAGTCGATCCATCCTTTAGGATATTCTCCGATGACAAAAGTGGCTTCGAACATGAGCCATAGGAAGAAAATGAACAGAGAAAAACCAAGCAACTTGCTGGTGGCAATATGGTCAATCAACTTTGTTTTGTCTTTTTTATGCATGGGATTTTCATGATAAGTCTCCCGGAGTGCTCCTGATATAAAGCCATAACGGACATCTGTGAAAGCGGTTTCCGAATCAGTCTGCAACAAATCTTGAATGGTGTTTATAGCCTTTTCCCTCACTGCCATCAGCCGGGAATAATTCCCCCATCTCTTGACCATTCTTTCTATCTCCACATCCTTTTCCAATAGTTTGATGGCAAGGAAACGTTTGGAAAAACGCTCGGCTACGTTCCCGTAGATTTTCAATTCCTTATGCATTCTATCAATTTCCGTTTCCAGCGTATTGCCATAGTTTATGTGTATATGGCGCGTCAGCGGTTCTTTGCCTCATACACTTCTATGATTTTTTTCAGCAAGCTGTCTATGCCGAAACCGGTTTTACCGATAGTGGGTATAATCGGTACACCTATCATCCGTGCCAGAGATACATAGTCGAACCTGTCGCCTTTCTTCTCAAGTTCATCATACATGTTCACGGCAATGACCATGTGGGTATCCATGTCAATCAACTTGCTGGTAAGATATAGATTCCGTTCAAGATTCGATGTGTCAATCACATTGACAACAATGTCTGGCTAGTCCTCTTTCAAGTATTTACGGACATATAGTTCTTCCAGAATATAGGTGGACAAGGAATAAGTTCCCGGAAGATCTATGATTTTAAATGTATATTCGTCCTGGGTGAACACCTCTTCTTTGGCATCTACCGTGACTCCACTGTAATTGCCTACATGCTCATACGCTCCAGATGCAAAATTGAACATAGATGTTTTTCCACAATTCGGATTACCGACCAGTGCGATATTGATAGTTTTCCCTCTGTCTTTAGCAAATCGAATAAAATCTTCGTGTGACAGAGTAGTAAGTGTATTAACCTGTGACTCCGTGTCTGTTATTGTACCATATTCGTGTTGATATTCATTCATGCTTACAACTTCCACCAGCTCTGCATCACTTTTGCTAAGAGAAACATTATAGCCCATCACCTTGTAATAGACAGGATCGCCCAAAGGCGCACTCCGGACAGCCTCCACTTCTTGTCCCTGTACAAATCCCATCTCGATAATGCGCTTTCTGAAAGGCCCTCTACCGAGTACTTTCGTAATGATTCCTTTGTCATCCCTTTTTAAATCAGAAAGTTTCATATCAATATTTTAATGTTTGATTTTTATCTTTTATCGGCAAAGTTAGAGCGGATTATTTGCAATCTTGTTGCATGTTTTTTTGTTGTTTCGATAAAAAACTGTAATTCAATAATTAATGTTATTTCTAAACATATTTGCAACAAGATTGCAAATAAAAAAATGTATTTTTGCAGTGCTAAAACAGATAAAGAATACTGCATGGAAAAGGCGGTATAAAATACCGCCTTTTCCACTTGATAGCTTTACTGATTGTTGAACTTTAAAAATTCATATCCATGTCAATAAAGCAATGTGAAGACAGACTGCTGGACAGGGGACTACGTCCGACCCCGGCAAGAATCCTAACTCTACGTAAATTATCCGAACTGGAATATCCTGTTTCTCTGCTTGAACTTGAGACTATGCTTGACACATTGGACAAGTCTACCATTTCCCGTTCATTGGCTGTACTCCTGAAACGTCATGCCATTCATTCATTTGAAGATGGAAGCGGATCAACCAAATATGAGATTTGCAGAAGTACGGTGGAACATTGTCCTATAGAAGAGCAACATGTACATTTCCATTGTGAAGCTTGCAACAGAACATTCTGTATGAAAGAGCATAAAATCCCAATAATCAGCCTTCCCAATGGCTATGCAATCGAAAACATCAATTATACCATAAAAGGGGTATGTCCTGAATGCCAATGTCAACAACGAAAGGTATTGACAAATTAGGAGAAAGACAATACCACATAGGTGTAAATATTGAGTTTAATATAGAAAGAGACTCCTTATAGTAATTCTTATGGAGTTACTCTTTCTTTATCATCATTGTTGTCAGTGGGCTAAAATTTCGGGCTCTGACTCTGTGATTAAAATGGTATACTCCCATTGTGCAGACGGCAGGCGGTCTTCTGTATAAACAGTCCATCCGTCTGATTGATCCATCACGACTTTCCAAGTACCCATATTAAGCATCGGCTCTATGGTTAATGTCATACCAGGAACCAATAGCATACCTGAGCTCTTTCTACCATAATGCAACACTTCCGGCTCCTCGTGGAACTGTATTCCTACACCATGACCGCAAAAATCACGAACTACAGAAAAGCCATTGCGCTTGGCATGGCACTCTATTACATGACCTACATCACCCAAAAAAGTAAACGCCTGAGCGGCTTGCACTCCCTTTTTCAGACACTCTTCAGTAACACGTACCAGCTTTTCTTTTTCTGAAGAGGTTTTCCCAATAATAAACATCCGTGAAGCGTCTGCATAAAAACCGTTAACTATCGTTGTACAGTCTACGTTTACAATATCACCTTCATGGAGCACCTGATTCTCATTAGGAATGCCGTGGCACACCACTTCATTAACCGAAATACAACAGCTATTCGGAAAACCGTGATACCCCAATGTTGCAGGAATACCCTGGTGATCCATGGTATATTCATACACCAAACGGTCTATTTCTGCGGTACTGATACCTTCCCGAATATTTTCCTCCACACAATCCAATACAGCTGTATTCAACAGTCCACTTTTCCTTATTCCTTCAATTTGTTCCGGCAATTTAATGAGTTTTCGTGAGGGAACCAGTCTGCCTTTTTTTCCCAATACATCACTTTTTTATCAACTTCTGTCAAAGGCATGCCCGGAATGGGATGCCATTGATACTTTGCTTTCTTCATCTTATTTAAATTTTTTAGCCAAAATACGGATTGAATTCAACACAGCTAATAAAGCCACTCCTACATCAGCAAAAACAGCTCCCCATAATGAAGCGTATCCCAAGACCCCTGCCAACAAAATGATAACTTTCATGCTGATAGCCCCAATGATATTCTGCCATACTATACATTGTGTGGCACGTCCTATTTCAATGGCTGTAGCCACCTTCGATGGTTGGTCTGTTTGAATTACCACATCAGCACTTTCAATGGCTGCATCCGACCCTAGACCACCCATGGCAATACCTACATTGCTAAGAGCCAATACAGGTGCATCGTTCATGCCATCGCCTACAAAAGCTACAGTACGAGTAGCATGAAATGACAACTTCTGAATATAGGTAGCTTTGTCTTCAGGTAGCAAGTCACCATGTGCCTGCGGAATTTCCAGTTCGCGAGCCACTTTTTCCACTAATGATTGCTTGTCGCCTGATAGCAGATGGATATCTTTTACGCCTAATTCCTTTAGATGCCGGATAGCTTGTACCGCATCCTCTTTCAATTTGTCAGCCAACCATACAGCTCCGGCATATACTCCGTCTATAGCACATACGACAACCGTCATTTCAGATTCAAGTACCTTAGATGGTACTACCGTCTTCCGCATCAAAAGTAGTCGTGGATTCCCTACCAGTACATTTTTTCCATCAATAATGGTTTCCACACCATATCCAGCTATTTCCTGCATGGATAAGGCCGAATGTAAGGAAATATGCTGCCCCCGCACATACTGCTGAATGGCTTGTGCAATAGGGTGAGTACTCTTCTGTTCAGCCGTTCCGATGATTGCAAGCAATTCCTCTTTCTTCAAGGTAGCAGCTTGGACAGATGCTACTTCAAACTGCCCGGTAGTCAATGTTCCGGTTTTATCAAAAGCAATGCTGTCTAATTTTGTGATAGCATTCAGATAATTACCTCCTTTAAAAAGGATACCCGCACGGGAAGCAGCACCGATTCCACCATAATATCCCAAAGGAATACTGATGATCAAGGCACAAGGACAGGAAATCACCAAGAAAACCAGTGCACGATAAAGCCAGTCGGCAAATACATAATCGAAAGAAGGAGCTAACCATTCCACCACTGCAGGTATTATAACTACCAGTGCCGAAAGGAATAGCACCAAAGGCGTATAAATCCGGGCAAAACGCCGTATGAACAGTTCTGTCGGAGCTTTCCGTGCGGATGCTTCCTGAACCAAAGAGAGAATACGAGCTAATGCACTCTGCTCGTAAGGACGTTTCACTTCTAAATCAACCTTCTGGTTAAAGGCAATCATGCCTGCCAGCACCTCACCGTTTACCTCAATAGAACGAGGCATACTTTCACCTGTCAAAGCCGAAGTATCAAACAGTGCCGATTCGTTTATCAATGTACCGTCCAACGGTATTCTTTCTCCCGGTTTCACCTCGATGCGCTCACCTACCTGCACCTCCTTGGGTGCCACTTCGATAAAAGCTCCATTCCGGAATACCTGGGCACGTTCCGGACGGACATCCAGCAGTTCTCCAATATTCTTAGTAGCACGTTCCACAGCTCCATGCTGCAACATCTCCCCTACTGTATAGAGTAACATTACAGCTACAGCTTCGGGGTATTCACCGATACAGAAAGCTCCGATTGAAGCAATGAGCATCAAAGTGAACTCATTGAAAAAATCCTTGTCACGCATGCTGTGCCAAGCAGCATGCAACACCGGCAAACCTACAGGCATAAAGGCAAGCAGATACCACACAGACTGGATTGTACCCTGAAACCAACTTAGCTGGATATAGCTCATCACGATACCTGCCAACAACAACATCCCCGAAACAAGAGAGCTCCATTTACCGGACACTCCATCGGCATGATGATGGGCACAGCAAGAGTCGGCATGAGGTGAAGATACAGATGGGGATACATACTGGGCTTGGCAGCAGGATTCTGCTGCATGTAGTTGTTGAAACGGATTAGAATGTATTGTTTTCATACTGAGATATATTTTTCTTTCACACTGCAAAGGTAGAACATATCTCATACAACTTGGTTGCAAAGCACATATCAGCACCTGAAAGAATAAAGACGGATGCCCTATAAATTAAGAGCATCTGCCTTCTTCTTTAATTACACGGTCACACTACATGCTTACGACTCTGATCCGGTCAGTAAAAGCGGACTAAGCAGCTTTTGCCCCTTCTCCCCATGGATATGACAATCTGCTTATACGCCATATCAGAAACGTCACAGGCAGCATATACTTCCGGAACAGAGAGCCAGTTTGTCCGTGATGATTTCATCCGCATTGTTTACTTGAACAACATCCCGGAAGAAAAAACTTCTATAGAGATCATATTTTTTCTGTTCTTTAATTATATACATTATCTGTAACAAAACACAGAGACATTAAAAAGAAAGAAGAGAAATACACATTAATAAGGTATTTCTCTTCTTGGCACAATCATCTGTGGTTTATTTATGTACGGAAAAAATGACTATTTTCTTTTAGTTACCTTGAGAATGTCCGTCATGGAGAGGGATTTCATAAAAATCTTCTGCCCCGATTTCTTCGATAATATGTGTACCATCTGATGAAATATATCCTACAGATGTAGCATAACGTTCCCAATCGGAAACTAACTCCTTCAGTTTGTCGGTATATTGATGAGACAAATCTTTTTTCTCGGAATAATCACGACTTATATCATACAGCTTCCAGTGCATACCGTCCCCATAAGGAGGAAGTAGAAGGGTCGCTTTCCACTGTCCCTTTATGACTGCCTTGCTTTCTGCCATTTCAAAACAGATGGCCTCGTTATCCGTGCGTGACGGTGTTTCTGATGAGAAAGTAGCACGGAGAGATTTTCCATAAAGTGGTGCAAGCTTCTTGCCCCTGTACACATCCGGTCTGGAAATCCCGACATAATCCAGTACTGTAGGAAACAAATCAGTGACATGCATCAAGTTGCTGGTATCTATCTTGCCTCGCTGTACATCCAGACCAGAAACAATCAATGGTACACAAATACCTCCTTCCGCTGTAGTCATTTTATAATACGCATAGGGCGTGTTGCAAGCCTCCGCCCATGCCTTTCCTAAAGATACATCAGTACATTTGCGATCATGACAGTTTTGTTACGGCCAAGAAAGTATATAACCGCTATGCAGGTTTCTCAAAGGAATGCCATACTCTTATGGTACTCTTCAGAGAACAGATTGAATCGTATAAAGAAAAGATAGGCAAAGGAAAGGCGGAAAGCACTTACCGTGGACTGGTTGCCGACTACAAGAGTCTTTTGCTTTTCATGAAAACCAAAAAGAACATCGAGGATATAGCTATTGACGAGCTTGAAAAGTCGTTCATTGAGGACTATTACACATGGATGCTCGGCACGGCAGGCAATGCGAATGCCACCGCTTTCAACCGTGTCAATACCCTGAAATGGCCGATGTACATCGCGCAGGAAAAGGGTTGGTTGCGAGTCCATCCTTTCACATCCTTCGAGTGCAAGCCGGAATACAAGAAAAGGTCTTTTCTTACTGAAGAGGAATTACAGAGAATCATCCACGTGGATCTGAAATACAAACGCCAGCGTGCCATGCGGGACATGTTTCTCTTCATGTGCTTCACCGGTCTTGCATATGCCGACCTCAGAGCCATTACTTACAACAACATCCATACCGATTCCGACGGAGGCACATGGCTGATGGGCAACCGCATAAAAACCGGAGTGGCCTATGTCGTGAAGTTATTGCCCATAGCCATTGACCTTATTGAGAAATACAGGGGTGTGGACGAGAAGAAGGATTCCCCCGATTGTGTTTTTCCTGTAGGCGAATACAACACCATGTTCCTCAGCCTCAGAATTATCGGCAAGAAGTGCGATTGCCATACCGAAGTCACCCCGCATATCGGACGTCATACATTCGCAGTTCTGGCCATTCTCAAAGGGATGCCGTTGGAAACCCTGCAAAAGGTATTAGGGCATAACTCCATCCTTTCCACACAGGTATATGCCGAGCTTATCAATCCGAAAGTGGGCGAAGATACCGACAAGCTTTGCGAGAAGATAGGCCATGTTTACAAACTGGCCGTCTAAGACCGACCAAAAGGAATGCCCCTTCAGCCGGTAGGCCGGAGGGACATTCCTTTTGTCTTTTCTTTATTTCCTGAGCCTTCGGAAATCCCGATAGTTCTTTTTTAACACCTCATACAGTCCGCTTTCGGGATAAAGAATTTTTCCACCGATGGTAGTATAGGACACCATGTTCTCATCACGCAAGGTTTGCAGTGTCCGCCGTGAGATGTGCAGTCTCTCGCATACGTCATCTCCAGTCAGGTAATGCTCATCCGCAATCGTGGGACGTATCCTTGCCGTGGCTTCCTCAGCCGCCTTACCCGCTCTCCTTATCCATTCGGTCAGTTCCTTGAACTCTTCCGAATCCTTTGTGATAATGTCTGCCATACTTATTTCCTTTTTATAAGTCCTTCACTCAATATCTCCTGAATATCCGTTTCCCGATAGAAGAATTTCCCGCCTATGTTTGAATAAGGGATAAGGCCGTTATCCCTGTAATTTTGCAGGCATCTCTTCGATATTTTCAGAGCCAGACATACCTCTTGCACATCCAATCATTTATCCGGTGCGGGTGGGGCAACCTTTTTACGGAAGTCTTCCAACTGTACCGCCAGCAGGCTGAACTGTTTCCTCATTTCCAGATACGCGCTCGTTTCGATAATAGTCAGTTCCATACATGATGTTTTTAGTTTATACACTCCAATGCTTTTTCCGGCAAAATAAGGCATACTCTCCGGTAAAAACAAATGTGCGGAATCAAAGTCGAGTTTTGGCATCCGTTGGCGCATGACTTTTAAATTAACCGTTTCTCCAGCATCCGGTTATAACTTACACGCAAGGAATCAATAAATGGAGTAGTGTCCGTACAACGGTCAAACACTTTTCCCCGTTTGGTATATAGTGCATTTATTTTAAGATGAAACATATCCTCAAAAGCTCGAATTACACTTATCACAGTCAGTTTGTCGCCATTTCTCGAACTTATTGCACCGGCAGCCATCAACGCAGCCACCAGTTCAATCAAATCACTGTCTGTACCGTTCCAAGTCAACATGATAACAGATTTATCTTTTGTATCTTTCATTATTTCCGATTTCAATTCGGGGATAATATTCCCCAATTTAAATAACTCTTTAATCATTTCTATCTCTGTATCGAGAAGAGATAATGCCTTACCGATAAACACATCGTACAAAATATGCCTTTTCTCCAACATTTGCTCCGATGCTATTTGCATAGAAACCAGCTCTATTTTGGTATAATTCAAGCGACGTAACTTCAATATTAGGTTCTCGCTTTGTGGAAGTCCTCCAAGCAGAGTTACAAAATTATCATAAGCAGCAGGCAATTCTTCCGCTACTTGTACCATGCCCTCCAAGTAGGAGGCAAATAGGTTGAAAAGGAGTGCATTTGTTAATGTTTTCATCGCATCACATTTTAGGTTTTACAAATCATCACCTCGAACTAAGTCATCATAAAAATGTTAATAGCAAGCACTATACCATTAATTGTATTGAATATAGCGTATTGATAAACAATGATATACGCATAAGAGAAATGTATCTGTACGAAAAACAAATGTAGATTATACAAAATTTGTCCGACTTTCGGACAAATTTTATATTAGGTGATATTTTTTCAATTTAAGATAAAGTGTACTTCGGCTTATTCCTAATAATCGTGCCGCTGCTGTACGATCATTATCTGTAGCATTCAATGCTTTTATAATATTATTCCGCTCTGCCCGTTCATCTTTCAATCTATACTCTTTTGGGCGTTTATTGGGTAAAAGTTCTATATCTTCTATTGTTATCCAGTCATCTTTTGCTAATAAAACAGCCCGTTTTACAACCATTCGCATTTCACGTATGTTTCCTGGCCATGAATATGACTTGAATTTTGTCTGTGTTTTCCGGTCAAAGCCTTTTACTTTTTTATTTAACTCACGATTAGCAATATCTAACATAAATTCTGCTAATGGAATAATATCTTCTGAACATTCTACCAAAAGAGGAACTTGCAACGGGAACTCATTTATGCGATGGAATAAGTCTTCTCTGAATCGTCCTTCTATTATAGCTTTCTCCAAATCTTCATTCGTTGCGGCTATCAGCCGTATGTCTACTTCTATTTCTTTCCAACCACCTATAGGACGAAAGTGTTTTTCTTGCAATGCCCGCAATAATAACATTTGCACGTTCATATTCAGATTACCTATTTCATCCAAAAATAATGTTCCATGATTAGCCCGAGCAAACATGCCTTCTTTGTCTTCTATAGCACCTGTAAATGCACCCTTTACATAGCCAAATAATTCTGATGCAGCAAGTTCTTTTGGTAATGTACCACAGTCTACAACCACAAATGGAGCATCTGCACGTTTGCTTAATGCATGAATTTGTGATGCCACCCATTCCTTTCCTGTACCGGATGCACCTCGTATTAGTACTGTCATTTCTGCTGGAGCTACAAGACGAACATAGTGCTGCAATTTTAAAGATAAAGGGCTTCGTCCCAAATAGAATGTATGTTTTGTTTTGGAGACTTTCCTTTTACGTTCTAACACTTCCTGAATAATACTAAGTCCTTTTTCCGTTTGAATCGGCTTTGGCAAATAATTTTCAGCTCCTTTTTTAATAGCATCTACAGCTCCCGGTATATCTGCATAGCCAGTCATTATAAGAAATGGAATCTGATAGCCTTCTGATTTTATCCATTCTAATAATTCCATAGCATTATTTTCTCCGAATCGAAAATCTGAAAGTACCATATCTACATCCTTCTTGCTTAAAAATAATTTTGCTGTATTCATAGATAACACATAGCGGGCATCCATACCGTGTTTTTTTAACCAAATAGCAATAATATGTGCATATGCCCGGTTATTTTCCACTATTAATATAGTTCCCATCTTTTTTCTATTTCAACTTTTCATACAATCTGTTTCTTCTTGATGAATACTGTTTTATTAACTATTTAATCCATTGGTAAAATTAAATTAGTTATTTCTCTTTTATAACTATCATTTTATTATTAGTTCGCTATATCAAACAGCGATATAGTATTAAAACAGCACATTATCAAAGTACAACGATGAAGTACAATTTATGTAAGATGTAATAGATCTTACAAAGTACCATGCCATTGATTATGAATTATCCCATATTGTAAACTAAATTCACCGAAGGGTTAGCAATTTACCCAAATTCTATTTTGAACAATAAGAGTACCATCTTTTAATTTATCACAACAAAAAGAACAGATTTAATTGTATTTTTATTTTTCTATTTTCATTCTACTTACAAGGAAAGGAGGTTTTCTCAAATCTTTCCCATTATTAAATCCTGGCAGGCGATTCCATTGTCCCAAAGTAACATATAAATAACCATTTTGTGTATAGAACATACCATCTGGCCAACCCAACAAAGGACTATTGACAAGCGTCTTGAATATTCCATCTGGAGAACGTTTTACTAAAGCCATCTGCTCATATGCGGAGAAATAAATGTTTCCGTCAGCATCTTCGGCTAACCCGTCACAAGCCGGACGGTCTCCTTCATAACGTACAGCTTTCTCCAGCGTGATTTCCGAAAGGGTGAAATCTGACAAGGAATCCGTTGCCATACTATACAGACCACGTCCGGTAATGGGAGTCCAATACAATCTACCTTTCACGAGTGCTATTCCATTGGCTCCTCCAGAGGGCAGAGTTACATTATTCGGATGATAGGCTCTCGCTTCTCCTTCCAGAAAGGCGACATATCCCTTTTGTATCACAGTAGAATAATGACCGACAAGTACTTCGCGAGATTCTCCCGTTGCAATATCTGCTACAACCAGTGAAGGAGTAGTTCCAAAAGATGAATTCGTTATGTAGGCCATGCCACTCTTACCATGGCGCAAGTCAATCCGTAAATCATTCAAATGCATGTCTTGGCGCAATACAGGACTTTTAATGACAACGGATGCTATCACCCTCCCATCGGGAGAGAAACCTACAACTTTTGCAGCCCCCTCTGGTATTCCATCTATTCCGGCACGCTTACCGTCATCAATTACCCAAATGTCTCCATTCTCATCCGTCGTCATGCCATGTGGGGACACTAACCATTCTCCATAAGGACGATCGGATGGGTAAGTCATTTCTCTGTTTGGAAACGGAACAATTTGTCCGTCCTCTTTCAATTCTGCTAAAGCATACTCTTTATGATTGTCCGCATGTCGGGGAAAACTGATGAAAATTCTCCCATCTGGGGTAATAGCTATACCCGACATGTCAGGAGCTGGAGGCATGACACGTGCGACAATTTCTAATTTTTGTGCAAGACTGCTATATGCAGTACAGCACATTAAAATAACAAAAATTATTTTCTTCATATACTTCTCTATTTTTGTTTGTAACTTACTTTAACAGAACTAATCATGTCTTTATTGACGGATGATTTGTTGAAATAACGTGTTTCAACAGGAATTGATTCCTGTTCATCTTCACCCCAATTCACAATGCCTGAAAATACTACCCGACTTTTCCAGTATAGGGTTCCTTCTACGAAAAAATGATATTTCCCTTTCGGAACCCGAACTCCATTCTGATCCGTCCCATCCCATATGTAAGTCAGTTTCCCATTACCAGGGGTTGCTCCTGTAATGGCATCCACTTGTGTATCTGTCATTTTTTCCGGGCAGGCTTTACCAACCCAGAAAGGAATGGCATCCCCACGATATTCATATCCTCCTTTTGTAGTGAAAGAGGTGGCATAAAGAGTTCGCATTAGTTTACCTTCGTCATCCTCTATCCAAATAGCATATTGGCTGGACGCAATACCTCCACGCCGAAAATCAAAAGAAATGATTAATTGCTCTTTATTATTTCCATCTGTCCCGGCCCCTTCGGTTTGTCCATTTGCAACAGTGCATCCTTGAACCGTCATACAGACAAATAATATTGTAATAACCACAATACGGATTCTCATAAATTCTTTTCTTTTATTGCTTTTATTCTAATTCTAACATAATCAATATCCCATTCTCCATTGCGATATAGATGTGTATTTCGTAAATGTTGTTCTGCCTCTACAAGGATTTCTCTCTGTAAGTCTGCTTCCATTTGTAGAAAAGGAAGCTTATTGAACATTTTAACCCAATCCGTCAGACCGTTTTCTCCGTTCTGGCAACGAGTCGGACGGTCGAACAGAATGGCATATACCACTTTAAATCCCGCCTTCTCCAGTATACTGGTATATTCACCAATTGAAGGGAAATAGAAAGAAAAGGCATAATCCATACCTCTTTTTTCAAAACTCTTTCTCAAAGAGGCATGTACCATTGCCGCGCACCCTTTTCCTCCAAATTCACAGACAAGTTGCCCATGTAATTTCAATGCCCGGTTGATCTGTCTTAATAATAGGGGCTGTCTCTCTTTATCAATCCAATGAAACACTGCATTCGAGAACAAGGCATCTGCTGGTTTCTCTATCGTGAAGTTCAACGCGTCAGCCTGCCTAAAATCCAGTACAGGGTGGTCGCAACGGGCCATGGAAAGCATCTCCTCGGACGCATCAATGCCTATGGCATGTGCTCCCCCTTCCGCCAGCCGCATGGTCAATGCGCCGTTTCCACAGCCCAAATCAATGACTGTATCCCCCGGGCAGATATCCAAAAGTTTCAATACGTCCTCACCATAGTGGTAAACAAAAGAAAAATTATCGGAGTATTTTTGTGCATCCCAAGTTATGTTCATAACTTTTCCTTATTTAGTAAAATCATAACAATTCAATCCTAAAGTTGGATTGTAAGTATGCTCTATATCCTCCTCAAATTTTTCCACTACAAACTCTCCAGCACCGTTTAATACAGCGGATAACAGGTGTCCGGCACGAGATGAATAATCTGCACTTCCTACAGTGATGTGTACATGCAGGTAAGGTTTTCCATTCATGGTAGAAATATTTCCGGTCAGATTGGATATTTCCATCTGTTCCTGGAAGGTCTTGTCTATGTACTTTTTGGTTTCCGGATTAAAGAAACGAAGAGTCACCTCGTTGATGGCACCCAATCCCGTTATATTCCCAGATTTTATTTTTCTCTCTTCACAAAATAGATTTAGGGCTTTTACTATTTCCTCACCGGTGCTGACACTGATGATATGTTTATTGCCTATTTGTTTATATGTATACATTTTACCTGCCTCCTGTGCATTACTTTCCAATGCCATTAAGTTAAACAATAAGATTATAGCGCATAATAACCGATTCATGATATACTTCTTATTAATCCGTTAAAAAAACAATTGAGCTTTCAGTTCCGGTCGCTGGTCCTGATGCCAATAGGGATAAGGTTTAGGTTGCCTACTTGCTTCTTCCAAACGCTTAATCTGTTCTTCAGACAAATTCCAGCCAACAGCTCCCAAGTTCTGTTTCAAGTGCTCTTCCGTACGTGCACCTATAACCAAACTGCACACGGTAGGACGTTGCAACAGCCAGTTGAGTGCCACTTGTGCAACTGTCTTTCCGGTTTCGGAAGCAACCTCATCCAATACATCCACGATGTTGTATAACAATTCATAGGATACGATATTATCACGTACAGGTACACCTCCGTTAGCTACACGTCCATCTGCCGGTATAGAAGTATCCCGATGATATTTTCCTCCCAAACGTCCTGCTGCAAGAGGACTCCAAATGAATGTTCCCACCTGTTGGTCTACACCCAACGGCATCAGTTCCCATTCGAAATCTCGGTTCAGGAGCGAGTAATACACTTGATGTGCCACGTATTTATGCCAACCATACTTTTCTGAAACTGCCAATGACTTCATCAAATGCCAACCGGAAAAGTTAGAACAGCCTATGTAACCAACTTTACCGCTACTCACCAGGTCATCCAAGGCGCGTAGTGTCTCCTCAACTGGTGTGTTGGCATCGAAACCGTGTATATAATAAAGGTCGATATGGTCCGTACCAAGCCGTTTCAGACTGGCTTCGCAAGCCCGGATGATATGATACCTCGAAGATCCGGTAGCATTCCGGTCATTGTCGCTCATAGGAAAAGTTCCTTTCGTAGCCAGCAGCATCCGATTGCGTTTTCCAGTGATGGCCTTTCCCAATATTTCTTCCGCTAACCCACGGGAGTACATATCTGCCGTATCAAACATATTCAGACCGGCATCCAGACATATATCCACCATACGTGTAGCCTCAGACACATCTGTGTGTCCCCATCCTTCAAATCCATGTGTACCACCGAAGGTGGCAGTTCCCAAAGTCAATGCCGGAACAAAAAGTCCGGTTCCATTCAATTTTCTATATTCCATTGTATATAAAATTAAAGATAATTATTTAAACTAATAATAGCAATACCGACAAGCAGGTAACCGCAGTTGTGAAATAGCGGAATCCTTTCTCCGGCAGTTTTTTTACTAATGCAACTCCCAACACACCGCCTATAATGACAAAAGGAATGGTACAGGCATCCAAAATCAGTGAGGAGGTGGTAATATTGCCCCATGCAAATACCTGCACAGGAATCTTTAGGTAGTTGATGACCAAGAAGAACCAAGCGTTCGTCCCTACAAAATTATATTTGGGCATCTTGACCGACAATAGGTAAATAGCCATCACAGGCCCCGCTGCATTGCCTATCATTGTAGTGAAGCCACCCAGCAGTCCGAATAAAGGTCCGTACCACCAATAGGAGGAAAGCGTATTTTCCTTACCTTTCCAATCCGACCAGAACATCACGAGCAGTACAACTAAAAGACAGCCGCCCATTAGGTGCTTGAATTCGGCAGGAGGAACCAGTCGGTCAACAAATAGTGCGACGGCAAATCCAGCCAGAGCGGAAGGCAATAATTTCAGTACATACCTCCATTCGGCAATCCTGCGATAATACAGGACGGCTATCAAATCAGCCACGCATAAGATGGGCAGTATCAACCCGGTAGAAGGCTTTGCTCCAAAATTCATTGCCATCATTGGTACAGCAAGCAAGCTGATACCTTGAATACCGGTTTTAGACATACCGATAAGCAGGGCAGACAAAAACAATATTCCCCAGTCGAAAGGCGACTGTATCCACATTGAAAAGTCCATTATCTTAATTATAATCCAAGTACCTTTTTGAGTTCGTTACGCATGACTTCAGCATCCACATCCACACCTGTCCAGTATTTCACGGCTATTACAGCTTGATTGACAAGCATATTCATACCTGGAAGTACATGGTGACATCCACGTGCTATTGCATCCTTGACAAAATGGGTGTATGCAGGGTTAGGGATGCAGTCAGCCACGACCATGTGAGGCAGAAGGGTGTCAGAATCCATGTTCAAACGCTGATCCACATTCGGATAAAGCCCTACGGAAGTAGCATTGATCACGATGTCCGTGTCGGCCGGAATCCGGTAAGAATGATTCCACAAGACAAAGTCCGCCTTGGCGGGTGTCTTACCGTTCAATAAATCGGCCAGTTCCTGCCCTGCATCATCTATGTTCAAAATAGTAATGGATGCAGCTCCCGCCAAAGCCATTTCTACACTGATGGCACGTGCAGCACCACCAGCTCCGAATAGTACTACCTTCTTGCCCGGAATGGAAGTGACGTCCGAAATGGCTTTCACAAAGCCTTTCCCATCCGTATTTTCACCTCTGGTCCTTCTGTCTTTTCCAATAATGACCGTGTTGACAGCCCCAATAATTTTAGCAGAGTCTCCCAACTCGTCCAGATATTGTATAACCTTAATCTTGTTGGGAATGGAACAGTTGAATCCTCTCCAGCCCATGGCCTTAGCTCCGTTTACGGCAGCTTCCAGATTATCCGGCCCCACCTCACAGTTGATATATCTGTAGTGCATATCATGATGTTTGAAAGCGGCTTCCATGATAGCCACAGTAGGATTTTCGGACGCGGGTTTTGCAAATGAACCGACCAATTCCGGCAAAAAATCAGGAGTCGGAGTGTAATTTTTTAAATCATTGATACTCATAATCGGATAATTATATTGGTTACTAAATTCTACAATATCAGGAAGGTGGGACATTGTGCCGTCATCATTAGTCAACTCGCACAATACAGCACAAGGTGCAAGTCCTGCCAATTTCATCAATTCGACGCTTCCTTCCGTATGCCCGTCACGCTCTTTCAACCCTCCAGGGCAAGCGATTAAAGGAAAGACATGGCCCGGATGATGCAATGATTCCGGTGTGGCCCTTTCGTCAATGGCAGTCTTTATTGTACAAATACGGTCGGCAGCCGACACGCCAGTAGTCACACCCTCTGCCGCCTCGATAGATATAGTGAACGCTGTACCGTATATACTGGTATTATTGGTGACCATCAGTGGTAAGTCAAGCTGTTTAGCCTTCTCTTTTGTGAGACAAAGGCAGACAATACCGCTACAATGCCGTATCATCAATGCCATGTCCTTTTCGGTCATCTTCTGTGCAGAAAAAATCAAATCGCCTTCATTTTCCCGGTTTTCATCGTCCACCAACAATACACCACGACCTTCTGTAATGGCCTTTATGCCATTAAGCACCCTTTGGTGGCTATTTCCAAATTTTGATAACAAATCCTTCCTGCTCATTTCATTCTATTCAGTCAGTTTTTCACAAAATTCTATTTTCTCTCCATTGGGACCGAGTATCGTAAAGAACTTTACCCCATGTTCCCAAAAAGGTAGGTATTGCACCTTCTCATCCAGCATCTTATGTCCGGCACCTTTCATGTTCTCGAACAGGAGGTCAATCCCAGTAACATTCAACGCTATGTGGTCTATCGCTCCGGATTTACCTGCCGCCTGCCTGTTCTCGTAAATTTCCATCACCAGATTTCCCAGTTGCAGGAAAGCCACGGCTTCGCCATTGTTCGGGTTAACTGTCTGCCAGACCGGTTCAAAACCGAGGCTCCGGTAGAATTGCATACTTTTTCCAATGTCGTTTGTCGGAATACCGACATGTTGTATTCCTGTAATCTTTGTTTTCATCTCCATAGTTTATTGCTTATTAAAAAAAGTTTTTCTGATTACTGACAGTACCCCTCCTACATCGTTGGACGGGGCTATATAGCGTGCGTAACGCTTCAACTCCTCCGAAGCATTTTCCATTGCATAGCTGTAAACAACAGACTGAAGCATTTCGGCATCGTTCATCTGATCACCGAAAGCCATACACTCGTCCGGCATTACGGAAAAATACGATTGAATTAGTTTCAAGGCATTGCCCTTATTCGCATCCCGATGGCTTACATCCAGCCAGTTCGATCCGGAAACAACCACTTTCAAGCTATTATTGAAATGCTCCAAGACGGGATAGCTGTTTATAGCAGAACCTCGGAAATCGTAAACAGCTATTTTCAGAAATTTGTCATCTGTGACATCCGTCAAATCCGGTACGACATTACATTTCTCATAATAAGTATATGCCTGCTTTACAAAATCCGGGTGGCAGTCTTCTATATATGCCTTGTTCTTTCCGCATAAAACGGGATAAGCTCCCTCTATTTTCCGAACTTCACGTATGACTTCACGGGCTTTTTCTGCGGGAACATCCACTATTAGCAGTTCTTGGGAATTGAAAAGGACATAAGTTCCGTTTTCTGCTATAAATATGATTTTATCTTTTATGGAGCTGAAAAGTTTCAGTAAGTTGTAATATTGTCTGCCACTTGCAGCAACAAACATTATATCTTCACTACTTAAATCTTTAAACACAGTGAAAAACTCCGGATTCAGTATTCCATTTGAATCCAAGAGTGTACCGTCCATATCGGATACTATCAGTTTTATGGGTTTCTTATTCATACCTCTAAATATCAATCTTTTGACTTTGCAAAGTTAGGGTGTATTTTTAATACAAAATTCTATTATATTTGCTAAATACTTTCTTATATTTGCAAGAACAAAAAAAGAAGAAAAATATGGGCATACTGGAACGTAAAATTATCCATGAACGAACAACATTGTGTAGCCACATTCCTTATCCTCAATTCGTATTACCTCGTCATAAGCACGTAGAATATGAGCTTATGCTGTTTACTCGGGGAAGTGGAAAACAGTTTGTTGGAGAAGGAGTTCTCGACTATCTGCAGGGCGACATTACACTTATCGGTAGTAATGTACCGCATTTGCATCTTTGCAATGCCAAACTGAATCCTACGATGGACTTTGAACCAAGTGCCGGAGAAGCCTTGCAGTTTCATCCAATGATATTTCCTTTTAACTTGGAAGAGATACCTGATTATCAATTTATTTATCAGTTGCTTCAGAAGAGCCAATATGGGATACGTTTTTATGATAAAGAATTATTCGAGGAATTAAGGCAACGATTCCAAGAAATTGATCATTATGAATATACCCATCGGATAATAGCCCTCTTTCAAATCTTGGAACGGTTATCCGCATGTAAAAACACGAAGGTTTTGTCCAGTACAGCATGCAGTAGTACTAATTCTACCGTAGAATCCAATGAACCTGTTAGTAAAGTATATACCTATTTATTTAACCATTATAAGGAGAAAATCACATTGAGAGAAATTGCCGATTACGTCAAGCAAAATCCATCAGCACTATGTCGATATTTTCGGCAACGGACAGATAAAAGCATTTTCCAATGCCTTGCGGAAATTAGAGTAGAACACGCTTGTAAGTTACTATCATATTCTAATTTGAGCGTCTCTCAAATAGCCTACGAATCAGGGTATAATAATGTCCCATATTTTATCAAACAATTTGAGAGCATAACTCAATGGACTCCGAAAGAATATCGTACTCAAATAGAAAAATTATAAAAATACTTTAGAATAAAAAGGAAAAACGTTGTAGCCTCAGTTTAATTCCTTTTGAGAATATCTTTTTGAAAAAGTTTAATTACTTATAGTAATATACTGATTGAGACGATAGCAATCCTCTCGAATCTTGCTATATTTCCTTATCTCTTTTTCTTCATATAACAATTTCCTCATTTTTATTACCCCGTCATGACTTCCCCTTGCATGGTTCAGGGTGCGAAGCTACGGCCGGGGCCCCTAAAAATCTGCAAGGCCGCTCCGCGCCCTACAGGTTTTGGCGAAAATTTTTCAATCCGTCCAGTGGGGCGGTTGAAAATTTTTCACCAAAAGCCTTGCATATTTTCTCCCCGTCCGTATCTGCCCCCTGAAACGAGCAAGGTGAAGCCACCGACAAGGCATAAAAAAAAAGTCAATGTTATGAAAAAGAGAATTGAAATACGGCAGGATTGGAAACGAGGCTTCGGCTCCGCTCCAACCGGCATTAAAAATTGGGTGAAGTGGTCGCTGGTCGGTTTCGTGGTCTATGTGGCGGTGCGTTTCGTGTGTGCCTTTTGGGGTGGTATTCTGCCCATGTTGGCAGTTTTGGCGGTGGTGGTTTTCCTCATCCGTGCCGTGTGGTGCATCCTTTGCGTGCTCGCTCTTTTCATCCTTGCGCTTTGCGTGATACTCTGACAGAATATGAATCATTTTAAAATCAAATCATTATGAACAAAGTACATTTATTGGGAGCCAACAGAAGTTACGACAGAGACGTTCAGACCGTTTCAGTCAACCAAGTGGTAGTATTGGATAGCTATGACAGCTATGTTGTGTATGAAGTAACCCGTGACAAGTGGGGAATAACCTATCATCTTGTCAATTTGCGGACATACGAGTTTCATACATCCGACCTTATCCGGCCGTTATCGGAAAAATTCGGAATAGGAATCTATTACGATGATGCGAACCCCAAGTTTTTAGATCCGTTGGAAACAGCCGCTTTACTCACCAAGGCAAAAGAGAAGAAAGCCGAAGAAGAAAAGAAAGCGAAGGAAACAAGAGAGGAATACGGACGTATCGCCAAAATCGGTGCGGAGCGTTTGCGCCCCCTTGTCCCGACGGATGCAAAGGCGGTCATTATCGGCACGTTACGGGTAAACGAGTGCGACAGCTATACGGACTATTATGACTACAGTATAGCAAGAACCGTCATTTTAGGCTTTTCCAAACATACACGCAACCTCTTTTCAGAAATGCGCAAGCATGCCGCCAATTTTGAGGGAACAGCCTATTTGGCGGAATATAACGCAGATTACGAACACCGGGAAAATTACAGCATGGGAGACGGTATGTATCTGGGCAGGAACAAGTACAGCGGTTGGACGGTTGAGAAAGAGCCTATCCACGACCTTGAAAAATTCATAGAACGGTATGCGCACACCGCAGGGGATGAAGCCAACCTTTGTATGAAAGCACCGCAGACGGACAGCGATACGGCAGAACAATCCACAGCAACCGCAGACTTTTCAACCCTCAGTCTTGAAATCGTGGAATACAGCGAGAAGGCGATTGCCGTATTCGGTGACACCAGGCCGATAAAGGACATTCTGAAAGACCTGAACGGTCTGTTCCGTGCGAACCTCACCTATAAGGGCGAAAGGCGTGCAGGGTGGATATATTCCAAGAAGCAGGAAACGAAAGTAAGGGAAGCACTCGCCACGTGCATTCATGTATGACAGCATGAACGGCAGGGCGGAGCAATCCGCTCGCCTTTCAGACGGAAAACTATTCAATTAATTATCAACATTTAAAAACTTATCATTATGAAGACGAACAAAAAAGTACAGAAATCAGAGAAAGAGACAGCAGTAAAAGTAACCGCTTTGGCAATCATCCCGAAGCCGATGAAGTTACTCA